>Ga0065711_1000968_pt1 | contig 50832 bp, 32 predicted proteins | sample Hoacrofraction12_FD_59098 | JGI IMG/M metagenome (GOLD analysis project Ga0065711, IMG submission 59098) | Hoatzin crop microbial communities from Cojedes, Venezuela - Epithelial fraction 12 v2 (version 2) | ecosystem: Host-associated > Birds > Digestive system > Esophagus > Crop | place... | reverse complement strand
CTGGACAAGCTCCTGTGCAGCCTGCTGTAGGTGACCCTGCTTCGGCAGGAGGGTTGGACTAGATGACCCACAGAGGTCCCTTCCAACCCCTACTATTCTGTGATTCTGTGATTCTGTGATCAGTTGGATTAAGTTTTTTTCCTGAACAAACACTAATAATCATTACTGTTCAAGCAGAAAATGAAATTTTCCATGGATGATATGCTAGTTCTCTCTGATCCTAAAGGGGTGATATCTTACTTATCACTGAGGGATCTGGGTTGCCTGTGTACCTGAGGTATTCAGGGTGGCTGTATGATTGGTTGGAATAAATCTAGGATCAGATGATTTCAGAGAATGGACTTTGCTTTATCAAAGAATTTTCCAGGACTATCTTCTGGCCTAAAAATGCCATGAATTAGAATCCCCAGGGAACTGAAGTAAGTGCTTAAAGTCAGTTTAGACCTAATTATCCCATATCTCTTTGGTGACTTAAATAAATGGGAAACTATCCCTATTACCCTATACTATGACCTATGGGAAAAAATAAATCAGATAAAAAGGAACATACAACTTGGGTTTTCTTGAGGAATCTCCTCAGTATTTATAATACTGTAGCATTACAGTGCAAGTACTCAGCATGAGTAACATTTCAATGCCCTTTGCAGGAAATAAACTGTAGGGATTGTGGTGGGTTTGTGTTTTGGGGGATTTTTTTGGTTGCTGTTGTTAAGAGCAGCTATCTCCCATACATCTCCTTTCAGAGATACACAAACAACCTCAACTAGTTAGGTGAACAACATTGGAATCCAAAACGTGGCATATAACCCCATTCTGTGACTCAGTTTTGGTCCTTGAGAGATGCCAACATGAGTGAGAGTCCTATGGAAGGCTACCACATACTTCAGCTATTACATGTGCTGTAAAGGTCCAGTTCCAACCTGTAAGGTATTCCCATTAGATATAGGCCAGTTTAACATAACACAAACTCTACTATCTGGAAAGGCCCTACCCTGAAGAAGGTTAGGAGGCAAGATGGAAATGTACGTTGGATGCTGTATGCTGTATTTCCCATTGGTTTTACCTGAGCAGATATTGCTTGGATTGCGGAATGATGGTGCAAACACAACAAAGCTAGTTCTGCATCCACTGTCTGAGATTTGTAAAAGTATAGCTTTGTTTATCAAACAAAGCACCATATATACTTCCTTGCTAAAAATTCATGCTATCTCAAGGATATCTGTATTTCACTAATCTTCCTAAGGATTAGTTTATAACAGCATTTTTGAATGTTTGCTGTGGATCTGGTAATATTTTTACTGTCAGAAGTTTCCTCAAGACCAGTGGAAGACTGCACTGTTTTCTCAGATCAACATCTACATTACAGAATCCCTTGATGAGCCACCAAGGAGTAATATATAGATGCCCTGAAGTCAATGAGAACAAAGATTTGTTAGTAATTTACTCACTGCCAAAGTAGAATTGAAAAGTAAAACTGATTAAGAAGAGATGGTGGCTTGCTAGTTGTTTTCTACTTAAGCAAAAACGTAATCTTTACCGCACATAGTTTTGCCCCCAAACATTTTGGAATTACAGCTTCTCTCACTGGTCAGTGTCAGTGGCTCTAAGACAGAGAATTTGTATATTGTATCATGTTTCCAGCCTTAGGAGCAGAATTTTGACATGAAACTGGAAACTTCACTCTACCTTTGATCAAGTGCCTGTAGACTAGGACAAGGAATCATCGAAGGGGTCAATGTAAGGTCGTCATTAATGATGTTAAATTTTGTTGCCATGACAAACTCAGTCACTTCCCCTAGAAAGATCAGAGGATGATATCATTGATGTTCAAACTGTCACACATAATAAACAGCAAGGGATGGGAGGCACAGGGTAAAAAAGTCTGATGTGGAGCAGTTCACAGATCATACCATATGCATTTAATTCAGGCAGTAAATCCACTGCCTTCTGTGTCTCTTCTTGCCTTTATCACTCTCTTCCCTTTATTCTCTTGTCTCTTGACTCTGGTGTCTGGCTTTTCTATTTCAGCTATTCACACCCTTCCCATTTGTTACTTTGTCTGTACTGTCCTTAAAACAGCAGAAAGCTTACTGCATATTCTGTGTTTGTTCTTCTGGCCATATAATAGTCCTAATCTATATTAGTTTAATACACAGAGATTGTGAGTGTCTTGTAAGAGAATAGCGTGCTACTAGAAAGGAAATATTTTATGACAGTTAGCTGTGTTAGGCTGTGGAAGTGTCTCCCCAGGAAAATAACAGATGCTCCATGACTAGGGCCCTTCCCTGCTGGACAGGCAAGACATTTAAGTACAGCTGCAAGGGGTGCCCTTGCTTTGATCTTCAACTCAATGTTTACATATGCTGTGGCCTCTTTATAAGGAATAACTGTGATGGGGACATGCTTCTATCTAGCTCTCCAAGAGAGGCCAAAAGCCGTTTCTTAGGTCATGAGAATGCTGATTAATTAATGTTTGGGGTTTATTAGTCACTTATAAAATGTCTCAAAGAGCCACAAAAAGGTGTCCACATCTGTAGGTTACCATGAGCCAACAGACAAATTGCAGTCCAGAGTTCCTGCTCCCACACATCTCTACGCTATTGCCTGTCCTTGGAGGAGATGGGGAGCTGCCATTACCTAGCCGTCTGGCACTGCCTCTTCTGCGTGTGAACCCGTTGGGTGCTCAAAACCAAAAATGGTCTTACTGTTTCTGAGTAACAGGGAGGAAGGTAAAGGGCACAATGGATCCTTTCCAGCAGGAATGATCACTGCATGACCTTGACCTGTAAGAACCTGGGGTGGAGGGAGTTCTCAGAACTGAGGTCCAAACACAGTAATGGGGACATTTTTGATGAAGCCATTTACCCTGGTTTACATGTTATTCTTTTTCCTTTTTTTTTTTTTTTTAATATGACAATACAGTAAATACTTTGTTTTGGAGAAAATGTGGAATAATTCTCGCAATCTCAAAGAACATCCAACTTCAGCACTTTTGAAACAAAGCTTTTGGCTTTCATCCCTTAAAAATGCTTTTTTAAAATGAGATTGCTATTATAATACATAGTACAAACCTAAAAAAAAAGAAAAGCTTCATCAGAAGTGTTTGAAGGATTTTCCTGTTAGAAAGAATCTGTCTGCTGGGATTTCTTTCCTATTTCTAAAATGTCAAAATCCTGTTAAAAGGAATTTCCTTTTTCCACACAGGTCCACTAGATACACTGGGTATCATGGTCCTCTAGTGGCTTGCATGTGTATTATGTGTTATCATTCAAATCACAGTTGTGGGGAAGCATCATGCATAAAGGGAGAGAGGAGTTAAACATTACAGTTTGTGTATCGCACTGCCTCTGAAAACGCGTGGGGCAATGACTCTTACCTTCTATCCATTTTGCCATCTGACTCTAAGGAGAGAACAGGAAAATGTGGTTAGTTATGGAACCAGGACCAGAGTGGTGATGGGCCTGCTCAGAAGTCGTGAGGATGCAACCAGGAGAATGTAGTTACAGCTGATAAAGATCCAGCCATCCTTTCTGAGGTAAAACTCTTTGATATCAGTAATGTCATGCAGCCTTCCTAAAGCCCTTCTTGATTCTTCCAGCCAGAATATCTCATGTCAATTTTCTCAGAGCTGTATCTTTGCTAATATTTTGGCTATTTTGAGTTTGATTGTAGCACATCCCCAGAGCATCATGAGAAACAACTTTGAGATCAGATGCTTGATGAGAATGAGGTGGAAGCAGTTTCCTTTTAGGCACACTATGTAGTGCCAGTAAAGAAAGCATCAGCCATTTGGAATCAGGTTGTGACTGATCGGCTGAGCTCACCGTAGCAGTACTGGGCCCAGAGAGCTCAGTTTAATTCACTCCAGACTTAATAGTTAAGACCACTCTGTGTGCGTTTTTACTAAGCAAGAGACTGTGACTACTGTTGAAGCAGTGTGTGATGGTGCACTGCTCACTTAGTAGGGTTAGACAGTTCTGGGTGCTAGGAGATTACCTCTCATTTGGCGTGTGAGGGTTAATGCAAAGATCTGGCCACAGAAGGAAGCATTTCTGGATACAGTGGATGGACAGGCAGCTCCTAATCCTATGCTGTAGCAACCTGATTGAGTTCTCTTGCTGTATTTTCCTTGTTTAGTGTCTGGCTCATTTTTGTGGTGGAAACTGGCTACACTTATGAGAATTTGTTTTTAAAAGTGGACTACAAGAGCTGGCACTCTGCATGCAACCAGAGCTGCAAAGGTGCTTTTAGAAATTCACTATGGAGATGACGTACAAAGAACAGTGCTTTCAGACCCCAAACTCTCTTACTATAGTCCCTTTTCTTTCATTAAGGATTATTTCCCCACATATTTCATGAGATTGCCTCATTGCTTCCATTTCTGCTATGGATTCCTTCCAAGCCAAATTTTCATGTGCTACTGAGAGCACAGACCCCTCTTGACAAGCAAAACTTAGGTTACAAAGATTTGCCTTAGCAAAGTCCCAGGGCTCTTTTTGCAAAAAAAGAACAGCTTACACTGATGTTCTGGTCAAACTATTAGTACTTTGCATTTCCTCATTTGCCCATATCTGTTGTTCTTGTATTTGCTATGCTCTTTTATTCTAGCTCTTAACTGCAATTAACTGTTACTGTGTGCTGATACCTTGTACTACAGTCGACAGTTCTATTTCAGCAGTGGAAGAAATCTTCAAAATATTTTCTGTGCACTGCTCTGTGAAGCACTTTGGAGTCCTATCGGGTAGGAGAGGCTCTGTGCAGAGGATGGAGGGCCACGAACCAGCACTCCCTCTGAGGAGGCCCGTGGGACAAATTCTGCCCATTGCTAACTTCTGTCTACTGAAATGAAGGGCATTTTCAGTTTAACTTGAAGATTTTGGATTTGAATCCAAAACCACGGGTTGTAAACCACCAGTTCAAAGTCAAAAGGAGCTGTTTCTACCAGCAGTTATGATGTTAGAAGAGCTTTTGCCTGTTTCAGATGCAAAACATGCTTTCATTTGGCACCTGAAAACCAATCATAGTGGATAAGTTATAGGGAATTTTGCAATGTAGTCTGATGGAAACTGCGTATCTTGGAGTCAGACAGTTGCATTTGAAGGGAAAGTCCAGAATCAGTGAAATAAATAACCATTTTGGCTACAAAGTGTGAGCAAGCCTTTTGCCCATCCTGCAAATTAATAGACTATTTACGTAGATTAGGCAGAATTTTGTTTTAAAAATTAATCATTCAAAAAGATACCAGGCAGTAAGCTGAATTAAATTCTGTTTCTCTTGTAAAGCTAAAGATAGAGTTGGTTATACTGAAATTTGAATCTGCAGATCTAGGAACTCCAGCACTTCACACACTTTTAAAATAGTTTTTCAAAGGACAGCCAGAGCTGCAGTACATACACAATTCCTAACACTGAAGCTCAGAACTACTGTATAAGAACATAAGGAGAACTAGATCTCTGGATAAGAAATAAGGAGTATTTTTTCTTACCTGCAAAGACATTGTCAAGCATTTGTTTTTTGATCATGCAAATTATTACTGCTACAAAACCAATTGCTAGAAACGCTCCCAGAGTAACTCCTATTATAACATATGTGAAATCTGCAAAAATTGAAAACAAACCAGTGAGTATAGGCCATTAAGTAGTAAATACAACTCTGTGTTTCAGATGTGAAAACACAAAGTTTCCAAAGTTAAAATGCATCCCTAAAAAAAAAAACACCTCATATTTGTTCTTCAGGAGGGGCTGATAATGCTGAGCCAGACTAGGTAGCTGGGAAGAGTCACATACAAGACTACTCTTTCAACCCTCTGCACATCATGAAACCATGTGAACATGCGGCTAAGGGGCTCAGTGCCGTTTTATGATAATGAACAAGTTTAGTCTCTGGTGCGTGCAGGTCTCAGCTGAGTTTTAGAGCTAGGTTTTAGAGCTAGGTCTCTAACTTTTTCTCCAAAGTGAAACCCCCCATACCTGCTTCCTCGCCATTCTTAGTCCTGCTTCCCACAGCTGCACATGCACAGCTTCATGTCCACCCAGTCCCCAGCCTCCGGCCCTGCCTGACTAGTCTGTCTGTAAGGCTTTGCTGGGAGGACACAGGAGAATTTTAAAGTGTAGAATATGAACCATATTGTGATTTTGCATTACTGTGCGTACCTAAGGGTTCAGCTTCATCTGTCAGACAGGAGGTTGCCTGCGTCCAGGATCTGTGTTCCAAGCTGTGTCCTCCCTATGATCATTGTATTTACTTAGAAGTCATTTAAAGGCCTCAGTCACACGGCAGAACTATCCTGTGCTAGGCAAAGTACAATCACACAACCAGGTTATTATCTTCTATACATAAGTATGTAAAGTCTTCTGAGAATGTTCACTTCTGTTACATTTGCTTTGCCCCTAACTTCCTGTCTGGAAGCAAAAATCTCACCATGAACTCACCTATTTCCTCCTCTGAGTTTCCAGAAGCATAGACCTTTGCTCTCCAAAAATCTGAAATGGAAATATTTCAGCCTATTAGGAACATCAAGGAGAAAGCTCTGTATTTGAGAATGCTGTATCCAGCTATTTCCAAGGGAATGGCTGATCCTGGTAAAGCGTAAGAAAGGATCTGAGGCTTCCTGGACTAGTGAAGCATTATCAGTCAAGTTAATGAGGTCATCCTAGGAATGTGGCCACTACGTGGCAGGTTTTGGACGAAATGGAAAATATGATTTTAAAATTTTGTGTTGTCTTAACACTGTTTCCATTTTAGGATTTCCTTACTGCAAGCCTGTGAGCTGTATGCAAGAGAAATTTCTATAAATCAAGAAAAAGATTACAGATGCTGTATAGCTAAGAAGACACACTAACAAGAGAAGATATGACATACCCCAGCACCGTGTCCAGAAAATGTGTATCCCAATCCTTCCTGTAGTTATGGTCTTCCAAATGTAACTTATTGCTGGCAGAGAAGAGAGTATTTTCCTTTTGCAAGAAAATGTTATGGGCTGGAAGCAACCTTTTCAGAGACTCCCACACCAAGTTCCTAGTTTATCAAAAGAACATCCTCTCAGCCCTCCTTCTTCCATAAAGTCACTGGGCTGTGCTGCCTGATGCTTGGAGTGTGCCGGTGCTCAGAATGGAGTGGCTTTGAAGAAAACTATTCATTTTCACATACTTTTTGAAGGTAACATATAAAAAATTTTCCAGACAAGAACAACAAAAAGTCAAGAAAAAGAAGAGAAGTCATATGATTTTTGATGTTGCTCGTTTATGGCAGGAAATTGCTAAAAATGTGCACTTGAATTTTTTTTCAGGGATAGGCATGCAAGGCTATTTCCACCAAGTCTTTTCACGTATCTCCAAATGACATGCCTGATGTACAACTGCATGAGGTGTCTGGAGCATGAGAAGGCTTTAAAGGCAGATAAGACTTCCACATTTTAAAATAGCATGTTATGAAATTTCTGTCTCCTTTACATGCTTCAGGCAGAACATGAATTCTTCTCCTACAGCTATTGCTCTTTGGTAATCCACTGCCTGGGTGACAGTACATATGGGATCTGGTGGTAAGATCCCATGCATGGTAATGCTGTTTTGCATGCAACAACATATCTTTTCATAGGCATTCCCCACTGTAGTGGGGAATTGTGAGGGAGTATTGTCTGACTGAAACTCAAGTGGGATTTTAAGGTCTTAAACTCATCCAGTTTTCCCACTGCTAAGTTATCCAACATTGTAAGTCCCAGCTTGCCTCTCCTCGCTCTCCTCCACTTCCTGAGAAGAAATAATTCTGTCTTCTTGAGGTTTTGGGGTCTGTGCTTTCACTTCTTGCGCAGTAAGATGGATGCTAGAAATATAATTGGTTTTAGACTTGAAGCATAGTCCTCCCACTCCAAATTCAGCCATTTTGGTACCTTTACAGAAATTCATTTTGTGTCTGCTTTTCAGAGTGCTGAAACTCTCTCTTGAGTTGAGTGTGGGCTCTGGGGCTTCTGTGGTTATGTCAGAAAAAGCTGATATATAGGGTGGCTCACAACAGAGTTGTTTTTATTTTCTGGTCTTAATCACATTTCTAATCCAAAATTTTCATAAATTACAAGCCAAGATTCAAAAATCTGGAGATGAGCTTCAAAAAAATCTTGAGTTTTAAAGCAAAAGTATTTTGAGAGCTATAATTCTGAGATGAAAGTCTTTTTTTGCCAAACTTTTCTTCATAATTAAGATGTCTGGAAACTTATTTTGTACAAGCAGAAATATTTTCTCTCCAAAAACTCTATGACGCTCAGAGAAGGGAGTTGGGACAGGTGGGAAGTCCGGTTACAGATACGGTTGCAGAAGTTTGCTATTCTAAATTACCAAAATCAAAGTTACAAAGAAAGGGAATTAAAAAAAAAAAAGTCTAAGAGTACACAATGGGTGTAAGAACCATAGCTCCTGATTTTCCAGATTAGAAACTAGTCTCTTTGCTCTTGCTTGTGAATTTATTTCATTATAAATTTAAAAAACCCCTTTCTTTCATCTCCTTAATTATTCTTTGTGCTCATATGAAGAATGTTTTAAATTCAAACATAATAAAAGTGATATTGTATTACCTTTATTACCCTAATGATCATAATACATAGACCTTAATGTATGCTTTCTAATGGAATTAAACCAGTGACAGATTATGTGTTTTATGGCAGAAATAATATTTTACATGGAATATTTTGTGTAGGTCAGTTTAATATATTGAGATTAAATTATTAGTTTCTTTTTATAAAGGGAGGGAGGGAAATTTCTGAAAACCCACAGGACTAGAGAGAGCATTTTCAATTCATACTTTCAATATGGTTTTAATTAAGGTTTAATATCATTTACTGGATGCTGCTTAAATACTGTTTGCTTTTGAGGACTGTGTTAGATAGCCAGCTTCTGTTTGTTTTGGTTTCCCCTTCAGGTAGAAAGAAGTGGATTGACCAAGTCAAATACACGTGTGTCACTGTTTGACCTAGATCCCATCTTCAGTTTAGATCTTCTGGGGATGTATAAAAACCTCCCTGTACAGAGGGGTTAGAAATGATTCCTCAGCTTCTGCAGCACTCCAGACCCAGTGCTAGCTTTCTGACCCCTTGTCTCTGTATGCTGGGCTAGACTAACTCCCATGCCTGAACAAACCCCCTGGACCCAGAGAATATTTGCTTCTGGGTGGAAAAGCCTCGCAGATGAATTTGATATATATACTTGTGTGACTCATGGATCATTTTTCAAAGGGTCTGGAAGCAACTGATGGTGCTTTCTCACCTCTCCTGTGTGCCTGGCTCAGGCATAGCGTGCAATTGGCAGTACAATAGAGGTGTGCCCCCTGGGACCCTGGCAACACCAGGAGGCTGATGGGAGGCACAAGCTGTGGCTCACTCCAGCTGGTGGGGGAACATTTGTGTGTGTGTATTATTGGCAGAGAGTCCGGAGATGAGGCTGCAGACTAGACAGATATTGCATTAGAGGTCGGAGGGCATGGAGAACTAGCAAGTGTGAATCTGCCGTGGCAGCCTGCCTGAGGAGCTGGGCTTGGTATGGTATGCTGGAGCCAGGCCGGTGGCTGAGGAAACTTTTGCTTCTGGCTGCACCACAGTCCTCTGCCAGTGTGGTTACCTCCCCCAAGGCAGAGCTACTGGGCAGGTGATGAACCTACAGATAAATAAGCCAGGCTGTGAGTGAGATCAGAGCCTTTGGTCTGTCATCTCAGTGAATGATTTAAGCCTGGGCAGGCTTAGTGCTCCTCAGATCTGTTGTGCACAGAGCTGGGTTAAGCAGAAAACAGCTTCTGAGCTGCACTGAGGGAAGTCCTGTTCTCGCTGTGCCCTCTGCTATGTAACTGTGCTCATGCGATGCCTTGCCTGTAGGTCAGCATGGTGAGGAAGGTGGTGCAAAACGCAATTTGGGCACAAGTTTAGGGAGCAGGAATAGCTCACTTCCCCACCTTATGAGATACTGTGAACCAACTCCCAGCCATAACATGCAGTGATAAACAGCAACATGTGCCTTGTCTTTCTCAGTGCACAGCACTTGCCTTAGTCCCTTTCCTTCTATTGCCTCCTGCTTCCATGTGACTTTCTTCTTTCTTCCTCCCCCATCTCAGGTTTCTCCTTCTCACTGCAGCAGATAGTGGCTAGTCCTGTGGTGTTGCAGTAGGCAGGGATTCAGTGCCATTCATCTTTGAGGCAGCAAGGGGGAAAAGAAGCAAGTATCTGGGAAACGCAGAGGTAGGATGGAAAAAAAGGGATGGCTCACGGTGGGTGCCTGAGCAACTCCACAGTCAAATAAGGAATGCCCATGACAACAAAGAGGCTACAGGCAATGGCCCTGCTGGAAACCGTGCCTGAAAGCCAGCATTAAAAAAAGAAAGGTATTTTGGCTGGTATTCAGTATAGCAAAATTCCCAGCTACGTGGAAGTTTCATAAGATAGGCACTGTTAGTATCCAGGCAAACAGGGTCCATTCTCAGTCCTCAAATTAGAGGCAAAATCCTTCTTTGTAGTAATTGATGAGGACAGGAGTCACTCCTACATGAAGACAGGAATTTTTCCTTGCCACGCACCCCTCCATACAAGGCTTATAGATTTGCCATTGCCTGCACTTTTCCATGTGACACTGGGAGGCATGGTAATGGATTTCCCTTGTATCTATTGTGAATTGCCTTTTGCTGTAGAACATGTTTTGCTGCTCTTGAGTCCGCATTTCTTTGCTCTAAGCAAATGCTATTGTATTAATAGGACTTGTGCCATTTGGTTTCTGAGCAATAACTAGTCAGTAACTTGGGAGAAGTCCTTGCTGACTTCACATCTGTAAGAAAGTTTGGTTGTCCATGTCCTTTGTGCTGGACAGTCTCCATTCCTCCAGACTCTTGGAAATGTCTATAGAAAGGTGCAGAGGGCTTGAAGGGACAACTAAAAAGGATAATGAGAGTGACAAATTCCTGTGTGTACCCTGAGAAGGACTACAAGAGGATAGAGCACTGCTGTAGATCTATGGATAGCTTTGCTTGCAGAATCCGAGGCAGGATGCAAGCTGGAACAGCTGGTCTGCATGCCTCAGGTGGGGCAAACTGCCCTTGGGGGTTTCCCCAAGGGTAGATGATGATTTTCTGCGAATTTCTGCATGAAGTAGGGTAGCGAGGGGAGGTGTTCATTAGGTAAAGATGAGGCTTTTGCCACCAGAGGGTGCCTACCCCTTACCGAACGTCTCAGAGACCACAGTAACCTATGTAAACTTCTGTCTTTGTAGCTGCTGCTAGCTCCATCCTCCTCATTAGTTCACGTTAGTCTCAATATGACCCCTGCTGACACTTCCTATCCATGAGCCTCACTTCTTCCCTGCACGAAGTGGAGGTAACCATGAAATAAGAAGCAAGTTGTGAGGATGAGAACGCCCTGCTTTGGGCTGGCAGGAAGCGTTAGAAGCAGCCTGAGGCAGGAGCATCAAAGTCCTATAAGCGAGAGTCACGGAGACCAAAAGTGGCGTGCAGGTAGCATGCACACAGGTCAATATTTTCCTTATATCTGCTAAAGTACTGTTTTCTATACAGTGCCAAACAGGATGCTCAGCAGCTCTGCCATCTCATCTGCACAAATGCAGGTATTTAACTTCATGTATTGCACACAGCTGACCTCTTAGCACAGCACTCAGTCTCGCAAATATTAGCTAGAAATCTCAGCAAAATACCCCACTGTCTCAAAAAATATTCTTTCTCCGAGGAACAGGGTTCTAAACAAATTTTTAAACAACATACAATTCAACTGGGAAATAAATAACCCCATCAAACTCAGGAAAAAAACATCTCTCAAAAAGGACGGAAAAGAAATATGATGGATCACTTACGTAAGAGAAGAAGAAATGCCGTTAGGACTGATATCCAGCTTGTTAGTAAGGTCATTGTGAAGTTTTGACAACAAAATGGTTTCACTCAGATTTTCAGTCATTAGCACTTCTGCAATGTCTTTTTTTAAAAAGAAAAAAAGCTAAAGCAGGTCACCTGACTATACTGGGAAACTACAGTCACATCCTGAGTAGTTACATTTGCAAACAGAAGTTCCCTTTTTTGGGTTTAAGTTCAACATATAAATAAACTTTTCACTTGAAACTGTTCTGTGGAGAAGGTGAAGAGCCAACAGTCGCAGCCTAGTTCAGCTGTTTCACTCTCTAAGGGATCTTTAAATGCTAACATTTATTTTTACAAAATTGAAAAAGTCCTACCGCAGTTAATTGGTCTCTGCTGAAGTCTTCTAAATCCGTGGAGATGCAAGTGAGTTTTCTGTGTTAGAAGGAGAACCTTGTAACACAATCTGTCTCAAAGTTGCCAGCTTTTTTTTGAACTCAACACCAATGGCATTGTAACATTTTGAGGAGAGGAGTACTTGGCTGAACATTTCCCTTTCATATTTTTTTCAGGAGTAGAGTGGAGGAAACTCACCATGGCTGCAAACTATGCAAACTATTGCAAGTCAGTTCCTGGAAAAGAGTTTCCATGTAAGAGAAATGTCTTGACATAGTAGGAACTAAAAAGCAGGAACTTAGTAGCAGATGACGCTTCTGATAGGAGTCAAACTTACTCTTTGAACCACAGTGAAAAAATAGATTTTTCTGTTCTTCAGAAAAATTCATCTTTTCAAACAGGTTAACCTGTTCCAAAACTGAATTACAGCAAAACATACAAGCGAACATTAATGCTTTTTGCTAAGTGAACCCATTCCTCTCATCTCATTTCAGGTCTGTCCTGCAGAGGTGGAAGGCACAAGAACATGAGCCTCATTTTTTCGCAGCAGAGGTCTCTGGAAGCTCTCCGTATTGCTTTTACCTCTTGCCTCTTGATGTACCTTTCTGCTTTAGATTAGTCCTTTGCTGTCTGGTACCTTCATTGCATGTAGATGCTTATATATGCCAATCAAAATAATTTGAAACACATCTTGAGCAAGAAGTTTTAAGAGAAATCTCTTGGATATTTCTTTTTCTTCCTGTTGGTGAGGGAATGTCTGAGCAATTTGGTCTCAGCAGAATCTTACACCTTAAGGCTGAATGAAACGTCTGTCTTGCTGAGTAAACTGTGAATTACAGTTGTAAAGCCCTTCTTCCAGAAGTCTGTTTTTAATGGGACCATTGTAGTCCATAAGAAATGCTAGTGACTGCATATGTATGGCCACCTTGGTGGAAAAATGACTGCAAATGAACAAGATGTTCACAAATGTTTAGTTGCTCTGACAAGCTGTGAGTGAAAAATCAAGTTTATGACTTCCAGGTGTTTGTGGAGGGAGAAGCAAAACGCAGTGTTAGCCAAAAAATAAGACTTTTGGGGCACTAAAAATATAAATAAAGATGACCAACGTACCCTCTGAGATAGCTGTAATTCCTAGCCTATTTTCCTGTATGAAGCAAGGTAGAAATGACTGAGTGTGCTAGATGTGATAGAAAGTATTTGTTAATGTTTTGACCTATTGTGAGTGTTTGTGTGCACACATGCATGTGGGTGTAATTATTTTTTCCTTTTTCACTGTTCCTGGTTTTCTCTGGGATCAGAGTTGAAAACACCAAAACCAAGCAAACAAAAATCTCTGCACCAGCTGGACAGAAAAAGATCAGGATCCTCTTAAGAACCCCCCGATGTTTTCATACCTCATGTATTTCATCTGCAAATGATGCTGTGCTCCAAGTTTCCTGAGAACCTCTTACGGAAGGAATAACATGAATGTCAAATATCTTTTTTTTTTTTCATTTTGTTCTGTTTCCACTGGCCCAAGTCAGTGGTCTTGGGGGCTCTTGTGTTTCAGAGAAGCAACTAAACACCTGAGTATTTGGTTGAACTCTCTAAAGCTGCTTGATTTATTCCATTGCTGCTTCTCCACAAAACGCTTCAGATAGCTCAGCTAGCTGACTGCACGCTGCTGACTGCATATGCTTTGCTATTCTCCTTCACAGCATACCTCCAGTGAGGAAAAACATTGATCAGAATAAGCCAGGCTTAATAAAATCCTGCTTTGCAGTAGGTTTATTCTGATTCTTGGCCAAACTGGGAAATGTAGTTTCAAGTATAGCCATCATTATCAGCCTTCCCTCTATTACCCACTTTCTGCTGTCCAGCCGCTGGGCAGGATATATATGTTTAATTAATTCTGCTTTTACCTTCAACCTGTAAATAGTGGGAGTAACATCAGATTTATATGTTATATGAATAACAAGGATTTCTCAGGAGACCCTATCCTGGTGAAAGAGGCTAACTGTAATTTTCAGCTGTGAGTAATTGTATATAATATAATCCTAAATGATTTTTCTTCTGTAATTTCATTAGAGTTTAGAAATTTAATTAGATCTTGAATCACTCTGAAATAAAGTAGCAAAACACTCAGAGACTAAGAGCAGTGGTTATTTTGTCCTCTGAGGCCAGAATTCTTGGTCTCAAATTGGCATGTGTTCATTAGGAGGAAGTTTGCAGAAGTTCTTGATATATTATTGTCTTTCAGAATGGACTCTGAATAGGTCTTTGGAGAGCATTAGAAGAGCACACAATTATTATACAGACTCTTTTTGAGGTTTAAGATCATCTGCCTTGCATATACTTAATAAAAATATGCCTCTAAAGTTGTTTAAGAAACTGTGGAGATAGGAAAGATGCTCCTCCAGTGCCTCAGTGCTCTTCCTGGTTTATTAGCAACTCCAATACCTGTGTATGATGATACAGAGAGGAGTTGTTTGCTTTGCTTTAGTGATTAGGTAGGTTTATGGTTATTTTTATTGCAACACATATGAACTGTCATGGTAGCTGTAATTACAAGCACACTAAAATGCTGTTCCTTCTCTGCCATCTGACGTTCAAAAGAAATCTGTCCTTCTGGCAAACTGATTCTCTGTGGAATTCATCCCTTGTGCAAAAAAATGGAACCAAACTGCACTAAACAGGGCAAAGCAAAGACCAGTGCAGCAGCTTATGATTGTGAGGGGTGCCAGGATAGTTGTAGTGGGTTTAGAAAGGGGATCCTCTTAAAAGATTCTGAGGGACTAGATAAGCAAGTGCTTGTTCCCTTTTTGTTTTAACTGGTGTAACACGGTTTGTGTTTGTGGAGGTGCCCTGATTTATATTGCTTAATAAAAAAAGGGGTTTAGTCATTTAGGAGCACATTCTCTAAAGCCGTTACCCACATAGCAGTGCCTCTTTTCTCATTGGGTTTAGTTAGTTGCTTGAACCAGGATTAGCAGCATGATTCTGTGAGAGTAGGTCCTTAAAGCAAAAGCATGTAACACACTGAGGTGTTAGATAGAGAGGAGAAAATTCAGATTACTTTCAGCATGGCAGCAATTTAAGGAACAACAGCAGATCCATAGACAGCATAAATTAAAGAATCTCACAGAATTGAGCAAGGGAAGAGAAAGCAAATGTGGAATGAAGAATTTCAGAAGGACAAATTAAGCAGAACAAAACCTGCTCTTTAGATAATGGGAATCCAACCTATTTGAAAAGAAAGAGGAAACTCCAGTGCAATGGGATCCATGTCAGTCCCAAAGTGAGAAGTCGCTAAGAAGCCTCTGCTCTGTTACTGACTGACCTAGGTGTAACCGCTGCTAGCATCCTCTGTTTTGACCACTGCAGGCAGATAGGGGTGAAATGGTTCATTGGTTTGATCCAAGGGGCTGTTTCCTTTGTTTCATTAACAGCTCTCGATGAGAATTCATTATCACACAAATCCAGTCCTCAGGCTCAAAATCTGCTTTCAGAGTGTGGCAAAGTAAGTCTTGGAGTCCAAATGAAAAAGATTCTTAGACAAAGATTCAAAGTTTTTGTGTACTTGGCTTAATGGATATTGATGGTGATTAGGCAACGTCAGAGCAGTCTGGTGTCTGTGGATGTGCTGCCTTCCATAAAAGTGCCATGTCACATCACAGAAAAAATTGAAGAAAACTTGTTCAGGCTGGTTACTGCCTTAAATTGTTGTTTTGCTATGGGCATCCGGAACAAATGGAAACTATGTTTGAAAACTCACAGCTGCTCTTCATTTGCTATTTTTCTCCATCTCCTCCTCTGTCAGGATTCTGAGCTGCTGGGACAACTGGGAGGGATTCCACATCTCAACAAGCAGCATAATCACAGATGTCGGGTGTGTTAACAAAGGGAAACACGCCTTCACCAGTAATTTAGCGCCTTCCTCCCTCAACATTAGGGAATACTATGGGAAACCATTCAGCATTTCAGTCTTGGTCTTTTTTTTTTTCCTCCATCTCTGTTTCCTTTTCAATGTGAAGGAATGTGTTATGTTACAGAGATGCTGATACATTTTAAAAACATTTTTTCTTGATTTTGCTTGAGGGACACTGTAGCCTAGTGCTATTGCCAACTCAAAGAGGTGCAAGGAGACAAATTAAAAAGCCTTGGGACATGTGTACTCAAGTCTTTTTCATGTAATATCAAGAAAGAAAATTCTGAAGTAGTCCATGGCTCAGCTAAGCAGTCTATTTGTTTGCAGATGTCCTGCCTCAGATCTTGCTCTGTTCTTGGGTTTCTAAAATTGTGTTATGTCCCTCATGAATGTTATAACTTTTAAGAAGCTTAATTTCTGCCATGCTAGGTGTATTTGGATTATTCATTTAGGTGGTCTGTATCTATGTGTCATTACTCCTTGCTTCCCAGCGAAGAAGAATTTTTGGTTTTCTAAACTAGCCTGATTCTGTGTTATGCTATGACGGGTGAAAAAAAGTATTACAACAGAAGGCAATTTCTTCCGTGGTGAAAGAAACCACTTGCACATCGCTTGGAGAGGTTGTACAGCTTTTCAGTTAACACATAGCAATGAGCATATTAGGTGCTGGGACGAAAAACAGGTAGGTAGATATAAATTTGAGTTGAAAAATAAACCTTTTAGTAGGAAACCACGTGGCTAATCTTACTGCTTGCAAGGTGCATGTTGGGTATTTGCATGAAAACAGTCAACTTCATTCTAGGCTGAGTTTCAGACTCCTGCCACTGTGCTGTAGACGTGGTCTGGGATCCTGGGGAACCTGATGATACATTTTATAGCTCAGACCTGAGTGCAGACAATAGGAGTGCTTAATAGTTTCTTTTCTCCAGTGTACTTTTCCATACTGACCCCTTCAGCTGGAGGGCTTTGGCACCTACACACAGTGTAGCAGGGCTTTCAGTGAGGTGGTCTTATGGTCAGTGTAGTATGTTTTTTAACTGTTCATGTGTGTGTGTGTGTTTGGCAAGGGGAGATCTGTTTAGAGCTAGCCATTGAAAATCTTTCTTTCCTGTCTGGACCTTGTGCTGCATGGCCATTGCAGCATCTCTAGCATTTTCCTTGTGTATCTCACTGTCATTTCCTACAGGGTGGGATTCCAGGTAGCATACAGACAGCATCAGCAATGACAGCATTTTTTCTCGTCTTCTCTGCTTTAGACCAGAGGATTTCAATTCCTTTCTGGTTTCAGCTAAATATTTTCTAGGAGAGATACCTATCTCCACCTAGTGCATTTAGGCCTATAGATAAGTACTTAGGATTAGCTTTGCTGACCCTTAAACATAGTCCACAGCCTCATATGATTTTGTAGGCTACAGCTCAGATGAATAGTTTTACAGAAACTTCTACTCTGATTTGTCTTGTCTTGGACACCCACAGCCCGACCTTGGCCTGTTGTATAAAATGTTTATAAAAGTTGGAGACAAATTGTCTAGTATGAAATAGTTTATTTAGGTTAAAAGGATTAGTAATAGAGACTCTTCCAGGCGTCTCATAAAATCACTAGCTGGCCTGTCAGTTAGCTGAGAGAGTCTAGAAGTAGGAGGATGTGAGATGACTGGGAAGTGTTTCAGTCAGCTAAGGAAATAGGAAGGAGCTCAGAATCCTGCCTAAGACATTGTAGTCTGTGAGTCAGTGGGAGGGATGAATTTGGGAACACATGGAGCAAAAGCTTAAGAAGTCAGAGGAACTAAGACTGAGAATTAGGCCCATGTTCCTCCAAAAGCAAGGTTGCAAATAATAGTCAACAGAGACAGAGGCTCTGTTTCATTTTGAGTTTGATCTTGTTTTATTTTCAATAGAATCAGGTCACATTTTAGTAGCAACTTGAGATCATCAGATCTGACTTGCTTTTTTTCCTGCAAGTGATTTTTTTTCCACTCTGATATCTTTCAGAGAGTTAGCAAGAGGGAAATTTCTTTCAAAATTACAAAAACTTCACCAACTGGAAAATACCTTAACCCTCTCTCAAATTTAGTTGAAATTGCTCAGTAAGCTCAGATGCCTTCGGGCGGACTGAGGAACACACACAGAGACAGTGTGACTATATGAGCTTTGTTGCTGTAGGGAAACATGCCATGGAGAACCTATGGTTCCCCGTTTCTCACCCGCACGGCCTCTTGGAAATACCCTGCAATATTTTTGGCTTGGTTGTCTAAAAATGTGTGTACTCCCATGTAGATAACCCATTGTTTTTTTGACTGTGTGTCCTTCTCTATTACATGGGTAGATTTCTTGTGTTGAGTAGAATATATCTATTACAGTATGGAAAATTCGTTTAACTCTGCTGGTGAAGCCTGAACAGATGCTGTTACAAAGTCAGAGGACCAAAACTGGATTTTTCTTCCTTTAGTTACTTAAAACCAAAACCCACACATAGAAACACTACCAAAATAATATTACAAGAACCATATTGCACTGATGAGTTTTTTGGAAATGCTGTTTTGTGCTACCATGTGAAATTTCAGATATAAGATGCATTAACTCAACCTGTTGCATATTTCCGTGATAGTACGAACTTCAGTAACACGGTCCCATGATATGCAATTCTCCCTGTCCCATCTCCACCTGATTTCAAGAACAGATCCTCACCTCATTTGAAATGGATAATGAATGAGGCAGAGTTGTTCAACAAAAGGTTGTTCAATGTTTCTCTTTATTTACATCATTCAGTGGGACTAACAGGCCTTATTGATTATCTTCCCCCGGTGCCAAATACAGAACAAGCTTATCAATCCCAGAAAAGCTGCTCATATGCATAAGCAGGTGTCTTTCTGCTTGATCCAACTCTATCAGTAATCTAGGTTTTGGCTGAGGAAGGAGGTGCCTGCTTCTTTTCCTTGCCTGGCTTTCGCTCCTCTCTGTACAGGTCACCTCCAGGCTGGAGGTAAGAGTCTGCTCAGGGAGAGAAGGGACACTCTTCACATGTGGATTTCAGTACATTCAGCATCTTGTGGGAAAACCTCTCTACATTGCATTTCTCTCATTGCTCACATCTATCTGAGTGAGCTACCAGAGCAGGAGATTCCTATTCTCTGAAGCACTGTAAGGCACAGTTGAGATACTGTAGCATTTGGAAAGGTGCTAGAGGAGCTGGGAGGCTGTGGTAGGAAGAAACAATACGACAAAGGTGATTAAACATGTCCTTGGGGAGAGTTCTGTTCTCTGAGCAGTAAGTGTAGGACTGGGTCAGCCTAAACAAAGGCTCCAGTACTCACTGAATGATACTGTCTGCTCCTCTAAGTGTCTTAGTCACTGGAGGGCTCTGTGTTGATGAAGTTCGTTTACTGAGGCAGCACTGTGGAATTTTTCCTATGTAAGTTTACATACAGCATGAACAAAACATCCCAGGCAGCCCGGCTTTGTCATTGCACATTCTGATACACTCAGCTGTGTCTTAAAATACCTTTGAAGTGTATGATGATAACTTAGAAAGTTCCTAAGCAGCCTCTGATAACGGCTGGGTGTTTACTCTTTGAAGGTGGCATGTATGGTGGTGGAGAAAAGTGCAGTGCCCAGGGAAGTTCAGAACAAGAGAAAGAAACAGTAAAGTACGACCATTTCCCATGCAATATTCTTGCATCTCATGTCCACCTATACTCTGTATAAGCATGTTGGACTTTAACAAAGTGAAGTCGCTGTTAGTGATTTATATCAGTAAAATGGGGTAAGCACTTCCAAGGGCGTTGTGGTGATTGAAAAAAAACCAAACCCCAAACACCAGACACTGGAAATTGGAGCTAGAGTTATACTTGAGAGGAAGTTAAACCATCAGAAGTTTTGAAGTAACTGCAAAGACACAAGGTTGTACTTAGCCCTCTTCAGGCAGTGTATGATTCTAATGCAAAGATGTGGTTTGGGAAGATGATTTATTGTTGGATTTGTTTTTGCAAATAATGTTTAGAGTTCTGCAATTCACAGAGGTTCAGGACTGGGAGGCAAATCTCAGCCACTCTCAGGTTGTGTCCTGCTCACCTTAAATTCGTCCTGCTGCTGCTGCTGTCATGGTACAGAGTAGCATGATTGTCTGCTCTACAAGAGGTGCTCTGTACTTCTGAAAATCATCCTGTTTATTCTAGTGCTAACTCAGGAGATGGAGCACAGTCTTTAGCCAGTGTTTATAAGAATATGAACATAAATAGCTGTGGTAATGGTAAATGTAAGGGTGCCAAGGAAAGAAATGAGGAAGTCAAATGACATGGCACCATAGCCAAAACAGTGTTTCTGTTGTGTTTTTCTAAAACACTCATGTTTTCATGAATAAGTACTTACCTAATTTAAAGCAGGATATGACATGAGCAAGACCACAAACACCTGGCGTAGTCACAGTTCCTGTTTTTTAGCTTTGCCTTTTCTTGATAGGTTTGCCTGGTAATTGTACAGCTTCTTAAGATATTTGCAATATTAACAGTTTTTAGAGGTACTAAGTATCCTTTTTTTAAGAGTGAACAAGAAGAGGATGGCATATATAAATTGCCCACCTGTAATAACACTTATTTGTAATGAATCAATTAGGCTTTGAAGGGGAGAATCAAGGGAGATGGATGGAAGGAGAAAGTGACAGAGCTGTCACATTTGCTCTTGCTTTCAGTTGCTGTACTGGAGATGATTTGGTGCTTTGGTCTCGTCCACATGTGTGTGTTGTCCTGTTTTAATTGTGCTGGTGTCAGCAAAGTGAAACTGGTCCTTTGAGTCCTGCATAGGACAGGATACAGATTTGGAGGTGGTGGGAGAACTGGGAAACTTCTTTTAAACATTTTTTCTAATACAGCCACCGAGACTATTTCGTTCCATGCAATAGCTGCAGTCTAGGGAGGTGTTTGAATGAACAGCTTCAGTGTTTCACAGAGGAAGGGCAGGACCCCAGGATTTCCTCTCTGGCTTCCCCCCACCTTGATCCAGGAGAGTCTACACTTGCTGGTCCCTGCAGGTAACAAAAAGGTCACTGGGTGTTGAATGCAGCGGAAGCAGCTCTTTACTGTGTGGTGATTTAAGCGATTTATAAGTATTTCAAGAATAATGGTGTCAAAGGCATGCCATCTGGCTCTGAAGATAGAGGATTTGGGGAGAAAATGTGTATTTCAATGAATCTTGTTGATTTCTCTTGTAAAAATTGTATTGACTGCAGTTGTCTTTACTACTTAAGTACCTCTCAGAAAGCACAACTCTCCTTATACCTCTCTAGTTTACTAGGAAGAAAACTGTCCATTGTTCACCTGCCTACCTCACCTCAAATACTGAACTTCAGTAAGGTGAGAATAAGTGTAAGTGGTCATGACTAACATGACCGCTTGGCAGATTAAAACCAGTGAAGTAGGAAATTCTGGGGCATATCTAAATATAAAAGTGTCAAATGCATTCAATAATACATGTTTTCAGGAAATATTAAGAGTATCATACACTGCTCATAGCTAGTATTTGCTGCTCCAAGTACAGAGCACTCTAAGTACATGATGCTCTTGCAAAGTTACTTTGCAGCTTTAGTGCCTAGGCAGTGTATGGAAGGCTTAGGGTCCATTGCTTCGTTCTGCCTGGGCAGGAGAAGTCGGGTTCTTTATAGCCAAAGGTCTACAGGTTGTTTCCTCCAAATGACCCACTAAGGAATGTGGGTGTGTTCTGGATGAAACCTCTTTTGTCTCTTCTGTTCCTAGGTGTAAAATAGGGTTTTCAGCAGAGTAAATCTTTCAAGAAAATATGCAATAAACATGGAAAAGTTGATCTTCTATCAGGAATGAACTCCTGAAAAACAGCAGTTGTTCCTTTTTGAGAATGTAGATTCAGTCTCCCATAAGGGTTGTAATTCAGGTAGTTCATGTCCATGTTATCCTCTCCTGGCTGTGTCACCCACTGAATTGCATTCTCATGATGTGCTGTAACCAGAGGACAGAATGATCCATTGCACTGGCACAGCAAAAATGTGATGCATCCAGGAAATTTTTTTTTTTTTTTTTTTTACTAGACAATTTAGCCACCAAAAGAAGGGATATGAAATGCTGGATATGTAACTTCCACCAGAAAGTCTGGCAAGTTTCTGAGTAGAAATGTTCAGCTTGGATTTTTCTTTTTTGTGTGTGTTTGTTTGTTTGTTTGTTTTAATGATAAGGGAACCATTTGAGGTCAGACTGCTAGTCAAGGGCAGCGATCACTGGTGAATAGTGGACAGATGGCTCCTATAGCCTGTTTATATTATTCCCCAAATGTATAAACAGGTTGCACTTTACTCTTGGAATGTTGTTGTTGGAAGCAAATTTTAAATGCATATAAACCAGAGCCACTTGAACACACTATCCAGTTCTGCCTCAAAGTAATTGCCACTTACTTCATTTATAATATGAGCAATGCTGGTGACGTGACATTAGACTTAACTGCATCCCATTTTGGTGCTAACTAATATTTGCCATTACACTTGGCAGAAATCATCTGGCACTTCTCTTGAGATAAAGCAGGTATTACATCTTTAATGGAATATAATAGGCGTAAACAACCCAGTTGCCCTGCTTTGGGATTAGAATTACGTGATTTGTCTCGTTTTAAGTTTAACAAACCCTGGAAAGCACTAGAAGTCACTAGGCAATCTTCATAAACACCAAGTGAAGGTATAACAATAATTCGTCATTCATTTCCATGCAGATTCCCCCCAAATACATTACCTACCTGTGAAGACAGTAATTTTGCTTTTCTACATGGTGCTGTGGAAAGCCGAAAGCTTTCGGCCCCTGAATGAGGCTTCTCAAAAATCTCAGTCTCTGCATGGTGGGGCTGTGCCTGCCTCGCTCTGGCATGCCAAGCAGAGTGAGTGGATGGATGTTTATGGACAAACGAGGAAGAAGGGCACCAAAATCCAAATTTGGATCCCTGAAGTGAGAGACTTAAATATGTTTCCAGTTATGTCCCTGCTTTCTTTAAGCACTTATGTATAGATTTAGGTATGTAAACACCTGTTTTAGTTCCTTCAACAGGAATTTAAGCACCTACATTATGGTTTAACATACTTAAATTAGGTTAGAGAATCTAACCAGTGTAGTCTTTCTGATGGATCGGGCCTGAGGTCTTTCCTATGGAGGCAGTGTTAATGATTGGCAATTAGTAGAAACAGCATCTCTGTGTGCAGTCACTTTGCTAGTAAAATCATCGCTATGCGTGATTGAGTGACAAGCAACACATTCAACTTTGACTATGTTACTAATGTCTGCCTGCATCACAACACAAATTTATGTTACAGGAGGGATCTGAAACAAGACTGCCTTTCCCACTAAGTCCTAGAAGCACCACAGATTCAGGTAGATGCCTTTCCCCTGCACTGTCCATCTCTATCGAGCTTGCAGTCTCCCGCTGCCCCGTTTCCCCTCATACAAAGCACTGCATGAATTAGATTTATATGAAGCTGTCCTTAAAAGCCTGATGTGATGGACAACAAATGCGAGGTGGCTAATGATCACAGCTATGAGAAGTAAATGTGTTCTCTGGTCTTCATTGCTCTGCGGAAATCAAGCCCTTGGCCATAACAAGTTTCTTGATTTCCTTCCCTCTTGTTTTTCACTGTCCTTGTTTGTCAATTAAAAGTGTATCAGATGGACCAGTTCAGGGTCAATACAGGGTTGCTGAAAGGTGTTGATGTCTGGGGAGGAATAAGCAGAACCAGCATGTGAAGTATTCAAGGGCTGACTTTGAAGTATGTGAGTTTGTACTATGCAAGCTGCACCAGAAAAGGGAATGTGAGGTTACTGCAGTCACTCAAGCCTGGGCAGATAACTGTATTCCAAAACTGTACTGTTGAGGACTTTGGTTGAGAGGGAGCGTCAGGAAGGGGAAAATAGGAAGTGAAACGTAGTTTCTCAGGACTGCAGTCTATTAAGAGGAAGAAGTGCAATCATCACAAACTCACCTATTTCTCCCCCAAGGAAAAAGTGGAAATAGTACAGATAACATTATCTCAGGTCTCTTGGTGTGAATTTTGCAAGGTTTGTATAAATCTGGTCCAGTGTGCATCCATGCATCTAAATTTAGGTTGGGACTCCTGTATTCAAGGGCAATCTGAAGTACACTTTTGTTTCACTTGGGCTCTTATTCTCTGTTGACTTGCTGTAACCCGAGCCTGCCTATGGACATGAAGTCTCTTCGTGGGTTCAGTAAAGCAACAGTTTGCAGGGTGAGGAGTGAGGAAGAGATCACATCTGCATATGCATGTGCCAGCCACAGAAAATCAAAATCATCCCTCTATGGTGATGAGTATCCTTAAATGCCATCATCCACTCCTGGGATGCTGGGGGAGAGGTCTTCACAGAGGTGCCGTTCCTCCAGCCTCTGGGGTGTTTCTGCCTAGAGCACACAGCTCTGGGTTCTGCCTGGCAGCCTTTCTGTAAAGCATTTCAGCTTGTTTTGCTAAACAGTGCTAAACAGACAGGAGACATCTGTCATTTCTTTAGTCCCTGTGCAGAAGTCCCAGAGCCCCATGGCTGCCAGCACTAACTGGGGGTGTGCAATGAGTTTCACTCTGCAGGGTGTGCAATAATCTTTGTTGTTCAACAGTCTCGCTGTGCATCCCACCATTAAATGCTGCAGCAGAGGTGTTTCTGAGGGTCTTCACTGGTGTGAGTAGAGTAGACTGATGCCTAGATGTCATATTTGAAAATTAATTTTGTATTTCCGGTGGTTTCTTTTTACTTTTACAGCATTTTTCCATGGTTTTCTTTTCCTTGGCTATCTAGGGTAGTCCATGCCTTGATAATACTTGCCTGAAAATGCAAGTTGGGCTGGAGCTAATGTCTTGCTGACTTGCTTGGATCTATTCTCGTCTATTGGGATCTTCAGTATTAATTGTCCATTTTCTCCTTTCCTGAGCTTTTTTCTTTTCCTGCCAACACCTTTGGCTGTACTGTCTCCTAACAGTGAATGCTGCAGAGGGTTTTGTTCAAAATTTATTTCCCTCATGCCCAAAGATGGAGAAAATTGATAAAAAGCTGAGTCAGCGCCTCCTATAGTGACTTGAAAATGGGAGGGTTTTCAGTGATCCCCATGTTCAAATGGTCTGACACTGCAATGAAGGGAAGCAAGGATTCGTTTCCTATCATGTTTCTTTGACATTCGGTTATCTAACTCACCAAGGAAGGTTCTTGTCTGAGTTACATGTCTACAGTTTAGTGTGTCACTGGTTTAGTAACTTATTTTGTTTCCTCTATGACTAAAGGATTTTTGAATTTCCCAGGTCACCAGCAAGAGCCCAATACAGTAATATTTAGGCAACATTAGTAAAACTAGAAGGTGTCTTTCATCTTTGAGGACCCTCCCCCAAAAAGTGTTTTATGATCGGCATTAAGAGATCTTTCCTTCATTCTTGCAGCCTTTATTGGGGTGAAGTGCAAGTGATGTTACCAGCACTTATCACAGATAAGCAACAGCTTATTGGGGCTGCAATATTTACTTGAGACTGCAAGGATGCATGACTTAGGGAGACCCAATCTGTTCATTATCCACTTCTGAAACAAATGTCTAAGGAAGTCTTTGATATAGTCCTGTATCACTGGGCTTCTGTGTGGAGCTGTGAGTAGGGTTTTGTGGGAGATGGGATGTAGGAAGGCCACAGGGGAGGGAAAGACAGTATCGGGGTAAGAAGACTTAAATTGCTGTAGGAGGATGCTGATGTTCACAGAGCACAGGCAGGGACATCTTCTCTGGCTATAGCAAAAGCGGCATAGCATGGCGTGGCATGGCATGGTAAAGCAGAAAGGAAATGCAGAACTGAGGGTCACACTAAAACTACAGACTATGAAGTGCCGTGACCTGAGGTGGGCATAGAGGGACTAATGATGTACAAGTAGGTACATTTTGTAAAGCAGATTTTCGAGCTCTTCAGAAAAGGAAAGTTTAGGTAAAATTTCAAATGTCAGGTCAGACGAGGGGACAAAGTCATAACACTGAAGGAGGCAAGACTGGAGTCAAAGGTTAAAGTAGAGAGCACAGCGATGTTAGTCTGAGTAGAGACCCAGTAAAAGGGCTTGGCTCATTCTACAGCGCTATGCAACTGACGCAGCTTTTTCCGAAGAAGGCCTGTAGCAGTCAAGTACCTCTTGCAGTCCCCTCGACTGGGCATCCATATCCCCTTGGCTTTTCACACTATCCTCTATCTGTTCAGTGAACTCTTGCTATCTCACTTGGTGTGATAAAAGAAACTGCTAAAACTGGAGGCTGCTGAGTTCTGTGCTGCCTCTATTCAAATCTCTAATGAGCTCCTCCTTGTAGCTCTAGGTTTAATTAGTTTTCATTGCAATATTAATGATCCAAACAAACCATTTCAACTTTCCTGTTGCACAGCTGGAATCTTCTTATTTAGCATTCTGCTCTATAAGGGAATCACACCAACTTCCTTTCTCCTCCCCCATTTGTCCCATTAATATGCATTAAAATCACAGTCTTCTTGGCACAGAGTTTCAGATGTGCTGTAAAACGCTAATAATTTCTAAAAATGGCAAGGTTGAACTAATGACAGAGCCTCATCCAAATAATACAAAGATAGATTTCTCCCAGAGTTTGATGACAGTGATGATTAATACTTCATTTATTTATTTACAGTCTATAAGTATTTACACAGATTTGCTTATTCCTCTGAGCACACATACAATCTCTCTTCAGCTCCGTGGTATTACAGGAGAAATGTCGAATCTGTTAGTCTTCAACAAAAATGACTTCTTTCTCTCTTTTTGTGCTCGGGAGAAGGGTATGCCCTGCACTTCCCAATGCAGATCTAAAGACTCCACATCTCAAACTCTGCTCCTACCACAATAGAATAGAGGCATCTCTCATTTCCTTCTGAAATTCCTGATAGTGAAGACTTAGAGCAGAGTCTTTTGGTCATCTTCTGGTGTGTTTCAGCTCCTGAACTCATAGTGATGTGCAGAGACTGAAATAAATTGGGTTGTAGATTATTTGGGGATCTTCGTGTTGAGGGATGCTAGAGAAGACTAGACTGCCATGCTGAAAGACTGACATGGAGTCTTGCTAGCACCTTCTCCTTCCTGAGCCATAGAAATTGTGGGAACGTCGGTAGCAAGGAAGATCCAGGGTCTCTTGCCCAACCTCCTTCTCACAGCTGGTCTAACGCTACATTTAGTCAGTTATGGCTTTGTCTTGTTGAGAAATGAGTGTTTTATAGGAGCCTGGGCAGCAGTGCTCTGCAGATAGGCTGTCAGCAGCTGGATAAAATGGTTTGCCGGCCATACTGCACAAGCAGAGGTCAAGATACAACACTGAAAGTGCCAAAGAGATTTAGTGCTACTTGCAAAAAGCCATTTTCATTGGGACTTACTTTCCTAAGTGCTCACATTTTATTTGAAAATAGGACTTTGGAGGGTGAGCATGAAGATAAAGGGATGAGGTGTGATTGCTTGCTTTGGCATTGCCTGCAGGGTCTAAGTTCAAGAAAGCAATGAGTGACTTGATTGCAGAGCACCAGCCCCGTGGTCCATGTAGTGCAGAGCTGGAAGTGCCTTACTCGGAACCCCTGCTCTGGGAGCCTGATGCAGGCAGTCTTTCCTCATGCATAACGCCCAATTCAAACCCTTCTCAAAGAGATATATCCTCATAGAGCATTTTCCTTTTTTAAGTCATCAAGTCAGATGTGAGCTAAACACACACTGCTATACCTAAATCAAGCATTTACGGTACCGTAAACAGACTTGAAGCAATTCAGTGAGGGCAGGGAAGAAGTTGCATCATCAAGGTCTTCCCTGGCTGCTGTTGGTGTTGGGAGAATCATCCAGGAGATAGATCGGGTACTGAGGGTCAGGACTTCACTCAGTGTTCCCAGGGCTCTCCAGCTGTGTAGGATTGTAAAAATAAAACTCCCCACCTCTTTCTATCTGTGTTGAAGTATCATATTTTTTTCTGTCTACATAGCTGACTGAGTAGAGACCTTTAGTGGGTGGGTATCTTGACTAATGTGATTCATGACGCATTTCCTTAACTTCTGTGATCTCACAGGTGAAAGACTTCAATGTGTGGAGTTTTTTGCCAGAACATTTCCCTGTAGCAGAAGTTTCTCGAAGGTTTATATCAGTGCGCTGGTTTTGGTAATGTTCTCATGATGGTTTCCATGTTTATGAGAGTTTGTCATTCATTTGTTGCGCTGGAGGATAACTGTGAATGGTAACCTACAAAAGCACACTGTCAACAAGTTGAAAAGTATTTGTCTGTAGTCCTCCTGCTGGGAAGTGGTAGGTAACTACTTTGTTTGCTCCCAAGTGGGAAAAAGCAAAAGCATGTGTTAACCCTTCAGAAATTGTGAGAGTAGGAGGGGGAGAGAAGAAGAGAGGCAAAGGAAGGATGCTATCTCATTGCTCATCTGCAAAAAGTGGAGATAAACCTTACATGAACTGAAAGCAGTATCAGAATCATATCCTGACAGCATGACAGGCTTATGCAGCCTGCACCCACAGGTGTGTGCAGCGCGATGGAGAGTAGCCTTTCCCTGGTCTGGAAGCACAGCTCATTGCCAGGCCGTGTCCCAGCTGGGAAGGGCACCATGAAGAAAGCAACGTAATAGCAATGGGGAGATAACTACCCCAAGGTTTTATGTAGCCAGAGTTCCCTATAATGCCTTGCTTCAGTCGACAGTACCACAGCATGAAAATGAGCAGTTTAGACACATTTCTTACTCCAAATGCAGCTGTTGTTTAAGATTAAAAAGAGTAAGCTCTCATCACTTTCATCCAGCCACAGCTTACCACACAAATATCTCTCTTATATGGTTTCCTTTCCATATCCATAAACCTTTCTCTCCCCTCTGGGAACTTGTTGGTGCCTCCCAAAAGCTCAAATTAAATGGTTCACTGAAACCAACACGCGCAGTGGAGGTGTCTGTTAGCTAAAACTGAATCCAGAGCATTCTAACTTTTACTGTTGTTTATGGTTAAGCATGCTAGCAAGGTTTCAAACAAGAAGAGTATGTCCATACAGGTCAACGTGGCTTAACTTAAATGAGTTTAACATCACTCGTTTCACTGGAATTTAAGCCAAAACATTTTACACCATCTTTGCTGTAAGCTGCAGCAACAAGCCCATGGCTAGTTAGCATGGTTCAGTTTATATGTGGTAGCGGTGATAAACTTCCAACCTAGTTTGCCACAGAAGCATATCTGACTGCAGGTTTAATGTGTTACGCAAATGTTTGTCATGAACGATTGAACCAAGCCAAACAATGTGCAAAGTTTTATGCAGTGTAACTTAGGGCTCAGACTCAAGTTTGAGTTCCAACAGGGTACAGGTTAGCACATGTCACTACTTACATATGCAGGGGCTTATTGTCCTCTCTGGTCTGCCAGCATAGTTATGCCTGGTTTCTCCCTAATCCGGTTCCATCAGAAAGATGAAGTTTAATTTAAGTTCTTAGTGGGAGGACTTTCAGCCTGTGCTGTTCCTGCAGAGTTAGGCCAGGGGAATCCAAAGGAGCCACTAAGATCTGGAGTGGGAAGTTTGGGCAGTAAGGTTAAGCCAGAAAACTGCTGGGCACTAACCTCCTGAGTAGCTTGACAGCAGTCGACACAGAATGTGTAACTGCACCTTCAGTGACCTGCTTTGCTCTTTCTTCAGCCAGTCGCTTAGCCAAAATAGTGCTGTCAAGCTAAAATCAAAGTAACTATACCAAGGGACAGATCTGTTTTGACAAAATTGGTTTCTAAATTGATTTAAATTGGTGTTCAAACTGTATGCATGCCTTCCTTCAGTGACAGAAATATGATTTGACCTCTTCTATTCCTGATAGCTCTGCAGAGCTGAACCACTTGACAGGGAACAGGCTTATCTCTCTCCATAGCTGGGCATTTGCACTAAAACCAAGCAAACTTTGATAACAAAATTGTAATTGTCAGTGATATTTCAGTTAAGAGCCTTTGGTGACTTTCAGCTCCCAGACTAAATTACATGGCACTTAGAGAAACATCATTTTATCTCATACCAGAGCACATCTTTCATTGCTGGTGAGGCTGACAGCATGTCTTAAAAACAAAACATTTCAGGAGAGCAGATGCTTCATTATTTCTATTTGCTTGGCACTTTGAACCTTTGCAACAAGAGCCAGCTTCATATTTTTCTTCTGCAGTTGTAAAGGTGAACTTTTGTGTGTTTTGGAGGATTGAGGTCTGACTGTCTTATGTATAAACCATTTAACTGTGCTATCCCTTCTTTAATTGAAAGACTCACTGCTTCTGCTGAAGGAAACCTAAAAATTCATATGTTTGGGGGATAAGCTGATGTCTCTGCACTAAACACTGAATCTTTTGACTGTCAATAGAAGCATTAGGGCCAGCGACCTTGCCTTAGGTGCAGATGCTCTGAAAGAGAAAAACCCAGACACCTACCGGCAACTTCAGCAAGGGCATTTCCAAAGACGAATGATACTGCAGGAGCTAGGTGCATTTATAGTTGTTTATGAATAATTGATAATTATATTAAAGGTGTAGGGTTGACTGGGCAGGCTTCCTCTTCTGGAACTGAAATCGCGTCTCAAAGTCTTTAGCTATTTGGCTGGTGATTGAAAGCTGCGTGGTGTTTCCACATTGGAGCTCATTGCAGGGAAAGACTTGAAGCTGTCAGTTGTACCAAGAGCTAATGGAGGCATTAAAAATGTAGCAGCCTACCAGGGAGAAAGCAAAGTGAGTGAGGAACACGTGTTACTAACATACGCTGTAACTGGACTGTAAGTGGTCTCCACATATTCATGAATGATGGCTGACCTCTACTCTGCTAGGGCACATTTGTGCACGTCCATCATGACAACACACTTTGAACTTACTCCATCAGAGGCCCTTGGGAACATAACCCCTGTATCTGTCTCCAAATATAGCCTGCTGGTCTGCAATATAAGGCAGTGGGGAGAGCTGCTGGATCGAGGAGCCCTTTGGAAACTGTGCTGCAGTGATATCCACCAAGATCTCTACGCCTGGTGGGTGACCTTCTTCACTAAGAGGCAAATGTGTGAAGCTTGTGAAAAAAAAAAAGATGCCTCTGAATGCCTTTCCACTTTTAAAAGCTCCTCAGTGCCGGCTCAGCAGAGCAAGTGAAACCCACAAGCGGCAGTGCTTACTGTACTTGTACTGTATGAATGTATGCAGCCATATATCTGGACAGGGAGGCATGTCCCAAGCAGGGGGCTGGGAGTAATTCCTGGAGCTGCCTCTGACAGAACTAGAGCTTTGACCTGAGCCAAAGCACTAACCAGGAACTGTTTCAAAGTCAGTTCCTGTGAAAATAACGCCAGTAACCCCTCTCTGCCTCAGTTTCCCCCTTTGTAACCCCTTTGTAAAATAGGACTACATAACTGCTCACAAGGGATTAGGGAAGACTCATTCATTTGTATTTAAAGTACATCAGGATCCTTGGAGATAAGTCCCTTATTAGAGCAATAATGAACACAAACAAGACCAACAATTCTGTTAGCACTGTGAAAGAGCAGGGATTTGGCCAGCATCACTTGTCTACAGCTTTGTTTGTCCTGTAGATTACAACAATGAACAAATCACCCTCTCTAAGTGTTTTTGAACACAGAGGATGAAAATGATATATTGCTATCTTTTAAAAGAAAATTAAAACTCTAACTCTAAGGTGTGTGTAATAAAATGGCACTTTAATTCTCTAGCATGCCATGCAGGCTTCTTCTGCTAATTTATTCTTTTTTCTTTTTCTGCTTCATGTAATATTCTGAAGTTATTAATGTGGCAATATATTTGACCACAAAACCCTGACTTCTAGTGTTGTTAAGACTCTGAATTAACTCCACAAATGGAAGGCATTTCTGACTTCAAGGCAAACAGGTAATGCTTGGGATAAAATGATTAGCAACGTGACAGCTATGCAAGAACTTCTAGGGGAAGGTTTTCCCAGGTGCCTTGCCACAGTGTATGGGCTGAGGTGTCACGAGCCTGTGGGACTCCAGCTATCAGTAGCGTGTCTCTGCGACACAGTGTGTGGTGCAGAGACCTGTGATGACCATCACCTGAGCTGCTGCAGCCCCTGGGACACAGCTGCACCGTGCAGCTGATTCCCCCTAGACAGCACTGCCACTGACATGCTTGGATACCTTCCTGGGCCAGAGTAAGAGTGCTAGGTGCCACGTTGAAGTCCCTGCAGCATACACCCCAGTGCACCACACGCTGGCAAAGTTCACTTGGTAAGGTGGCACCTCAGCCCTTAAATGACTTGGATGCCTCCTGTCTTAGCTGAGTAGCCCAAAACCCAGCAGCAGCCAACAGAAAGGTATTTGGTGTGCCCAGGTGGCCAAGAGGGCCAACAGCATTCTGGCTTATGTCAGGAGTAGTGTGGCCAGCAGGAGTAGGGAGGCTGAGGAAGCTGGGGCTATTTAGTCTGGAGAAGAGGAGGCTGAGGGGGGACCTTATTGCTCTCTACAACTACCTGAAAGGAGATTGTAGTGAGGCAGGTGTTGGTCTCTTCTCCCAGGTAATTAGCGATAGGATGAGAGGCAAAGGCATCAAGTTGTGTCAGGGGAGGTTTAGATTAGATATTAGGAAAAATTTCTTTACTGAAACAGTGGTCAGACACTGGAATAGGCTTCCCAGGGAGGTGGTTGAGCCATCATCCCTGTAGGTGTTCAAAAAACGTGTAGATGTGGCACTTCGAGATATGGTTTAGTAGGCATGGTGTTGTTGGGTGGATGGTTGGACTTTATGATCTTAGAGGTCTTTTCCAACTTGTGATTCTATGATTCTATGGTGGAATTGAATTCAGTTCAGTGCAATCTAGACCAAATACTTGTAACTCTGCAAACACTTCCAGGAGTAAGTTGTGGACCTAGAAATGCCCAATCAATTTCATCATGTACCTGTGACCAAAGTCATCAAAGGCTGGCAGAGTGCTGCCCCTTGTAGTGATTGTAGCATCAAGCCCTGAAATCACCAGTGCCAGCCTAGGTTGTAGGTGCTTGCAAATAGCTTTCCACATCTGACTCATTCCTTTATCCCTGTGCTTAGGCATTTGCAGGACTCCTCCTATGTCGGTGAAACTGTTTCCACTGAATGCAAACTAACAGCCACAAGTTCATTGTTCCCTGTCTATGGGGCTTTTGCAATGAATGGTAAATTCATTGGAAAAAGAAACAGGTTTTTCTCAGTGCTAGTTGCAAGGATTAATATTGGGCACCGGGAATCGGAGTAGTTAAGGGGGTCATGGACAAGTTAAGCTGGGTAGTATATTCCACACATGGCATCAGGAGTTACTGAGGAGTCGATTCTGCTGTGGATGCAGTGCACATTCACGGGGTACCCTGGAGAGGCTGTCTTAGCAGACAGTTAAGAGGAGCAGGGTTCCCCAAGATGCTTTACTAAAGTGTATTGCTGTGTTAGCTTTGACATGTGTCTCTCCATGCTAGTAGGCTAGACTCATACCTCCAAAATGTCTGCCATCAGAAAGGCAAAGAGAAGACTGAGAAAGAGATCAAGAATAGTATTGTGTCCTATGTAAATCCATTCTGAATACTGTCTGTGGTAATCGCTGTCATCTCAAAAGGGTCATAAGAATAGATTAGGGAAGGTACAAAGAGTGGAAGTGTGGAGAAGTGCAGAATATCTTCTTCCATGAGAAGAAATTAAATAAGTAGGATTCTTCAGTCTATAAGAAAGGCAACAGACAAGGATTTTTTTTACCGTTTCCACAATCTAGGAACTACAGGCCACACAATGAATACCAGTGGAAAGATAATCCTGGACACAGTTAGAGACAGGATATTTTTTCTGCTGCTCTTGCAAGACACTGAATAATAGTGTTTGCATCAGTGAGAGGGTTGGGGTTTAAGCTGATCACCTGGCATAAAGACAAGTTGAATGGGTGCACAAAGGACCTCCTTGCATCTTTTTCTTTGGCTAACCTGCCAGGACACATCCTGACAGATGCCAGACTGCCAGCAGGAAGATTGGGCTGAACCATGGCAGCTGCATGATTTGGTGGCCTGTCCCGTTGTGTGGACACTGAAGCCCCTACAGAGGGCTGCAAAAAAATCTGACTCTTTGATAGAGGCTACATAAAGAGTTTACATCCTGGCGTTTTTACTAGGCAGCAGATGTCTAGCTCTAGATGGGCAGGGATTCTTGTGTTTAGTAGTATTAATCAAAGTAGTATTAATCTTCTAACTAGCAGCTTTTATCAGAAGCCTAATTGCTAATGGCCACTTCTCATGGCTACTGATTTTCAGCCCTCTTTTCAGGCCTTGCTGGTCAGACCATTGGCTCCAGCACTGTTCCGTGTTTACTGATACCGGAGTTCCCTGACTCTTGGCACAAGCTAGAGGTTGGTCAGTGTTGTCTTTGCCAGTGGCTGGGCAGAGGCAGAGGTTGCATCACCCTAGTCCTTTGTCAGACTCCTTTCGGAGAAGAGCGAGGTATAGTTAAGGCAAATTTTGCATTTGATGAATGAAGAATTGAGCTGTGACTACTCATCCCCCTCACTGCTTCCAGGCAGAGAGCTGCTGAAGCGGGGTCAAGTCACTGCCACCCTCTCCTCCATCCTCCAGCCCTTGTGCTCAGCACACTGAGAGCTGACGATATGCACTTTTTCCAGGGCTGTGAAATGAACAGTGAAAGGAAACAGACTTAAAGGCTCATTAAACTGCAAAACAGCACCTGTCTTTTTAGGCGAAGGCAGTGTTTGCTTGTCGCTCCTGTCAGCAGCACGCGTTCTGCCCAAAAGGCCCTTTAGACACCTGATTATGTGGGAGGGGAAGCTATGTTGTCATGCTGCAACACCCGCAGCGCTGGCGAGGCGAGGGGTGAGGGGAGGTGGGTTAGGTGTCAGCCCCGGGGGACAGCGCTGTCACCCCTCACTCTCTGCCATTCCGCACAGCCCTTCACCCAGCCACCGCGGGGAAAGGAGGTTGTCGACACCGGCAGATTTCCTCTGTGAGGACGACTGAGTACATATCTCTTTAGTTCATCTTTCTGGGTGAAACCCTGTTTCCTGACTGATTTTCAAGTGAAATAGAACACCCTTCACCTATGTGAACTTGTTGTTGGCGAGAGATGGCACTCTGTCTTGCTCAAATTTGCCAGTGGTTTCAGCGCCCACCTTCTCTCTCCCTCTTTTTAGCCTAGCTCTAAAATACCATTGTGTTGTGGTGGTCAAGAATGACGCTTGGGTCTGACAACAAAAGCTTGTGGCAAAGGCAGCCAGGAGGTACAGTGCTCGCCTGGTGCTGAGACCACAGTAGGGCTGCTCATAGGGCTTCTCAGGCAGAGTGACAGCTTACTGCTTAGGAAGGATGAAGTGAAGGGACTTAGAGGAGAATGCTTAATTTGTTTAGGCATCTTTGAAGTGATCCTATAAAATCTTAATCTTTCCTGCTGGAAAATTCAGTAGGACTCAACAGAAATAGGACCAGACCTGCAAAGTTTAGAAGAAAACAATGACTTTGACTGTTTTGTTGGTCCTAGTTTTTCCTTTATTCTTTCATTATTTTCTTAGGACTTTCCCAGTATCCTCACTCCCTTTGCATCTCCTTTTGTGCATATTTCATTTGTGTTTCTTCGCTCTGGGGACCTCAGCCATTGCTGGGTTTCAGTCTCTTTCCTGGGGGCCAGAGTCCTGCCACCTCTTTTCAGCTGTCTCAGCTCTCGTTGCCTAGTCTAAGCCGTTCAGGAAGGCTTCCTCTCTCATCCATGGGGAGGACCGTGTCCAGAGACCATGATTCTTCCTGCAGGAAGAAAGGCATTTCAAACCTTCCAGAGGTGTCTGCTACCCGCCACTGATGGGAAAGAGAGCCTAGATGGACAGTCTAAACTTGTAAAAGGCCAGCACCGGGTGTGATAGATTCCATTCACTGGATCGCATCTTCTTGCTCATACAGAATATTTTGCGCTAGAGCTTTTCTGTCTCTCACATCACAGATTGTGCACCATCCATGCATTCAAATGCTGAAACAAGGGTTCTTGAGTGTCTTTGTCCCTTAAGGGTGAATTGTTGCATTCCTGCCCCCTCTCAATAACATCATCATAATAATAATGTCTTCTATTTATAGAGCTTCAAAGTTTTCCAAAGAGCCACCTTTGGGATGGAGCATACCAACAGTTAGATAGTCCATAGCAACCCTAGACAACAACTTAAGGCAGATGAATGTATCCAGTTGAAGCTGAAGCTGAGATTTCATTTGGCAGAAGATAATTGCAGAAGTTATTAATTATTATTGTTGTTGTTTACGCAGCTCTAGACTCCAGAGCAATAGGCACTTTCTAACTACTACAAGTAGGTAGACAAAAGCACAAAGGCATGATGATCATACTATATTAATTTACAGAAGGCAGAATGTGCTAATAAAAACCCTCCCTTGGAGGTTTTCCCATCTAGGACTCAGCATAAGCTGATGAATAGTCTATAATTCTGGAAGAGAAGGGAGCTGATTCTCTTCCTGGCTTTTCTATACATTCCCTGTGTAACCTCGAGCATATAGTTTAGTTGCTCTGAATCTAACAACATGTCTACACAGCATGTTGTAGTTGTTTAGATAAAGGTGAGATCTGGAAAGCATTCCAACAGAAGTATTTGATGTGAATATCTATGTGTTTTGCAGCATGATTTTATTCAAATTGATAGTTGCTGGGTTTTTTTGTCTTAAGAAACAGGACCCTATGTACATGGGACCTAGATTTGTAGATCATCTTCTCTGAGTGCAAGGTTAGGTGCTTGCTTGCTCTGTTTACTGGCCACAGTGGAAACCCGTAATATACTTGATGACTGTTACTAAAATCTTATGGACTTCACAAACTAATGTAACCGAAATAGTAAACATGAGAACTGTGTGATTATGTCTGAAGTATCCTGTGGAAACAGTGAGTCTGCAAATGATTTTTGAAGGCAACTATGAGATTTGGTGACTATAATTTTTTACACTGATGCCAAAATAAATGGTAAAGCTGGGAAAGGTAAAAAGGAAAATGTGAATCAGGACACTGGAATTAACCATACATCAGAGCATCTAATGCTGGACAATGTAAAAATATTGTTGTTTGAATAACATTTAATTTTTACTCATTTCTATTTATACCACCAGTTCCTTACTTTCTTTTTATTTTCTGGCCTTGCATTACTAACATGGAAGTTTTGTATTTGTTTCTTCAATTGTTTTCTTAAAAATCTGTAGACTTTCAGAATTTGTAGAGGTATTTTTGTCTACTGAGATGTTTCATGCTTGTCGTGATCAACTAGGCTGGAGAAAGACTAGTCCAAGGTCTCAAGCCCTTCTGTGAGGACAGCACAAACTCTGTCTTTAAAGCAATAAGCAGAGCATGTTCCAGCTCCCACTCACATCTCTGGAAGGGACTCTGTTGATTTGAGCTGGCTCAGCTGCATCTGCCAGGCTGCTTCTGCAATCGACATCAACTTCCAAAATATCCAGCTTCTGTGCATCATGTTGAAATGTCTGAGGGGCTATTGTCCTTCAGCAGGGTTGAAATCTTGAAATCAATGAGACTTGTGGGTCCCAAATGACATAGACACTGTTGAAAGTGTCATCAGTGGCGACATAAAACCTTGCCTCCTTGTTCAGGTCTGCCTGCATACACAGTCATTTTCTTGATGGATTTCAGATACACATTGAATTTGGGAATTACTGCTGTATTTTGAAATAGCAATACTTTCTGTTACTAACAAAAAATTGCTGTACAAATGCACTTTGAGCTTGTAGTGCTTAAATGCTTCAGTCTGTGCTCTACATTGTGTGTAAACACTTCTGCTGAAATCACTGAGAACATCTATATGATTGACATTATGGATTTGCTTAGAGCCCTGATTCTGTAAACATGTTTAGTTTTGTTCCTAAGAGAAGGGCCCCTGATCTCAGCAGGAAGATAATTAATCACATACATGTTTGTAGGATTGGAATTTTCATTGGTAATAATATTATTATTTTTTTTGCGTTTATCTTTTTGCCTAAAATGTCTTTATAAAGGAAACCAGTTGTGACATTTTTTTTAAAATAAAATATTTATCTCTCTATCCCCATTACATTTTTCTTCAAATATTTGTCAGCATAAATTTTCTAATGAGTTTTGCAGACTGCAAACCTTTAACAAGTTTCTGAAGTCAGTGGTTTATATTATCATGATTCAAATCACATGTCCTTTCCTTAATGGAATGAGATTAAAGAAGAATTCTTTTGTTTGCTTTAGTCAGTTTATTAATACCAGACACTTTAGTATATTTGGTACACTGAATTTCAGTCCCAGGAATCACTTTGCTGCTAAAAGCTTGGGGCTTTGCTGGGACTCATCTGGTTAATCCTCATCAAGGGGTTGTGACATAGTTTTTAGGCCTAGGGGGTTCTTCAAGGGTTCTCTGGTGCTGCCTTCCTATCTGCTCCACATACCTCACTGACCCTGTTCTCCAAATTCAGCTACAGCGAAAGGCTAACGATCTGTCCCTAGCTTTCCAGTCCACCCTGTTCCTTAGGCAGACTGCCAAGGACCTTGCAGCCAGGTCCTGGGCTGTGTTGACCAGCCCAGGTGTATAGCAGATGGAGGAGCTGGGAATGATTTCTGCAGCGACTGCAAAACTGAGCTTTGTTTCCGATTGCTGCATTTCTGCTTTCTCAATTTTCTGCAGTGGTTGCTTTCTGTTCCTCATTTGGTTCCTTTCTTTTCAGTCATTATTTAGCACAGCTCTGCAGAGAAGCACATTTGCTATCTTTCAGACCAGGTTTTTAGCTGTTCTTGGCCTTTCTGTGTTTGTGTGAATTCCTCCCTCTAACACTGATAATCTCACAGCATCACCATCTGTTGGTTTGTTAATCTTCCATTCCTGACATTCAGCAAAACCTTGAACAATTACACATTGGCTTTCTCTGAAAGGCTGGGCATAAACTTCTAGTTCTCTCCTTAGTGCTTCCTGTTTTACTGAATGTCAGATTTAGATTACTTACTTTTCTTAAATGTGACTTATAGTCATATGATTTTAGAAATACAGTATTACTATTCCTCAGATTGCTGGAATGGGAAAAAGGCTAAAAGCTATGTTGCTTTTCGCAGTGGAGTGGAAACAGGTTAGGCAATTGTGTTTGCTGTGGCTTGCATACCAGTGGTGTCCATTCTTCTGCCAAGATATGCAAAACTGAAATATTTTTCAAAACCTTTTATGGTTTCCAATACTCTGTTTCTCTGAAGGCTTTTGAGCTAGGAAGAGAGTTGGTTTGAGAAAGAGGGAGTGCAGATTTAAATTCCTTCCCTGTCTGATTTCCATCTGGGCTGAAAACTCTTTCCTAAACCAACCTGGCCTTCCCCTCGCTGCCCACCAGTGCTCCAACACAAAACCGTGCAGGTAGACATTTTGCACCCTGGTATTTTCTGAACGCATTCTGCAGTGCTATGAGTTTTTGAGATCATGCAGATATGTTCTGAAACTTCAGTGACTGCTAGGATTCAAATTCTCCTATTTTCTTCTGCTGTGCTTCACCATTTTCTCTTCCTGGACCACTGCAAGTGTGTTCTGAAAACCTCAGAATGAAAACCCATGTAATTCAGGCAAACTCATTAGCCTATAACAAGGTTTAATGTTTTATCTTGTCACTCTTCACCCCTCCCCACCCAGAGATATGCCTGCATCTGAACCGCAGCTACCTCTGCAGTACCGGTTGTACTGCAGTGTAGCACAATTTCCTCTTGTAAAACGTTGGTATTCCCCAGCATCTTGGGGGAGTCAGACCTGCAAACACTGCCCGGAACCCATCTCTCAGCTGTAAAGGAACCTGACACGGGACATGGCCCGTGGTTCTGTTAAACTGCTGTGGAAATTCATCCAACACGTAAAATGTAAAGTATTGTATGAAATCTGGTTAGAGGTGTGGGGGGCTGGAACAAAAATCATACTGGCTAGTTCACCTTGTCTGTGGTGGGATGATACAGTGCAAAGTACTTTGAGAGCAGCCATGTGACACCTCTGGGTTGACTAGACTTCTAGCTGCTTGGGCTCTCATATGATCCCTAAAAATAGCACCTTCTGTTTCCCATCGTTGCTGTCCAGCTATTTTAATTAGCCTGTTTTTGCTTTGTGATTTGTAAATAGGAAATATTTACTCTGGGCCTGTAACTCCACATTCCTCCAACTTCTTTTCTTAAATTAGGTGGTTTATAGCTATGTTTAGAAAATACCCAGTGCATTTGTGCTAATATGTCTAAATGTAATTGGCTTCTACATAATGTTTTTAAAGAGAACTATTTTTTAGGTCACTCAGACTATATACAGGCATTTTTTCCCTCATCTGACCTGTCACAAGCGTGCTCATTTTTTAACCTTTAGTTGCAGACTGATTCATTGCCTGTCCTGGGACAGGCTGAACCTCCCCTGCAAATTGCAAAGTGCTGTCAGTTCCTGCTGATTTCACTGACAATTCGTGATGACTTGAAAGTAAATTAGTGCCCAGTGGGCAGATAGCTACCTAACATGGTTTTCAGCTATTTTAGATAGTGCTGTCTCTTTGAAAATTTGTCCCAGGTGGACATTGCTTTGCAGGATTAAACCTTACTTCTGGACTATTTTAGTCATCTTCTGGTGTTTAGCATTTCTTGCAGTTTCTTTTCTACCACATCTGCCTTCTACTCTTGGCAGAGTGTTCAATAGTGAAACAGTTATACAAAAAAATCTTTTTGGGGTTCTGCAGATATGATCAATGTATGTGAGGCAGCTGTCTTACTGGCAAAAGCAAGACTTTTCTCCTGACTAGAGTGTCAGTTTGATTTGGGGGAAATAAGTAGGATGTGGTTGTGACTGAGATCCTTGCCACAACTTCACTGAGACTGTGTCTTTGGGGTCCTTCTAGCCTACCTTCTGTCCCTGAAAGCCATAAGAAGGCTGCTGAGTCCCAGTCTGGTGCCACAACCAGGCACCTCCCAGAGTTTTAGGATGAGTGTTTGGGGCTGGAATCCAGACAAGTCATTACTGAGTCAGCTGAGTCTGGGTAGTATTGATGGGGAAGCAGCAGGGAGAGCAGATCAGGCTGTAGAAATTCTTTTAGAATTTAATTTAAGGTCATATTCACAGAGCTAAAAAGATGGTCAAAAAGGTGGTGGAACCAATGTCTGCCAGCAACCAGAAATGCAGCCAAAGCTTAAATGTAGCAAAGTTTGTTGGTTTCATGAGAAATCTGTTTTCAGAGCAGAATCATGGTGTTTTGTTTGTTGGAAAATATCTGCTACTACTTTCGGAGGGCAGGATGAAAATAATTTTGATATTGTACTATATTAAATAACATATTATAAAATTCTGAAAGGTGAAATCAAGGAAATATTTCTTCAAATCAACGAAATATTTCTTCTTGCTTGAACCATACCGAAATTTCTTCAAAAGCTTCCTTTTGCAGCAGATTTTTACTTTGTCAGGCTTCATGCAAAACTGTAATAAGGACAAACAGAGAAAGCTCCAAGGTCTTAAAAACTTGGAATTTCTCTCCTTATCAGACCTCTGGAAGTCTCTAGAGTTGGAACTGATAAAATCCAACTACAGGCAAGGCTTTAGCTCTAAGGAGTAGCCGTGGAGAGAGGCTGTGTATGAGTCCTGCACCTGTCTCATTGCACAAATGCTGCACAAGGGGTGGATAAACAGCCCTTCCAGTAAGGTGGAGAAATGGCCCCAACGGAAGAGGCCGCAGGACTGCTACTGGTGCTTATGTGCTGGGGACCCTGCTGTCCTCACCTACATCTGCTCAGCTGGGTTTGTCAGGACAGAATTTGCTTCAGACCTGGATGCGTATTGAGAATGGACCTGGAAGAGGATATAGGCAGAGAAAAATATGACAGAGATCTCCTTGTCATTTCCACTGATGCCAGGCACAACACAGCCTGTGTTGCCTAACAGGAGGTGCTGAGCAAAAAATGCATCCTTGATCTTGTTCCCCTTTGGGTGAGGAAATATCTATAGCAATGCTGAGACATCTTCCTCCCTTAGGACCCTCAGGTCTCTGCTGCCTCCTGGGGATAGAGAAGAGGGTAGGTCTGACCAGAGATTTTGCACAACATCCAGCTGCAGAAGGAAGCAGAGATGCTTTCACATTTAGTAGAAAATATGCAGATGCTCAGGCAAGTCCAATGCTTCCTAGAGGAGAATGCAAAACTGGAGGCCTCATCTCATTTTCAGGCATTTTCTCTCCTTCAGCAAGGTGTTAAATACAAGGATTGCAAGAGGAGGAACAAGTGGAGCACCCCCTTCCCAGAAACTGGGAGCATTTCCATCATCAGAGGAGGTGTGTATTCAGATCAGCTTGAGCATCGAAGGGAGGGATTTGGGTCCAGGCTGCTGACATGCTGCAGGAATGTGATAGAACTGGCCGCCGCTTCCCCATCTAGGCAGGTCCCATGGAGGTGGAGGCCCCTTGCTGGAAAACAGGCTGGAGGGGCTTGGGCTGTCCCAAGGAGTCACGTGGAGCAGCATCTGGTTTGCATCATGCCTGCTTGCTCAGCCCTGTTTGCTGCTGCTGCACTCCTGGGCACATCCAGGAGCAGACATGCAGGTGCCAGAAACACCCCCAGAGAAATGCAGGCCTTGCAAGTCTTCAGGTGGGGCACAGCAATATCTATCTGCAAGAGCAATGATCAAAATGCAGAGCAGATGAAGGTGTTGTCCTGCTGTGGGACATGTTCTAGCCCTTGGTTCAATGCTTTTGTTCAGCTGATATGACCCTGGTGCTGCTCTGTCCAGCCAAAGCTCTGCACTCATCTGTCCCGTTCCCAGAGATCAAGTTCTTGCACCAACTGTGATAACAATAAAAAAATCATTCAGTCTGTGGCTGCCAGGTAAGAACTGAACCTGCATTGCTCTGCTGGACAAAAAGTGCTGTAAACAAACAAATGGAAACTCAATATAGTCATATTGGTCTCATGGATGGTTAAATAGGCCCACTGCTTGTTAATGCCATGAGATTTATAAACCATTTACTTTCTACAACCAAAGCGGTTTGATACTTGCATTTTCCTAGTCTAGGGTAGCATGTTTTCATTTCTGTTTATAATCAGTTCCACTTTTTGGTTTCCATGTAGCAGGGACTGTTCACATGTGACCAGTCCATTGACCCCTTGGGGTATGCATACCGCTTCTCTGGGATCTGCAGCTAAGGTAACAAAGGAAAAATGTGTCTCTCAGTAGGGCAGAACTGCATTTATTTCCCTGAAGACAGTGTTGAGAGATAGGATACAAGTCAGAAAAGGCTGAAAACTACTGCTCTTGCATAAGGCTCTTGTGTCTGTATTCTCAGCCTTGCCAAGCATAAAAAGTTACAATGTGTTTGTGTGAAAGATGAAGTTCATTGTACATGCATACATACATTAATTTTCCATTGACATATTTGTGAAAATTGCTTACTCTTTTCACATAAATTTAAAATTTCAGTCCGAATTGCTGTCTAAAAAGTTTGGTGTGATCTGTTATTGCTCTACACTTACTGAAAGGATGCAGCAGGAATTTTTGCTTTTTAAATTTCCTGGGAGCAGAATAGCAACATCTAAGTGCCACTGGGTTGTGTTTGCTGTGTGTTATTCAGTAACTTTCCTCAGAAGTGGTTTTGTTTTAATGACAGGCCATCTGATCCCAGCATCTCATCTGAGCACTGAACTTACAAATATATGTATTTATCATAATCATATTTGAATAAGCATAATGCCTATTCCCAGATTTGAGTCCTTTCAAACCTGGAGCCTGTAAAGCACATTCATCGTGATAAACAGTGTTAACTCCAGCTGCTTTTGTGTGAGAGGCCTGTTTTGGGTTTTCCAAGCAATCAGCCAACCTTCGTGCGCTAGCAGCTGTAATTTCCATGGGGGTCTTTCTAGTTGCGATTCAGCTTCTAAGTGGTTCACAAGTTCATGGGCTTATAGAAAGCAGGGCTGTACCTACCTCTCTTCATAGACAGCAGGGATGGGTTTATTTTTAGCACAAGTATTCCAGAAATACATTCCACCCCTCTTTAGAAATGTGTGGGAGAGACAGACACACATGTACAGACAGTTTTGCCTACATTAGTGTCAGTGGGTGCCTGAAAACTTCTTTTCTGCTGTCTGTTTCATCCCAAACCTTTTTTCTGTTTGCAGGGTGCACCAGTTCTCTCCGATATCTCGGTTCATAGGTGCCATGACTCAAGCATGCACCAAATCTTTGTGCATAGGTTCTCTGATGGATGTAGGAGGTGGGTAGCAGCTGGAAGTGTGCAGTTTGGGGTCAGAACTTAGCAGAAATGCCCTGATATTTGGCAAGACCAGCATTCAGTTTGGGATGAGTTAGGAGAAGCACTTGAGCACCAAAAGCCCAGACCAGGAGTTTAAGAGTGAGCTTTGAAAAATCTTCCTGCTGGGATCTGAGGTGAGTGATACACTTCTCCCACGTGGGGAATTCAAAGCTGAAGGTTGCTTTGTGGAAGTCAGGTCACTGTCCCTCCAAGGACAGGTAAACTTAGGCTGCTCTTGGATTGAGGGAGGATTAGTTCATCACAAGCCTCCTGGTGCTTGGAGATTCTCAGGCAGCACATACCACATGGTTGTTGCCTTGTTTATGCTGGAGCAATGTAATTAGCAGCTCTTTTTAAAGCACAGATGAGCACTGGGCTCGCATGGAGCCCTGCTCTGCCATGGAAGCAGAAGCTGGGCTGTAATTGCAGGAGATTCTGCTCTTAACTTTGCTGCAAGCTGTGGCTCAAGTCCAGCATGATGCTGAGCCCCAAGAGATCCTCATGACTTCAGTTAGGAGCTCTGAGCGCTTAGCGTGGCAAAGGGTGCTATCCATTGTTCTCTCTGCAGTAAAGAACCTTAGCTTGTTGACTTCCTGGCGTATTTCCCCTATTATTCAACATCCTATTGCAGTTTGCTAAATGAAACCCAATGATGGCATGTGCCTCCCAGGAGGGTGGCTGGTCTTGTTTGCTTTGGAAGAACGGTGGAATGGGGTCCTTACTCCAAGAACACTGGATACATTTGTCCAGCCTTGATGATGAAATGAGCTATTTATGAAAAAGCACGAGTAGGACAGTAATGTGTTGCTCATGTGCATACTTCTTACACAGTATTTTTAGTGGTGACCTTAATAAACACTTTGACTCCCACCTGTGGACACAAAAATGCAGTGCTTTAGGGTTTGAATCACTGGCAGTAGTGAGCCAACTGCACAGCATTACTTTCTGTATTATCTCTGAAGCATTACCAATGGCAAATCTGAATGTAAAAATAGCTGATGACTGTTTGTTTCATCTGTCTGTTACTTGACACCGCATGGTTATTCCAATACGTATGTTTGCCTCTTCCCTACCATGATCTCTGTTTAGTTTCCCCTTGCCTGATGACTATTTAAATACATTTTACTAACTGTGTATTCCTTGCTCACTTCACCTGGCTGGGCAGGTCTGCAAGGGCTCAAGGGTTAGCTCCTCCACTTTTAGTGTTTTATTTATTTTTCAGCAGTTGTTTCTATTCAGATAACCATGTTCAGAAGGAGAGTCCAAAACACATAAATAATGGGAAGTGCTAGTAGTAAGCAGGCTGCTGTAAAACGTGCTGGAGCTTTGACTTAAAGGAAGAAAGCGCAGCACTGCACTGTCCCTGATCAGGAAACTGGAGCACAGAAGGTAAGGGGGAAGTGTATGGGTGTTTTTAAAGCAGGGAAATGGTGAAGAATGGTGGTGTCTGAGTGTGTGAATATGTGTGCACTGCAGGATCAGTTGTATAATTGATCAAATACAAGAAATCAAACATTTGTATCTTTTTTTCAGTGATTAGAGGTGGAAAGTCCTTTCGTTTTGTCCAACATTCTCTGCTCTGAAAAATGCAGGATTGTTTCTGAAAGTCTCTGTGTGGAAAGAGACATGCAAATAGATTTGTCTGCAGTGATTATTGTTTATAGCACATATAATTATTTGGTAAAGGGGTATGATCTTTTTAGAAAAAACACTAGATTGCTATGAATCTCCATTTAACTGTCCTGTGTATTGTGCTGTAAGCAACTTTAAGCAAAATATACATTGATTTTATTTTCCAGATGATTACTGCCTACAGATAACATACTCCTAAAAACTTTAATGATTTGTGTAGGGGGTTGAAGGCATTTTTATTTCTCTTTTTGGAACAAGTAGAAAGAGAATAGTTTAAATATTTTATAGACAGCAATTAGTATGTTACAGAGCCTGAAAAAGTAAAATAGTTCAAATACCTGGGCAGTGCTAAGAGGCCACTATAAATGACTGTGACTATGACTTGTATCCAATTTTAATCACTGGATAATTTCTTAAATGGCATAAGCTTTTCTGAGTTCAGTTGTTGCAGAACTTCTTAATCTGCCATCCCAAGGAGCTGCATTGTATTAGCCTAGTTGCAGAACTCAGCAGCAAAGAACAGAAATAATTAAAATTGAGCTTGAGAAGCCAAACTGTTTATGCTTTTTTAAATGGCCTGTGAACAGGTAATTCGATTAGTTCTGAACAGGGAAAAGTTTTCCAGCAGCAGACCAAAACGACTGGTTCACTCTGGCTGTCTAACCAGAGAGTATCAGAGAGTCCCTCACTAGTCCTCTGCCATTGCTGGGAGCGAAGCTGGGGAGAAGGGAAAGTGAGAAGAGATAAGAAGGAGAAATAAGCTTCCTGAACAGGATCAAAGCCCATGGCTCTTTTCCTTCACTTCTTCAGAGAACTGACCATGTGAAAAATAAATGCCTTTGGCTAAATGCTTGAAGGGTAAGACTTGTGGAAAATACTAACAAATAAAAGACTGACAATATGTTGGAAGCCCAAAACAAGTACATTTTTGTATCCTTCCAGGCTTGTCACTAGGAAGTTATTTACATACATACTGACAACTTAGTTATCAAAACAGTTTTAACAGGCACTCACCAATGAACTTGAAGGCCACAGCCAGGTGGAAGTATGCAGATATAATTGCATCCCTGCAGCACAAACCAAAAGCATACAGAAATTTCACTCTGTAGCCTCTTATTCCTACCTGCTTCTCTGAAATGTTTGTCTTGTCTTTGCTTGCATTACTAGAGCTGTGCAAAAGGCCTGTGAAAATGTAAATCCCTCCAAGACCAGGAAAAAAGTCAACTAACCCTATGAACCAGGTTGGGACAAAATACCACTCTTCAGTATCAGTCTTTCCTTGCTTTAGTCTAGCTGAGTTTACACACACAGAAAGTTACTGGCAGAGGCAAATTCTGCAAATGGTTTTTAGCTGCAGGCTTCGCTGTGCTGGCTTGCCTGCAACCAGGGTGCCAGGTCACGAAGAGCTTTGTCTACTATAATCGTGCGGGTGAGTCCATTGCTTTTAGAGCTGGTGTGCATTGCTTGAGGTAGTGTTGCATTTTGGGACCAGCAGTCTGTGAGCCAGCTGACAAGCGTGTGGGGAAAGGGACCACAGTGGGGGCTGCATGTCTGCACTGATAGGGGAAACCTTCAGAAAACCTTGAGAAAAGGTTGTCTGTCTTCAGTCAAGCCTGCATGTGTCTTTGGGTGGGTCAGTGACTGCTTATACACATATCTATAGGTGTGTGTATATATATATTTGCATACTTGTGTTAAGCTTGGTGTTTTGTGTCTATGTTTCTGCTTACCAGGGTTTTTATGTTTTTGAAGTGTGTATGGTCAGATAGACTGCAGCCGCAGAGGAACTGAGGCAGCATTGAAACCATAAGAGGACAATCCTTCCCCTGAAGAAAGGTTTCCATCTCTATTGGATTCCCCTGCCAAAAGATCCTCTTTGGACAGGTATAGAAAGCAGATATTTAATTATAGTCCTAGGTTTCTTTATTGTCTATCTCCTGTGCTTGCAAATAATGACATACAAGAAGGCATTAGCTGGTAATGATTAATCTAAATCATCTAGTAACAGTCAGACCAACCTTCTTATGAGCCTAGCAGCTCAAATAGCAATGCATCTTTATTTTCAGTGTTCTACATAGCTACATCCCAGTAGTTTCAGGGGTGCTTTCCCTGTTACTTAGACACTATGTCTGCAGCTCTTCTGGGAACTGTGATAGAGCTATGACAGTCAGGCACTTGAAGGCCACCTAACTCATACTTTCCACTTGGAAAAGATACAGATGAAAATCCCTGCATTTTTTGGAAAAGTGTCTGAAAAAGATGCATGTTGGTAACATTTGGCTATATCTTAACATGCAGAGTCAGCAAACAGCAGTAGCTGGCAGTTTACAGCTACTGCAGATCCTCAGTCTCAGATGGGCCTCTGTCTGTCACCTTTACCTGGATCAGACGTAACCTGTCATACCTTAAGGTCAGCTTTGCCTGCCTGTCAGCTTCATTATAGACCCTTGTGCAGTTCTGCACACTTCTGATGGCTTCAGGTCTGTTGGGATATATTTCAAGTGTGTCCCTCTCCCCATCCTTCACATGTTTCAAAGTATAGGGCTCCATTGTGCAGAAACTGGACTAAGTGCCCAGCACTGTCTGGGATATTGGTGCAGAAGCACCAATATGTTCAGAGGGAGCCAGACCCTGCAAGATGTGTCCAGAATTTGTGCTGGGGCAGTGGGGCAGCATTCCTGCTCACAATATTATTGTTCACTGAGACTCATTGTTTTGACTGATCTGCTTTGAAGTAGTGACATTAGGACTTAGTCTGTTTCTCTAAAAATGAGAAATGATTCTTTGAGCTACGGGAGTTGTGACCAGACCTGTTAATTTTAAGAAGCCAGATACAAGTAGGTAGCATTGCCACTGGGGTGTGGGGGAGAATTGAAGAGAAGAGCTGGGGAAGAAGTGCTGGTGATAGCACTGGGCTTCAGATGATGCTATTGCCTGCATGCAGGTTTCTTTAGAGGGTTTTGGGGGTCTGGAAAAGCATGGTGATGACAGCATCACTGAGGCTTCTGAGTAAGTGATTCAGCCAGAGTCATCGGACTCTCTCTTAGGGAATAAATGTAGATCCTGCTTAGAAGTCTTGTCATTTTCCTTTCTGTCTTTTGCATATATCCTTTCCAGAATAATCACAAGAAATGCCTTAGCATATAGATTAGCTGTAAAAGAATGAGGAAGTTCCTTGGGGGCATACCATTAAATCATAACAATGAATCAATCTCTGAATAAGAAGAGAGAGTCTTCATGTCCCAGGGAAAAAAAAAAGAACTCCTGTTACATAGTGAAGAGCGAACTGGAAGGAACTTCCATCTTGCTCAGGATGAGACCACTGGCTGGCTTTTGCTCCTCAAAAGGAGGAAAATAGTGTGGCCTCCAGACATAACACTTGGAGGCAAGGGTGCCTGGGCTCTCCCCTGCCTCCTCAAATTCCTCCCATAGGTGGATAGCTAGCTGTCCCATGGCCATCTTCCAGAGAGCAGGCAGAAGTAAGGCAGGCTACAGCTATTGTCCTTCAACTGGAATGGCTCTGTTCTCATCACAAATGGTTGAGGAGCAGTTTTTCATTGGAGGACAGATGTTATGCAAATGGATGGTTGTGTGCTTGAGTCAGATGCTCTGGCATATGTACAAGTGTGTATTTCCCTCCTTGCCAAGCCTTCTGCTTGCTCAAGAACTGAGCTTGTTGACTGCACTTGAAAGCTATAGCAAGGTGCAGGTAAGCTATAGCTCTACTGCTGCAGCCTGAGCGAGAAAATTTTGAAAACCAAAGCCTCCACCTTCTCTTCCCTGCTCTATTTGTCTTTGGTAACACAAGACAGGTTTTTCAGGATATTGCATGTCCCTAAATCCTGTGGAATTTAGTGGGTGATAAAACCACTTAGAAACTGAAACAGTTTTGAATCTAGCACCTATAAATGACTTGAATTCTTTCGCTTATAGAACACAGATTCAGCAAAATCCGTGTCCAAAGTCTGGAAATATCCAGAAGATACAAAGGAAAGGAGCAGGTGAGACAACCAGTAAAAGAATAATACTTGTTTTCTGCAAGCCTGTTATCTCCTGAGACTGTATCCTGTGTGAGTGGGTGTGAGTCAGACTCTCCTTGTCAAGGTGCTTAAATGGTCTAAGTGTAAACTTGACAGTGCAGATGGTATCGGTGTGCTGGGACTGATGAGGAGTGCAGTGCAAGTGGGGGATGGTTTCAGATTCCTCAGCCTGGAAAGAGAAGTGAGGCATGGCTGGTTGCTAGCTGCAGATTTTCTTGTGTACATCACAGAGGAGAATACACCTGCTTCCCTCTTGTGTCTAGCGTACTTAGTGATATCATTACTATCATTACAATTTTCCCATGACAGGGGCTGGGACTGCTGACATGCTGACGTGTCTGACATGCTCCTTTACAAGGCATCCAGGACACTTGCTTTCTTGTCCAAGTGTTTTTCTTCCCTTTCCTCCTTGTCATCTCCTGTCTCTATCCACTGCGATGCTGTGGTACTCTACAACTCTCACTCTACTGCAGGAAAATCTTTCTTCCACTCAGGACGTGAATACTCAGAAGCTTTCACATTTGAAGCATTAGGAAGAGTGTGGCCAGCAGGTTGAGGGAGGTTCTCCTTCCCCTCTACACTGCCCTAGTGAGGCCCCATCTGGAGTACTGCATCCAGTTCTGGGCTCACCAGTTCAAGAAAGATGAGGAGCTACTGGAGAGAGTCCAGTGGAGGGCTACGAGGATGATGAGGGGACTGGAGCATCTCTCCTACAAGGAGAGGCTGAGGGAGCTGGGCTT
>Ga0065711_1027327_pt1 | contig 50833 bp, 51 predicted proteins | sample Hoacrofraction12_FD_59098 | JGI IMG/M metagenome (GOLD analysis project Ga0065711, IMG submission 59098) | Hoatzin crop microbial communities from Cojedes, Venezuela - Epithelial fraction 12 v2 (version 2) | ecosystem: Host-associated > Birds > Digestive system > Esophagus > Crop | place... | reverse complement strand
CTTGAATTGGACTGTACCCAAAGAGCTGCCATACATACCCACAGCTCTGGGAGAGCCCAGCGGTTGCATTAACAATTTGTAGTACATTCCTGGTGGGTTTACATCCCACAGAGAGTTTCTAGGAAGCTGTGGGCAAGGCAGTCACTGTCTCTGCACTTTAGCTGCCCCATCAGGATGTGGAGAAGGGATGGGGAGCTCTGGGTGAAGCTGTGCTGTGCGCTGGAGGCACAGGGCAGCAGCCAAGGGGAGCTCCCCGCTCCAGCCCCACTGCTCTGCGCTTCCCGACGGGGGGGAAATATGGCCCTGGAGCGTGACAAAAGCTCACTCTGGCACCTGTTTCACCCACTCCGAGGGTTAGAAGCAGCTTGGTAGCTCCCTGTGTAAGGCTGTAATGAGAATTATGCTCAAAGCAGGGCTCAGATCCGATTTCTATTGCCCTTTAATTATTTATTTTATTTTCTATATTTAACGTGCTTGCTCTTTGTGAGTCAACTGAATTTTTCTGTAATATTTTTTGGTCAAATATTTATCTGTGTTGGCGGAGAGAACATTTTAAAATGAGCCTTGCAGAGCTCGCCCTAGATGCGCTGGTGTTTCTTCTGGCTTCGCCCGCTCTTGAGCCGGGGCGGTTACTCGCTTCACATTTCCCATGTGTTTTCTCCACTGCTTCCAATACAGATAAATTGTTAAATCAAAACACAAATAAGAGTTTTAATTTTATTTCCTGAGTTCACCACTTTTATCTTGGAAAGTAAGGGGCTGGTGGGATTAGCCTGGTTCCAGCGGCAGAGCCTTGCTGCAGTGGTGCTGGCTGCCCATTCCTGTTTGGCATCGCTGGTGCCAGGCAGGGTGTGAGGCATAAGCCAAAGCGAGTGGGCTGGAGCTCAGCTGTAGCGCTGGAAATAGCAGAGCCCCTGCCAAATGCCTTGTGGTTTTGTTTCCCGTCTCCGTGTGGAAGAGCATCTTGTCCTGATGTACCTTGCTCCCACAACCCCTGTGCCTTTTAGCAGGCTGGACTTATGTTTTAATATAACGAGGCTTTTGCTGCTTGTCTTTTTGTAGATATTTAAGTAGCGAGGCAGAGGACGGGGCTGTTGAACAGGCTCTCCCGGCTGATACGTGCTTGGGTTTTACCGAGCTGCTGGTGGAGGCAAGGGATGCTCGGGGAGTGCAGCCAGCACCGTAGCAAGCACTGAGGACCGAAGCATGGTGGGCAGGTCGGTTGCGTTGCTGATGAACCATGGGCAACCATTGCCCCTCAAGGGGCAAGGGAAAGCAGGGTGCTGCCATGTGATTTCCCAGCAAATCCTGCCTGCTATTTGCTCCCTGCCATCTTGGAGAGGTAGAAACAGTGCGGAGCGGGGACATGGGGTGATTGAGGACTCAGGATGGCTTCTCTGCGAGAAGTAGGCTTGGGCTGCTTAACCTGGAATGGAGGCAGAGGATTGTGCTGGAGATCTGGAAGATCATTAATAGCAGAGAAAGGGTGGATAGGAAATACCTCCCATCTCTTCCCAGACAAAAGCTGGGGTCATCAGAGGAAGCTGACAGGGACTGGTTCAGTGTGGATGGATGCAAGGTGCTCCCTGCAACAGCATCTTCTGGGCACTGAAAGCCTGCGTGGGTTCAGCGGTGACTGGACAGATACACGGGAGAAAGGTCCACGCAGGCATTGAACGTGAAGATGGGAGTGTGCTGGCAGCAGCAGGGTGCTCAGAAGAGGTGTCCCTCTGCTCACCCGCCTGTAGTCTTCCCCAGGTCTTTTCCATCAAGACTGCCATCAGAGAGGGAGTATTTTGGCATATGTCACCCATCACCACTGCCTTCCTGAGCAGCCCTTCTGTGCATGGCTGTCGCCCCATGCCCCAGGGGCCAGATTTCCCGCTCCAGGACCCCAGCACATCCCTGGGGCAGATCTGGCAGTTCAGCTTGGAGGCTCTTTGCAGGGAAGTGTGTGAAAATGAGCAGGAGAAGCCTGGCGTCCATGCATATGTATGCATGGACACCGACATATTTATTTTACCACTTCCCTGTAAGAAAACTGGGCTGGACTATGGAAAGCTGAGGATGGGTGTGGGAGCAAGCAGCTCAGCAGGGAGGGGGCTGCAGGCACGCTGGTTCTTTCCACGTGGGGTGAAGAGGGAAGTCTGCCTTCGGGCCGGATGGGGACCAAAGCCCTCATCCCCTGCTTGGCACCACTTTGGCCGGCTGCGTTACACCGCACTGAGTCTGCGCGGTGGCCCTCACCCAAGAAATACCAACCCCTGCCTGCAGCTCTCCCTGCCTGATGCTGCTTGCTGGGCAGAGAGCCCAGGAGCAGGTCAGAAGTTAGTGGAGAGAAGGAAGCCGTTTAAAATAACTTGTTTCCTTTAGCATCACTAGATTTAATTTTTTTTCTCCTTCTCTTTCCCTGCTCCTCTGAACACCATGTTCCACAGCTCAGCGATTTTAGAGGAGGGTGACACAAGGGGGTACAACCGCAGCGGCTGTGCCTGGCTGGGACAAGACCTGCAGCTGACGCAGGGAGCTGGGCAGATGTGCCGGTGCCCAGTCGGGGCAGGGAGGAGGGAGCAGCCCTGCTGCGGGGGCTGCGGTGCATCCCCCTCTGAAGCATTAAGCGGTGCTAGAGACAGCGTAGCGCAGCGCACGCCGTTGGTCTTGCTGAGTACGGCTATGATTGTACGTAGCGCTGCCTTCCTAGCTCTCATAGCTGAACCATAGAGCACTTTGCAATGATTAATTCAGCGTGAGACTCTATAAGTGAGCATTATTGCCCCTGTTGCAGAGCAGACATAAAGGTCGCTGGCAGGCCAGGAACAGAAACTCTCTGCCACAGAGATGTGCACCAGCCTAGCTGTCACAAGCCACCGGTACCTCCTGCAGGCCTCCTTTTGTCTCGGCACATTTTTACGTCCATTTCGTTGCCCTTGAGATGTCATTTCTTCCACTCCAAAAAGGGGAGGATGCATTCAGATGCTCAACTGTACCCGGTAGTTTGGAATTAAAACTCTCTTTGCCTGCGTGGGAGAAAAAGTCTTGGTTTGTGTAAGCAGTTATTTCTGGTGCGTCTCTCCAGGTGTCTGCGTTGATGTGGGCAGCAGCAGCGTATGCTGCCGGCTGCAGAGGGACCGGTCCCGTTGCCATCTGCACACAGGCTTGCTGTGCTGGGGGGGCTCTGCGTCCCTGCCTTCCCGGGGCTGGGCACGAGACGGCGGCAGGTCATCCAGCTCAGAGCTGGGAGCCTGCGGTGGTGTGTCCAGAGCTCTTCACATCTCACAAGAGTTTCTTCTTTGGGCTCCAACAAGGGCAGAAGGAGTATGAAAACGCTCAGCTGGAGCTTGTGCTCCAGAGGTGCCTTTACAAGCAGTAAATCACATATAAAAGGCAGTCAGATGGGGTTTTTTTAGAGCCATCAGAACTGGTGATGGTTGAGATGTTGAGATGTTGAAGCCTGCCTGCTCTGTGGCTGATAGGGTGTCTGCATTGAGTGCTGTGTTTGTGGGAAGGGTCCATGGAGTAGAATGTCTGCTCCTAGGCAGGACTTCTCCATCCACAGGGTTTCTGCTCCTCACCCTTCCTTCCACAAGGTGTTGTGGCTTTTGCTGCTCTGGTGTGCCTATCAAAGCCTGAGCATACCCCCAAGCCCTTTGTGTTGCCATCTTCTCCCCTCTGAACGCAGGTCCTGGGCTCGAGGAGCAAGGGGAGGTAGAGGCATGCCCGTGGCTGGGAGGAGAGAGCTGCTGAGGGATGCAGTAGGAGATGAGGATGGAGAAATGAGCCAGTGGATGTCCAGCATTAAGGGAAATGGCATCAACACTTTGGGGCTCAACTCCACGTGCTTTCAGGACCATCCAGGCAACAAAACGGTTTTGTTTCATCTCCAGTTATGCAGACCCATGCAGGGGTGGTGTGAGAGACTTTCCTTCGGCTGTGGGGAGCCTCCCTGCTGCTTCCACTTCCCACGCCCCCTGCTTTCCACTGGGAAGCCTGGCTGGAGACGTGGCTCCTCTGCAAGGAGAGTCCCTTCCCCCTGTAGCCGGAGGCCATTGGGCACTGTAGTGGCATATCCCAGCCTGTGGGCAGAGAAGCTGTGTTAGCCCAGTCTCAGCCGTACCCCTCCTTTCCTCTCTGCCTGACCAGAGTTTATCAGCATCTCACTTCCCTCTGGCTGGGAAGACTGGCTCCTCATTTCTTTGCAGCTACTGTCAGCAGCAAACGTGACCTCATTTGTGTTATCCTGCGTCTGATCCCACCTAATCCTTAATGCAGGGCGCTGCCGGCAAGGGGAGCGTGTCGTTGTGGGAGCAAGGGCGATCAAAGGCATGCGGGATGGACCGTGGCCCAGCTGGCTGGTGGGGCTGGCTGAAATTGCGTCCAGACTGCTCTCTGCTCCTTGCCTCGTGTGGGGCATTTTACCTCTCCCCCCACACCTTTCCGAGAGCAAGGACCTCTGCCTTCGGTGGATATTGTACAGCTTCTAGTGGAGCTACCGTGTTCACCCAGTGCAAAATGCTCTTTGTCTGAGAGAGCATCGGGCTGTTTCAGTGCTGAATCTTTGAGTTCGGAGGTCCTGGAGGTATTGCCTGTCACCTTGTTTCTGGTAGATGGGTGGGCAAGCCTTGGGTGGTGGCACCTCCCTGCCGCTATGGTCAGCGAGTGGAGCATGTGTTGACTTGCCTCCCAGCTGCCCTGTGAGAAGCTGTACCATACCTGCAGCTGTGACCCCCTCTGAAGCTGATACCACTGAAGCATCAAGAGCCAACAGATTTAGGGGATCTGATTTCTGCCTTGATTTGAGCCCTGACACAGGGTTGTATCACGCTCGCTCTGCTTGCCCGCATGCATGGTGCCTCCTTGCATCGTACACCGATACAAAAAACCATCTACAGGAGCGCTTTGCTGTCTGCATTGAAGAGGACGAGGTTTTGGGGTTTGATGCATTGAGGTACATGGCAAGGCTCGTTGCCTCCAGGCGTGGGTTAGGCACGGTGTGTGAAGTCATGGTGGAGCCAAGCAGGAGCGTGCTGGGAGCTGTTAGCTGGACTGCCTCTCCGCGTTGGAGGAAACATCTTCCAGCATCAGCCAAGGGGACTGGTGCATGCCCAGGCAGGAGCATCATAAGGACTTCCATGCTATGTTTTTGCGACTGATGATTCCAAATATCTTCTTTTCCTTATTTCAATGGAGTGTGTGTGTATGTGTGAGAGAGAATCGGTGCCAAATGCAGATTTTGGTTTTTTTCCAGTAATAACACCAAAGCTCAGTGCCTGGTTGCTGGTTTCCATCCAGATCTCCATGCTCTCAAGAGGAGTTTTGAGTTTGCTGCAGCGAGTGACTTAGCAGCGGGTTTGGTTTTTAATTTTATTTTGAGTGGGGTTCTTTTAAAAAAAATTTTTTTTTGGCTTCTAGAAATGTGCAGAAATATTGATCAGATGTTGTCAATGTGTTAGGGAGAGGGGGAAGGAGAGGCTGGTACTGTGTCTCCAGACTGTGACAAAGCAGTGCTTTTTGAACCAGCATCCTCCCAGGTGCAAGAGCTCCAGCGATGGGCCCTTGGTTGTAACAAAGCCGTCCTCCAAACTATGGAGGCAGGTTAGACCTCTGGTTTGATGTGCATCTGTTGTTGAGCAGTGGCCAGAAAGACCAATGGGGACCTAGAGGCTTCTCCTCTGTGGCTGTTGTTAAGTGCAACAGGCCAGGGACCTGAGGCTTGGGGACACCAGTGATGAAACTCAAGCTTTGCTCTCCTCCCTGAGTTGGTGTGTTTGCCCTTCCATTACGTGTGAAGCCAAGGGAGGGGAGAGAAGAGGCGATGGTGTTACAGAGCTGCGGAGATGTTGCCATCCTTGTCTCTGCCTGGTTTCCTTCTGATGTGTTTGAGGTGCTCGTGGACGGAGTTGCTGGAGCGGAGCTGGTAGGTTGCCAGATCCCAGAGTGGGTTGCTCTTCCTTCTCCTCCAGTAAAACCATGGCTGTGTTGAGCACTGATGTTGCTGTTGTCATTTGCTACATGCCCAGTTACAGCTTTGATTTTGTTTACCCTTGACCCTGCTTCTGTTTTCCTTTTGCATCTCAGACCTTTCCAGTGATGTGGGGATCTTTGCTTGTGCTGTCACATGAGCACAGAAGGAGAGGGCAGTGGGGTGGGTGTCTCCACGCTTGTTTGCTCACTTCTCTTTTTGGGAAGGACAATGCTGCTTAAGCCTGTCCCTCAAGAAAAGCAGGTGGCTGTTGCAGTGGCAGAAGGAGTTCTTTGCTCCAGAAGAAGCTGTGGTTTTTCCCAGCACCATCTCTTCTCTCCCTGTGGGGATGATTTTTTGGGGCAAAAGTATCCTAAAAATACTGCTCAGGGCTCGATACAAGCTTTGGCCCATGTTGTCCTCAGGCTGTCCCTGCTGGGTGGACCTGGCACTTCCCATGCCCTGGCTCCCGTGCCCAGTCACAGCTCTGCTCAGGGTTTGCTCGTGCAAGCAGCAGCACCGTGCTGCTGGGAGGCAGCCAGGCTCCGGAGATCTGCCTGTGATCTGCCTGGCCAGGTCACACCGGCCGTGTCCTGCCTCTGGTCTCCCCATCCCCACTAAGCCCAGGGTCATCCCGAGGTGCAGCACTTTTTTGAGGCTCCTGCAGTGCCTGTGCTTGCGACCAGCAGGGACCTGCAGTCCTTCCTCAACAGGCTTGTTTATTTTCTAACTCACCATACCTTGCTATGGTGCATTTCTTACTAGCCAGTTTTTTTTTTATTCCTATTACTGAGCTGAGGTAGGAGAAGGTTGGGCTGACACATACGTTCTAAATTATGCTGCTGTATCTCCGGTGCTGTCAGTCATGTTGCTCCCAGGCCCGGGATCTCGCAGGCACTCCAGCAGCAGGTACCTAGGGATCAAAGGTTTAGATCAGTTCTTGCTGTCACAAATGTTTTATATCTAATTTCTCCTTGAGGAGAGTTGGGGGGAGGATGGGCTGGCGGCTGGGTAGTACATGCGCCCTGGAGCATCTGCACCATGACCTGAGCTTCATCTCCCTCCGCCTGCATGTTAAGGACCAGCTCTGAGTTACGGAAACGCCTGCCTCTGCAAAATGTGTGTGTGTGAGATGAGGAGGTGGGTCACCAGTGCTTTTGGATGGTGGGATGGTGTCTGACAGGAAGGCACCAGCGGGTCCTGCACTGTGGCCGTGCACTGAGGGTTTGCAGGATGCCCCACAGGTCGGTGCCCCATGGATCGGTACCCCACAGCCTGTGCTGCCCCTGCCAGCTGCAGAAAAGCTGCCCCTGGCTCCTCCATCTTCTCGGTGTGCGGTACGGCAGCCCACATGTTTTCTGGTGGTGGTTTTAAATGTGTTGGAGAGGTCATGCTCTGACCAAGAATTTCCCCACTGGTACCAGGGCAGCTGCTTGGCGTTGTTTGGGCTGCGCTAGTCCACAGTACATCACTGCACGGTGTGCATCCACCAGGAAAGCCCTCCAAGAGGGCTTGGGGCATTTTGGTTAGTCACCAGCAAGGGTTTTCTTCCACTCTTCCCACTCTGCAAAGAGTGAGAGATGGGAAGAGAAGAAAAGCCCTTGTGCTGGAGCTTTCTCAGGGCAGGTGATGCTTCCTGGGGAGCCTCCCACCAAGCTGGAGCCTTGTGAGTTAATTGTAGGAGCAGGGAAACTGAGGCACCACTGGGGCTGAGGCCGGGGCTTTTCCAGAGCTGGAAATGGAGTGCAGGAGCGGGGAGTTTTGACTGACAGCATTGCTTGTCCTTGATGAGCTCCTTCCTTGGAGCAGATTGTGCCTAGGTGCCTATTTGGTAAAGCTCTGCTCCTCAAGAGCAGTTAGCTGGCAGAGGGAGGGGGAAAGGCAAGCTAGTGGCTTCCTGACGACAACTAAAGCCATACATATGACTGCCTTGTGTAAATGCAATTATGTTATTTTGCTTGAATATCTTTTTTTCTAATCTCTGGGCTTTTTTCCTCCCCTGTTGGTATAAACCAAGGTAAAATAAATGCTGAACTTTCCCTCCCTTGGAGGCACTTTTCCCTTCACATTAATACACCACTGTTATCCATCGCCCCTTGTTGCTGCTCGGTTTGGAAGGGCAGCTGCTGGGGGAAGGATAGTAGCATTAGTTTCTAAAGCTGTGTAAAGATCCCCATGGAAGCAATTACCAGGTGGATTACCCCTGGCTTTGCTGCTGCAAAAAGGCTGTGTCAGGTCAAGGGTGCCAAGTGTATTAACAGCACGACCCCTTCCTTGCTCGAGAAGTGCGGTTTGGATCAGCCGCCTGCTTTTTAAAGGACTGGGTTCAGAGGAGGACTCTGGCTACTGGCTCCTTTACTCTTTGTTCCCTGCTCCGCTTTCCCCCTCCCTTCCCGCCTGATGCGCCCCATGCCAGGCTGTCCTCTGGCGCGTGGGACCTGCAGCTTCATGGGGAAGGGGGAGACCTTCTCCAACCTCTGAGATGCTCAAGCTCTGTGGTTTTGTAGGAGCTTTGGCTTTTACGCAGGAGGATGAGCAAAGCTCAGCTGGAGACCGAGTGCAGCTATGGGCTCCTAAGTACTAAATCATCTGCTGCTCCTGCTGAAGCCTGGGAAGGCTGGTTTGACCTTCATGGCTGGGAAGCAGCTCATGTCCATCCTGAAGAGGCACAGAAGGAAAACAAAACACTGTCTGTCTACACAGGAGCTCCCTGTCGCTACTCTGTTTACCCACCGTGGGTCTGGGTTCTTCTCAACGTGTTTGACCTCTGAGGATCCTGGGAATGAGCTGAACCTGGCTGGTGTGGAGGGGACACGGGATGCTGTCTTAGTTTCTTTCCCAGTTAGTGCCTTGTGTAATTGCTGCTGACTTTCAGGGGAGCAGCTCTTGGGCTTGCCCACGCAGTGCAGCTAGCGGATGGTGGTACTGAGCGGCAGCGGCGGCCCATGGAGAGGCTGCCCATGGTGCTCCGGTTAATGCGGCGCAGTCACCACAAAGAAGCTCGCTGCCATCTCCCGGCACCCTGGTGAGCCCAGGGCAGGGTGACAAAGGAACTCCCTCTGGCAGGGGGCAAAGGTGCCTGGGGGATTTGGCATCAGCGAAGGATGGTGAGGGCAGGTGTCCTGCTGCTGGTGGGAGCAGCCGTGGGGGCACCGGTGGGGCACTATTGACATCAACCCGGGGGGCTCAGCATGGAGCAGAGCTGCTGCCAGACCAGTGGTTTTCCACCCTTTTTTTTTAAAAAAAAACCCAAACCCTGAAATCTAAAAAGGAAAAAATTCTCAGTGGAAGCAGAGACTCTCTTGTAGACTCTTAAAACCTATTTGGTCTTGTTTGCTGTCCAGAATTGCAGTATGCAGACCATTAGAAGAGTTCAGAGGTGCAAACAGGCTTGGACTGGCCTTGCTCTTCCTTTCTTGGGGAGCATTGGGGGACCACAGAAGACCTTTTTTGATGGAGGCTTGGGAAGACCGTTGCAGCCTGAGTGCAAACAGTTGAGAGTGAGCAGTTAAACCAAGCAGTCCCGTAGCATCTCGAGGGAGCTGCAGGCAGGAGGAGATGGCCAAAAATCCTCTCCATCCACCTGCTTGGCTTCTGGCACAGACAGAGCAGGGTCTCCTCTTTTCTCCAGTCAGCAGCTTGGTTTGTGCTGACCTCCTAAATATTCAGCTCATTACACAGTGTAACGTATAAATAAAACAGAAGCAGGCAGCAATATTCTCCAGGAGGATATAATCGGCTTCCTTTCCTTTTTAATTGTACAGGATTTGTCTTCATGTGTCGGGCTATCCTAAGGGCTAATTTATTATGTTAAAGAATTAAAGTATGTGTTCTTTACACAGCAGGGCACTTCTATATGCACCTGATATGGGGGGTCCAAGAAGGAAGAGCATCTTTCCAAGTGGGAACACAGGGAATTTTATAGCTGGATGCTGTTTCTAGTGGTCAGTGACGTGCATCCAGCACTCCTCTCCATCATCACAGAGAGGCAGGAGGTTCCTCAGCATATCCGAGACGATGGGGGTCACCATGGGGATTCCTTGGGATCTGGCTGTGATGCCGTCTGGCAGTGTGCGTTGCCTCTCTCCCCATGGAGGCAGGATGGTGGCCTGATGCTACAGCCCGTGGATAGGAGCATTGTCCATGCATGAAGCTCAGACCCAGGCTGCCTGCAGGAGTTGGGGGTATATTTTAACCTGGCTCTGCTGCTGTTGCAGTGAGTTCTTGCTGATAAGCGTGTCCTGAACTCTGAGCTGACTTGCTATCTCCTAAGGGAAGACCTGGAAACAAAATTTGGCCTTTCATCAAAGCGATGAATCTGTCATCTTTCCCTTCTTGCAGGTCAGAGTCCCGTGCTCCTGATTTGCAAATAAATTCCCCATTCTGGTGGCTGCTCTGGCCATCTGTTTTAAAATTAAAGCTTTGGTGCCCTTACTGGAAGAAGCATCAATAATTCTCCGGCAGCCTTTCATGTTGTCATGTTTGGCTGGAGACTTTAGCAGATCTAAACCTCTGGAGGGTGTTTTGGACCCTGTGTATTGTTTACTGCAGATCAGGAGAAGAAGATACACAAAGAGCTGCTGGTTCTAGCTGTGATCGACTTAATGATGCCCCAGTTGCCCTAGCCCTGGGATGGCTCCTTGAACTGAATCAGTGGCCAACAGCCTGTGCTGGTGCTAGATGAGGATGGGGGGGATCAAAGGAGGACACTGGAGAGTCTGCTCCAGGGCCTGAAAGGGGATGTTACTGTCCAGGCAGTGGTTGCAGGTGTAGTTCTTGAAGGTCAAGTCTTCTTCCGTGGCCACTTTCCAGCCTTTGTCAGTCCTGTTGCATGATGCAGTAGGTGTCTTAATTGCGTAAATGTGTGCGTGTGCCATGCAGGAGTGGTCCAGACACTGTCCATGCAACAGTGGATGTTAGAGGGTGCATGGTAGTTTGGAGAGAGATGGGTAAAGACAACGGGGCAGTGGCGAGGAAGGGCAGCAAAGGTGGTGATAGCGTGGCCTTGGCCTGAGGGCCAAGAGAGAAAGTGAGACACTGACTGGAAAGTCCTCAGGGACTCATGTTCTCTGCTGAGCTAGCAGAGGAGGAGGCGATGCTCCATCCTTTGAAGATGGAGCAGCGTGCCTGTGGATGTGCACGAGCAGGAAAAGGTCATTGGCAGTGAGAAGCTTAATAGTGAGTGCTCAAAGCTTCTCCAGGGACCCCAGCTGCAGGACAGACTTTGCTGGAGAAGTGCATTTCTTTAATTAGGTATCCATATTAATATTTTATTTGATTTTTTTTGTTGTTCTTTCTTCCCCCAGCGAGGTCAGAGCAGACTCAGATCTGCAAGTCTCCCATGAGAGGCAGTACATCAGCTCCAAGCAGTGGGAGATGTGGGGCAGGGTGGGATCCTGGCAGACATGAGTCTGCTGTGCATCCCTGTGAGGTCCCGGAAGAGCTGCCACCAAGGTGCACCTACGTGTTGTGCCCAGGTACCGGTGCAAGAGGAATAGGAGCTTCACAGCCCTCAGATAAAGGAACTGGAGCTAAAATCCCCACGGGGCAGAAGACTAATTAAGGGCAGATGATAACTGCGGCTGAGAGCTACTTCGGTTTCGGATGTGTGGTTGGTGTCAGCACAAAGCTGGAGAAGGCGGCACTGAACCAATGAAGCACTTAAGCAACTACTTAACTTCAAGCATTTAAACCGGGATTTCTGTGGGCTCCTCCAAATGCCTGGAGTTGCTTAAGTTTGTACTTAAGTGCTTGAATGGCTTGGGGGCTGTGCAATTTGAGGAAGGGGGATAAGAGAGAGGAGGTGTGGGACATGACCCTTCCAGGGTCCGTGCTGGTTTGCTGCTAAGCAGTACTTGATACACTGGAAGATGTGCTGCAGGATGGATACGAAGCCTGTTCTCCAGAGACCAAGAGCCTGATTTTGGCACCGCCATGCACTCCTCAGACAGTGCAAAGAGTGTGGCCATGGTGCTCTGTCTGTCTCCCCCTTGTATCTTGGGGATGAGGCCATCGGGATGCACAGCACTGCTAAGCCAAGCCGCTGGGCTCTGGGGTCAGGAAAACTACACCAAAGCATGACGGAAGGATCTTGTACCTTGATGCTTTGTCTGGGCTGTTTGGGGATACAGGAAAGAGGACAGAGGCAGCGCGATGCTGTCCCACTTCTTTCTCCTCTGGGGCTGCTGACCCTCTTAGTGCATATACTGGCACCAGGGGACGAGGAGGGATGAGCCCTGCTCTGTTTGAAGTATTGTAATCCTTTCAGATGGCATTAGTGCCTTGGCCAGTAACAGCTCTATAATTGAACCTCCTGCTTGCAGGGGACCGTCGCTTCAGCGAGACGTTTAAATCTCATTTGTATAATGCCTGGTTGCAATTCCTGCTGAAAGATTGCCCTCCGCCTCCAGTGCCCCCGAGCTGTGCTGAGCACACACGCGTACTCCAACCCTCCGCAAGCAGAGGAGCGACAGGGCAAGGCCGGGCAGTGACATGCCACGGGGCACCTGAGTGTCTAGAGTTTTTGCTTGTGCTAAGCGGATGTATTTTTTAATTTCCCCTTCCCCTTCTTTATTTGATGCGTGAGCCCCAGGAAAGGCAGGACGGAGGCTCAGTGGCAAGGGATTATACAGGGATGAGATTTGCCAGGGAAAGCTGGTTGTGAGGAGGAGCAAGGGGCTGTACAGGCATATATGGGCACTGCCAGACCCCCTTGGGGTCATCACTGCCCTTGCACAGGCAAAACCCCTTTGGCTGGCCAAAGACTGGGGGTCTGTGGCCAACCCTAGCAGCTCTGCCTGCCCGCCGGGCTGGCTTGGGTTCGCTGCCTCCTGAGCGGCTGTGCGTGGTGCCGGTCCGATTCACCTCGGTCTGATGGCGATGCTCAGCATCCCCAAAAGGAGAATGGCTTTTATTTTAGCAAAGGCTTAAGTTCTCTGGTTTAAAATAGTGCCATGAAAGAAGAAAGTGAATCAGAGTCCACTTTTGGCTCGCGCGGCCCACACCTTTGCTTCCTGAGCCGCTGGAGGCTGGCCCTGGGGACAGCGTGACCTGCCGGTCCCCGGTCACCGCCGGCTCCGCCTGGGCCGGGCTTTTCACCCAAAACGCCGTTTCCCCACGGGGCTGCCTCACCACGGCCGAGGCCCCGTGCCCGGCGTCCATGCTGACCTGGCCTCCCGTGCGGCGAGGGGTGCCGGGGCCGGCCTGTGGGCACAGGCGGGAGGGGGCACGGCCTCCGTGGGGACGCTGCGGGCCCGCAGCAGCAGCCGGCTGGGTTGCGTGTTCCTCCTTCCCACTCCAGCCATCCCTGCTGTACTGTAATCACACAATTATTGTGCCATTAAAATGTCATATTCGCAGAAATCTACATCAACAAGGCATTAGCAACTGCCAGAAAATTGTAGTTTTACTGCTAATGACCTGCTCTCGCCCCGCACCACCACTCCTTTTTTTTTAAAAAAAATATTTCCCCCCTTTTTTTTTTTTATTTGTTTCTGAGCCGTGATTTAAGAGTCAGTTGACAAATTGCATCTTTGCACCGAGAAGCTTTCGATCTTTAATGGACAGTTGTGGTGAAAAGCTGGCTCCGTGCTTGCTCAGGGGCTTTGCCGTTTACCCTTCCCCAGCGAGGCAGCAGGCAGTTTTCAGGGGGTGCTTTTAGCGGGTGGTTTTGGGGGGTGCTTTTAGTGAGATGAAGGCTCTTGGCGTGGCCTGCTCTTGGCTGGATGCTAGCGTGAGATGGGAGCTGCTCTCTGCCATGAGTTTTGTCCATGTTTCTTTGCCTGGGGGATCCCTCTCGTTGACCCCCTGGGACCACCCCCAATGTGATGTTGGAAGGGGCAGCACTTGTTTGCAGAGAGTGGTCGGATGCCCCTTGGATATTTTTTTACTCTCTTTCCTGCAGACTCGTTGAGTCTCTCGAACTCTTTTAAGCATTGACTGTGTTTCCTATAATTAATACCAGCCATTAAACTGCAATGTTGAAAGAGAAATTACCTAATTCCAAGAAAAAAAATGAAAATTTATTACTAGTACATGAGAGAAAATGAATATGAAGCTAGGAGAGAGAAGCCCTGTAGAAGATAAATAGAAAGGCGAGTGGAGTATTGACTTGATCCTTTTCTAGTGCAGGGTAATTTGGCTTCTAAAGTGAGTTAGATCATAATAAATTAAATTTAGATTTCTGCACATCAGTTAAATAACTCCCAAGACAGAATTCTGGTGTGAGGAAGAGGTGATAAGACATGGCGTAAATATTATAATGAAGACCTTATCCAGTAACCCGTAACTGATGTGCTGTCCCTGGGTGAGTGAAGGGGATTTCTCCTTCCGCTTTAACTCGCTTGTCCCATCCCTGATCAGATGCCAAGAAACAGGCGAGCCCCTATGTACAGGTTGGGGAGGTGTGCTGCTTCCTACCGCTTGTGTCGCTTGGAGCTTTTCATCCGAGGACGCTACCTTGCTTTCCCTCATAGCTTTGTGCAGATATTTTTTTGAGAGGTGGGTGTATGCCTGTGTCCGAGCATTCTGCTCCAATTTTGGTTACCCTTACGGGGAAGCTTGGGTTGGAAAGCTGAAGAATGCCCAGAAGGTTTGGGCAGGAGATGTGAACTGAAGGCAAATGACCAAACCCACATATCTACTTCTGGCTGAGAAAGTTAACTCAATCCCTGGACTTGTTTTGTGTTCAGTATTTAACCAGATAGTGGTTAAAATAACTCTTTAATCTCTATTTGGCATCTGTTTGCTCTTGATCTCAGATGTGTATTTAACTACCCGATATTTAGGAACCATCCTACTGATAGTACTCCTTGACCCAGAAAGGAAAGCCTGGGTGAATCAAGGTGAACTGATGTCTTTCAGGTAGAGATTTCATGGGGGTAGTAGTTATTCCCTGTGGTGGGAACCAAGAATGCAATCCTTGGATGCAAGGTATATCCAGGGCAGGATGAGAAGCAAATGCCATGGATAAGGCACTGGTATCTGTCCATATATCCATTTACTGCTGGGATCGTCCCGTGGCAGGATGGTAGTGGGGACATATCGATGCTGGCAAAATGCTGTTGCAGACCTTGAAGCACGCACTGAGACCCTCCCATGTGCTGACCCCCTGCTTCTGCTGGCCTGGCTAGAGCCTCGCTGCCCTTGCAGCACGTGCAGAAGCTCCGGTTTTCCCGGAGCTGTGGCTGGCCATGGGAACCCGCCAGGCCTCCTGCTCCAGCCATTGGGTGCTTGGCCTACTGCTCCCCTTCCACCTGGTCCAAGGCTATTTAGGTTTAATTGACGTTAAAATATATATATACATCAAACACTCTTAAGAGGTATGTGACCACTTTTAAAAGTTATTTCCCTTCTTCGTAAGTTTGATAAAATCAACTTTTACTTTTCTTCACAGCACTAAAATTTAAGGACTGCAACTCTGCAGCAGTTTTTTTAACGGTACCAGGCCCCCCAGGGTCATCATGAAATCTTATAAACATCACGCTGTTGGTGTCTCTGAGATGCAATCGGTTCACTTTTCACTGATGTTTTACTGCGGCGGTAAATCACGTTTTGTAAGATGCCTTAGAAAAAACATAAACAATATTTATCACCCTGTGTACGTCAGTCCTCCCGAAAGCCCGCAGGCTGGTTATGTACATTCTCCTCGTACACCTCCTGCAGCAACCTTCCTGGTTTCATAACTTTCTCCCAGCCTTGAATAACTTTCTCCCAGTATGGGTGGTGGCTCAGGGGTTTCTGCTGATCTTCTCTGTACTGGGTAAGTGTTGGAGGAGCGCCTGAGAAGGCTACAGGGTCATACATCACGGGGGAGGATGAATATTACCCTGTATCTGGAAATCCCTACATCCTTGTGGTCTGTTGGCTTTTTGGGGATACATCGCTGTGACCCAGGGCAGTGTGGGGCATTGGGTGGCTGGAGGTGCCCGGCTTGGTCCTGCCATGGTTCACTTGCTGGACCTGGTGCTCCCTCCTCCCCTTTGTATGACTAGAGAAAACGCGCTGCCATATGCAAGTAAAATCAATTATGGGATAAAAATTGCCCGTTTCAAAAGCTTCATTTTGCGCTATTAGCAGGCAAAATCGGCTTTGAGATGGTGTGAACCGAGGAGGGGAAAAAAAAAGAAAAGAAGTAGAAAAGATCAATTATTGGATAAGATCACAATTTTCTTTGAGGCTGAGATGTCTGTAAATGTTTGCATCTCTCCGTGTTACATGTAGGCTGAGATCAAAGAGGTTGTGCTGCTGTAACGATGAGATCTTATCGTCGCTGCATTGTGCTCGCCAGCTCCAGAACCGCGCTGCTGAGGGATGCTTAAATCCCCTGATGGCACCAAGCTGCCAAGGGATGCTTAAACCCCCCTGAGCTGTCTGATAACCCCGAAATTCAGTTCCTCTATCCTTTTGAAGGGGAGGGACCGCACGGTCACATGCTTGCCTGCTCTTCTCTCCACAGTAGGGCTGAAGTCCTCAGTGGGAGATGTTGTGGCAAAGATGGACCAAAATTGGGCTGGGAGGACGATGACCCCCTTCTTCCAGGGTCCCGTTGCTGGAGCTGGCCCTGGGACCAGGATATGGCCATGGAAGTGTGGGATTGTGCTTGATGAAACTGCTGCTGTCTGATTGCCCTTTCTCACCTGAAGGGTTACAGGGGCGATGGGGCATGTGGTGTAAACCTTTGTTTTTTGGCTGGAGAGAAATTAAAATCCTAACAAGACCTTTGCGGTTTTATGTTTCTCAAGACCATGCTGTTTGAGAGGAGGGATCCACCAGAGACCTGAATTTGGTTTCTTATTAGTCATTTTAAATTCAAATTGGCAGGCTGTCTTTGACATGCTGTTTCAAGACCTAGGGAAAAAAAAACACCAAGCCTGAAGACCTAATGAGGCTCCTTGTTAGCCTGCTCTTGTGATGCCTGCTGATGCCGCAGGGCTGATTCACCTCCGTTGGGGCTCTGGAGGACCTCTGGAATGGGGTCAGGTGTCCTCTGGTTTCTCCTTTCACTAATGGGGCTGACTTTGTGCGCGCAGGGTTCGGACGTGGACTGGGACGACCTTTGGGATGAGTTTGAAGAGCGGAGGTACCTGAGCGCCCGGAGGTGGAAGGGCGGCGAGGACCCATACCGGCTCCACGCCTTTAACCAGCGGGAAAGCGAGAGGATCCCCAGTGACCGCGCTGTCCGTGACACCCGCCATCACAGGTTCTGCCTCCCCCTCCCCGGGTTTCTGCTGATCTTCCTCATGAAACTTCATTATATGGGTGGATAGTCCTGTTCCTCTTCAGGACCGTGATTTTGGGATGCTAGGTGGGTGTGGGCCATTCACCAAAGTGCAATGAGTGCACTTGGGATTGGTTCAGCCTGGGTTGTATTTTTAGGATTGAATCTTTCACTTTGCTTGATTTCTTGGCATGTCTGGCAGTCCTAAATCTATTCATTAAAACCTGTATAAATTATTCCAAGATCATAGGGAAAGAAAAGCATTTTGTTTTCCTTCAGATAAGTAATGGATGTATGAGAGTGCATCTCCACGGTGGGCGAAGTCTTCACTGGTGCTGGGAACTCTTGTTCTGCAGAAGATGCAATGAGAAGGTGCAAGAGGGACAAAATCGCTGTTAAGCACTTATTTTGCTCTGTAGAGAGAGGAGTTGATGTGGGGAATGTGGGACTATTGCTGAGGGAGGAGGAAGGGAAGGTAAGAACTCATTGGGTTAGTAGCAGCTCCAGCACCATCGGGGTCAAAAATATCCTTTGGCTTCCAAAGGAGCTCTTGGGAAAGGCAGGGAGGATTGCAGCAAGGGTTACGTTGTGGTACCTGTGTTCCCTTGCTGCTGTCAGCATGAGAAGGGCAGGGTGGGAGTTTTGGTGCACCCTTGCTTGCTGTGAGTGCAGTTGTAGCCTCCTTCCAGTTGCCTCTCCAAAGTCTTTGGGGAAAATCTGCCCTTCGCGGCTGTAGGTTGTTGATTGTTGGTGGGGTGGATTGTTGGTCTGCTGGATGGAGTGATGCTGGGGTGTCCTGCTGGGGTAGGAAATACCTTTGAGGTTCCCTCGGCACCCTTTTTCCTCCTTGTCTTCTCAGGACATAGTGTATGCCTGGCCCCCCCCAAGCGGTCCCCAGCCCACAGCCAGTGCAAGCCCTTCCCAAGGAGCTGTGCCTGGCAGTATATCCCAGCCCTCTGGCAGCAGCCATTCTCTCCCACCTTCTCCCATGGGCCCTTCAGAGGGGAGCCCTGCTCTGGTGGGAACCCTGTGCCGAATCCAACCCTTCCTGCTGAAGCTCTGTGATTCACAGCAACCCGACACCCGGCATCTGACCCAACTCTAAATTTCCCCTATTCCGGTTCAAATGCAGCACTTAGGCTGAAATGCTGAAACAGCACCAGTTTCCCAGCCCTATAGCAAGCAACATGCTTATTTATTTATTTATTCTTTTAGCTCTTTTTCGTATTAAGGACCAGATGCTCCTTTCTCCGGAGAGGAGCTGTCAGCCCTGATGGACGCCTGTTATAGCTGAGCAGAGAGGGAGTGTGCTATTCCTGGAGAGAATTAATGCCAGGGATATTAACCATCTGCCCTATTAAAAGGGAAGATCGACTTGGCTGCCCCCTCGCCGTACCGCCGCTGCGCGATGGCAGCCACCTTGTTCCCAGGCGATCAGATGCGGCACTGAGTGCTCCTGCAAAAGAAAAGTTCTCATTAAGCAGGAAGCGAGGGCACAGCACGTGGGAGGGGCTGGGGCTAATTGCATTTGCTTCCAATTTCCTTAACCCGGTAATTGGATTCTGATTTATTGAATATGTCTGAACAATGCTGCGGATGATGCACCATTAGCCGAGCATTAGAGTGGCCACGGAGGAAATGGGGCTGCCGGGAGACCTGGGGGAGGCAGGCGCTGATGGGTGGGATGGAGGAGGGAGAAGGGTCCGGCCATGGAGGCTGAGGGGGAGAGGAGGGTGTGGAGTTTGCAAAGCCCTCTCTGGAATGAAATCCTTGCACATGGTGGAGGTGTCTGGGGAGCTGCCACAGGTGATGCTCTGGCACTGCTGTGCAACCTGGGAGCATGTCCTGGATTGCCCAGTGGAGCTGGGTGGGAAAACGTGGATGAGCATGACCTGCTCTTGTAGCAGGGAGAAATTGCTGGTGGCTGTGCAAGAAAAACATGTAAAGTGAGTCCAGTATGGGGTTGACTAGGAGAGCTCCTTCCTGTGAAGAGGAGAGCAGAGTACCACAGACCAGGCTGGCATGAGAGATGGGAAACCCCCAGGGTTCATGCTGCGTGACCTGCTGGAGGCTCTGCTTAGAGACTTGGTTTCGACGGCAAACTTGGCTTAGGCTGCTTTCTGTGAGCTAGACTGGAAGTGCTTAGGCTTTCTTGTATGATAGTGAAGTTGGACCTTGATTCTGCTCCAGCTGACCCTTGGGGGAAGGTGAGTCCTAGCGTGGACCCCACACAAAGGGGCACCACTGTGCCAGGGAGCTATGCTGAGGTGATCCTGCCCAGCTGCTATTCCCAAAGAAAGTTTGCATGAGGGTCAGTAGACTTTGGAGAGGTCTTACCCACCTTTTGAGCATGTCCCCATGGGCAAGCAGGCTCTCCTTCAGCTTCTCAGCCAGGTGTTGTTGCCCAAAGCAGCTTGCTCTGCTCTCTGACCAGGTTTTCAATGTGTTTGCTCTCCATATCTTTTCCCATCTGTACAATGCATGGCAGCACCAAGACTCACGGACGTGCAGACCATGGTAGTGCCCCTCACAGTCCTGATCCTAGTGCCCAGGACATGGGAGTGCTGCTCCTTACAGCCTCTCTGTGGGGTGTTTTCCACCAGGAAGGTTGCTGAAGATTTCCTGGAGTTTTCTTTGCTAATCCAGCCAAGCATCTGCACTTGCCAACAATAGCTGAATGTACAAAATCTGGCAAGGGCTGAGCAGCAAACTCCTTGCCAGAAGGTCATGGAGAGGGCAAATACTTTCAGCAGGGTGGGATATGGCACTGACAGACAGTTGCTTAGCAATGTTTGCTGGATTCATTTTGTTTTTAAATTGCAGCCAGTGGAATGGTTTCAGATGGAGAGGAATTTCAGAGTTCTGAGGAATCGGAGCTGGAGAAACCGTGGTATCTCTCCCTGCCTGCCTCCAGCCAGCACAGGGCTGTTGCAACCTTGCACTCGGTTTGTGGGTGATTTCAGCCAGGGAAGTGCCATGGCTTCTGTGGACCGCGTCATGTCCCCCACCCTGGAAGATCTCACAGCTGGAGCATCACTCCTGGTGACCTGCTTGCATTTCCTTGCTGTAGAGTGGGTTCCTAGTTGCACGTTGACTAAGCCCTTGGACAATGTGAAGGGATGTCTTTCTCCAGCAGAGGACCACGTATAGTCCTGTGGTGGTATATCACATCCCCACCAGGAATCAAGGTTAAAAAGTCCCTGTGACCACAGCAGCCAGCTGGACCCGGATCTAGGTGGCGTGTCCACGTCATGCACAGCCAGCTAATGCCGCTGGAGTGGGCTGCTAGTCCCCCTCTGCTGTGGTAGCCACATGCCATTGGGATTACCTCATCGCCACATCCCACCCTCTGCAACTCCCACCGGCAAGCCGCAGGACCAAAACGGCAGCAAGTGAGTCAGTGCCAGGCGTGCGTGTGTGAGGAGAGGAGCTGAGGTTTCCAGTATTGCTCAGCGGCTTGGAAAGCCGACAGAGAAGATGCGTCGCCCGCAGCCAGAAGATTTTGTCATGATGGCTCCTGGGCTTTTTCCATTTGTGGCAGGCGGCTCCTGGGGAGGCCGGTATTCGCCATGCGGTTGCTCCATATGCTGCTTAGGCTGACCTCCGCCTCCCAAACACTCCGTTGGGTTTAATAGATGTGCAGATGCTGTTGTGGCTGCCAGGCTAGGCTGGGACCGTGAGTCGCAGCCAGCACTGGCCTGAGCTGGGGTTTGTGCTTGCCTATGGCGGTGACGCAGAGGGGTGAAATCAGGGACAAGGAGAGTAGATGAGAGGGTAGTGGCTGGAGGAGAGGCAGGAGTCTCCAGCAGACTTCTCTAGTTGTTGCAAATCACATCAGCTGGCCTGAAGCATCCCCTGCTGCCTATTTTCCTCTATTTTTCTTGTTTTTTTCCTCCGCAGCGCCAATATGAGTTTAGTAGTACTGTCTCAAGAGCTGGTAGAGCAAGGAGGCCAGGGATGGAGCCCTCTCAAATCCTGACATCAGGCAATAATCCTCCGAATTTTTGAAGCTCCCTCCCTCTGTGAGTCCCAAGTGCTTCACAAGAGGCCCTATGTACCCAGCTAAACTTGGATTTTACAGCTGCTTGAGGGGGTGCGTTTGTGTGCGTATGTGCGTGTCTGAGAGAAAGAAAGCAGCTGCAAAAATCAAGTTACAATTGAAATGTGAGGCTGGCAGGGGTACTGGCAGATACTAAGATCAGGCGTTGCATCGTCTGCCGAAGATGAGAGCATCCTGGCAGCCCGCGGGCCTGGTCACGCCAACTTATGCCCCTAGAAAAGCTCTTCCCTGGTAGCCTGCCCTGTTCCCTTCACGGGGAACAACACATGCTGTAAGACTTCTTCCAGATTTCCTCACTCAGACTGCAGTGTGGTGCCAGCTGGAGAGTGTCTGTTGGGTGGGAGAGCTGCTCAGGGCTGGTGGCTCTGCTTGTGGGGACAGTTCGTGGAGGGATGGCAAGCGGTGACGCCTGTGATGTTACCCTGGGGCAGAGAGCTCAAGGTCCAGAAAAGTCAGGATTCCAGCCCCGAAGCACTTCACACTGCAGTGTTAATTTGACCTGTTAATTGCAGTGTGCGTCACCAGGGTGCAGAGGCTGCACGTTCAGCGTTACATTGGAGCAGCTCTAGTTGGGGTAGTTGAAAATACCAGACTGTGCTGTGTATGGGGATGACCGGGAGGAACATGCTGTCCCGAGGGTGGTCCTGCCTCTACCAGGTGTGGTACCTGCGTGCATGGGCATGTGGGGCTGAGCAGGCATCTCTGCTGCCACATAGCTTCCCCGTGTCCCCATGTCCCATGCAAATGCGTTTAGCACGCAGCACGTGAAAGTGTGCGTAGATGTCCATGTGCAGATTGCGTGAGGGCAGCTGCGTTGCATGCAGGCTTGGAAGTGGCTCTGGTTTTGGCTGAGCTGATGATTGCATCCCAGGAGTGGCAAGCAGTCAAGTGCACTGAGCATATTGCAGTATCTTCTTGGAAATGAAGAGTCGAAGAGGAGAGAAGTAGATTTTGACAGCATTGCCTTTGGCTTAGCGTGTTTATGATCCCCTTGGACTTCTCACATTGCCTTGTCTTCCTTGCTCACTAGACCAAAACCACTTTGAGATGAATCGAGGTGAACGCTGGGTCAGCAGCTAGAAATACATTCTGTACCCCACATAGGCATTTAGACATCTTCTCTTTCTTGCCTGGTTTCTTGAGAGTTCGCAAAGAGGAACTTAACCTCTGGAGAACAAAATGTATGGAAAAGCCCATCTTATTCCACAGGCAGGACAGAGGTGGGGTTCTGCTCTACTGTCCCCAGCAGTACCTGAACATTAGACATGCAGAAGCAGGTAGGTGCCTAGCAGGTGGCGAAAACCTCTTTGAATTCAAGGGAAGGTTTGCTGTGACGTTACTCGGACGGACCTCGAACAGTTGAGTGGAACCGAACCTAGGGGTTTTGCTGGTCTGCTGTTACCTTTCCCACTGCTGACTCCGTACATTTCTCACTATGGCCTCTGGGTTGTAGCTGAGCTAATCCGGTTTCCTGCATAACACAGACTAAGTCCCAAGGGATTCTGTTATTTTTAAATATTGCTTATTCAGGCAGTGTCTTGCGAGCTGCTGACTCCGGATGCGCTGTGTTGTAGACCAGGGCAAGAAGTGGTGCGGATACGGGTGTGTGTGCACATAGTCTCCCAGGACCTCATGCCGCCAGGTGCATCTGGTTGGGACAGAGGGGTGGTGGGTCAGTAGGGAGCGGGGCACGTCCGAGTAGAGGTGCCTTGCATGCGGTGCAGGTGGATGGACCTCTGTCCGTGAGGATGGATGGAGCTGTACAGGCTAAGACATGAAGGAGGGAGCCCGGTGAGGAGGATGGGGGAGGGGGAGCGCTCAAATGCTGCCTCATTTCTGGACTCGGCACTGGCAAAAAGTGGAGGAGTCCCTGTACTGCCATGCATGTGTGCTGCTGGGTTTGCTCTGTCCTGCACCCTCTCATGTGGGCGGGGAGTCCCTGAGTGGGCGCTCCCCGCTGAGAAGTATGTGCTGCCCAGGGGAAAGCGGGTTGGCAGTGCCTTGTGTGGGATGGGGTGGCTGGATGCAAGGGGGTACAGGTCTCTTCTTGCTTTTGGGGCTTGTTACTAGCTGCTATGTGACTGCCAGCAATATCCTGAAGGGCTTTTCTGTTCTCTGGGCAAAGTCAGGGCATGTGTGATTTCATTACAAAGTAAGATTTATCACAGTTGGAGAAAATCCTGCAGGTGAGCGCTGTCCCTAGATCTCTGAGGCTGAATTAGCTGTCTAAGAGGAGATCAGAGATCCTCCTGCCTTTGGTCTTGGTATCCTTCTTATTCCGAATGACAGGCAAGAGCACAGCATGACCCTGCAGGCAAGCAGTTACACAAGTGAATAGTGGGAAACACATTTGAGATGAAAGTATCTCCATCAGGAAACAGCACAATTGCTTTCATCTCTTGGACACAGACCCCAAGAGGTTAGTGCTCAACACTGTGTTTTTCCATCATCTCCTTAGTCTGTGATCTCTGGGGATGAAGATAGGAGAACAGTCCATCAAGTAGAGCAAGGGTTGGCATGTGTCTTGGGGATAAACTGGAACTGCCCAAAGAGGCCAAGGTTTTGTGTCTGCTGTCAATCAGCTGGCTTTTGTGGCCTAAGTTTGAACTTTCACGGGCTGGACAACATCTTAAGAGAGAGAATATCTTGTGCCTCTTCTTCTGTGCAAGGTGGTAACCCTTTGGCAATGGTAGAAATAGCTAGCATGGGTTAGTGATGTCAGGAAAGTGTCTTAATATGTTTTGAAGCTTTTCTTAACGCAGTTGGGCAGCTGAAAGTGAGAGAGACACCTTTGGGCAGCCAGCTCACTCTCCACATGCTTATTGCCAACCAGTGATCTGAGATCCAGTCGTATAAGAGGGGGTTGTCATGTGATGCTGGGATTTATTTTACTTTTTAAGGAACTGTCACTATTATCTCTTCTCATTACAGTTATCCTGTTTTGAAGCTCTTCAGCCCTCCAGGAATTCAGACCTTTGCTATATGGGTTGGTTACAAATGCAGCCTGTTCCCCTAGCTGGGAAAATTTGCTGTCTGCTAACAAAAGACCCAGTATAGAGCTCCCCTTACCAAAACCCACTGCCTATGGATTTCTGCTGGAGTTGATACCTGCTGTCACTCACAGTTTGTACCTATGTGCTGCTGGAAAGCAGAGGCTTTTGAATGAACTGAAGCATGAAGCCCAAAGTGCAATTTAGAGGACGCAACCTGGGAAGGTCACCTCTGGCCAAAGACGTAAGGGTGAGGCATAGTGTGAGTAAGGGTGTGCGCTTTGCCCCCCAGACTACCACGCACTAGTTATTTTGGCCTCCCAGCCCCTGTCAGACAGCTCTACCAGCATCTCATGGTTGTGACGACCAGTTGGTTCCCCACCTCTCCTGGGCCAACACTGGCTTTTGTGTGCCTATTTGCTAAACCTGACCCACCTATAACTATAGATGGGCCAAAATCGGAGTCTTTTGCTCAAAAGAGCTCAGTTCTGTACTTTGTAGATTTGGTCCATCTGGAGTGCTCACCACACAGTGGCATTTTACACCTGGTTTTCTGGGTGAATTTGAACTTGAAACTCTAAGGTTGTTTGAGGAACAGGTATGTGATCAAAACTCAGAGAGATTGTTTTCAGGTAGCACAGAGGACAAGGAGTACTGAGATTTGCAGTTGTTGGCAGCTAAGCAAGGAAACCAAGACACCTATTGATCAGAAACAGGTGCTTCATAAAATCATAGAATAATTCAGATTGGAAGAGACCACAGGAGGTCTCTGATCCAGCATCCTGCTCGGAGCAGGGTCAGCTGCAAAAACAGACCAGGTTTTCTCTAGTTGCAGAAACCACTGAGCCTCTCAGGCTTGGCCCAGCATTTTGTAAGAGCTGACATAATTTACAAACCTTGAGTGCTGATTTAATTTACAAACCTTGAATGCAGCACACATCATTTGTAGTTCTTCTCTCCCAGCTGCCTGTGTTTGTGTAACAAGCTTTGAAGTTGCTCAAGTAGCCGTCCTTGCAGCACTTGCATTACCCGTATCTTTCCTGTCTTGAGACACTCTGAGTCTAATTCTCCAGTCACTCATAGCGAGTGCATTTAAATGAGGAGAGGGATAGGTGCACATCAAGGCATGCTTGCTAAAGCCTCCCGTCCTCGCTGCCTGCCATCTTTTCCAGGACTGATTGTTATGTCAGTAGCAAATCTGTGTTTCAAATCTGTGTACCACTGTGCGGTTGCCCTAATGAAAGACTGCTGAGGTGACTGGAGACCTTTGTCCATGTGATCAACAAACAGGAGTGTGTGCTGCTGCTCGGGCAACGTTGACATGTTTGGTGGCCTCAGGTCATTTTTGGTGGGACAGCGGTCAGGGGAGTTGTCTTGTCTTCGCTTTTGGGATTCATCACCTAAAATTGGTGCACTTAACTACCGTCACTTTTCTGGCTTGACACTGAAAGGCTTTGCTAGTGCTGGGGTTGCTTAGACTCCAGCACAGTTCCCACAGCATTTCGGTATCAGCTGTTCATGCTGCTTGGGCTCTGCAGCTGTTTTCATGCCCTGCTTTCCACGGTGCATCCTCTGTAGTGCATCCAGTGCGTGATGTGGTGGCCTTAGCCACCACATCCATCCAAGGCCACTGTAAAGACACAGTCTTCTCATGTGAGCTGGCCAGAGCCACACCAGCAAAGCAGAAAGCCTTAATGGCCGGGTTGTAGGCAGCACCCTATGTTTTCCCTATGTTTCCATGTGGTTCTTAGTCCCTGGTATTTCAGAATATGCTGTGCACACAGAACTCCACATTTTTTTTTTTCCTTTACATTTCTGTAATTCCAAAAGCACTTCATTTCTTCCAGTAGAGAGGTTCTTTGTTCATATGCATTTCTCTGAGAGAATAGGACCCATAATTTGAAGTGTTTCCTGCTAGGGGTGCCTGAACTCACTGGAGAACTGACCGTGACCATCTCCTTTGCCTTTCTTCACAGAAGAGAGGAAGGTCCTGCCTAAATACTGCCTAGACTGCAGGGCTGCGATCTGTCTGGAGCTCTGCTCAGAGAACATTAGGGAAAAAATAGGAAAAAAATAAGTGGCTGGAACATAACTCCTAAAATTTTTTTGTTCCTAAGGCTAGAGAAAACTTAGTCAGAGACAAAAATGCCATGGAGTCTCCACTCCATGACATTGCCTGAAAGTGGAGAAAAATATTCATTGGACCATTTTAGTGCTGCAAAAAAACAATGTTTCATGTGCTCCTGCTTCTGCTGGAGTAGGCATCTTGCACAGATGTGGAGACACCTGGTAAGAAGTCAGTAAGGTGCTTCTTTCTGATAACTGCATCTACTCTTTCTGGAGAGCTCACACAAGAAGCGGGATGGGTCTCTCTGGGGACTCACTGGCTGCAAACTGGGCTGGAAATGCACAGTCCTGAGAATCGGCTGGTGTGTGTCCAAGTCCCCATCCTAGAAATGGCTGTGGCCAGCCCAAGGCATGACAGCATCTGTGATGTTTGCTGCCTCATGTTTGTTGTCTGGTGGCCTGTGGGGCAGCTTGCCAGGAGGTGGAGGCCTTGAGGAGCAGGTCAGCTAGACCTGGTGGCTTCTGAGACAGGTACTGGTGGCTTCAGGGGATGAAAGTTGATGAATGCGATGATCTTTTTCAAATACCTCTTTCTATTTAATGCCCTTTTCTGAAAGTTTTTGTTTTTTTTAACGTGAGGGGAAGGAAGTAGTGATGAAAAGGGGCTGTGTGAAATGGGATTCTGATGGACTTAAGAACTAAGAGAGGTCATGTCTCTCCTGAGGTGGCTGCCTGTGTCTGGGGTGGGGACTGTCCTTGGCCAATGCTGCTGGCCAGACCATCATCCCAATATCCACTTGTTATGAAGAGCCTGTTCTTCCCCATGAAGAGCCTGTACTTCCCTCCTCAGATGCAATGGGGCTTCTGCTGCGGTTCTTGTTGGCTCTGCTGGTGCTCGTCCTGGGGGTTATATGTTCCCCAGGCACCACCAACATCCAAACCGCCTGGCATGACTTGCGTAGACCTCCCTGGGGAGGAGAGAGGCATCCAAGTGCTAAGATCCCAACCCAACCCCAGGTTTTGCTCTGATCTTTGAGGCAGCCTACAGTGCCGCTCTGCCCTCCAGCCCCTGCCTGATCACTCCCTGGAGCTGGAGGTGGTGGGTCAGGTCAGCCGAAAAGTGACTTGTAGGCAGAGATGGAGGGTCATCATTACCGCCCAGCTACCTTCATCGCAGCGAAAGGACCGCCACACTGCTGGTTTCGGAGGTATTATGTCTTCCTCACTCTGGCAACACAGTGGCTCCCCTCAGGTTTTTGGACCACAGTTCAGCTGATCCCAGGTTGCAAATTGTGCACTGGAGTCACGGGCTCTGGTGCTGGGTGTTCCTGGCCACCAAGGGGGGCAGGAACTGAAGTGCCGTGAGATGCTGCGGTTTTCCATCTCCAGGGGCTGCCTAGATCAAGGCAGGCCGGGGGGCTTTAATTAAAAAAGGTGCTGGGAAGGGATGCTGGGGCAGGGGGAGGCTGGTGTTTCTTCAGGAGCAGGGTTGGTTGTGTCTCGATCATGGATTCTGTAGGGAAATGGCAAGTGTGACAGTGCTTATTCTGCAGCAGTGTATTTACAGCCCTATTCCTCCCCCTGCTTTTCTTTTTCTTGAGTGAGAAGGATGAGGGCGACTCTTGGGAAGGAGCTGAGGAGTGAGCTACACTGTATGAGGAGCTGAATGAAATGTATAGGCGGGTGTTTTGAATGCAGGAGGATGTGTCAGTTAAGTGGCTGTGTTACTCATTTTTTTCTGGAGGGCAAAGCTAGTTATATTTGAAAGAGCTGTGCTAGGAGCGTGAGTTATGGCACCTGCCTGCGCAGCGAGCAGAAACGATTTCTGAGCTGTGTTCTCAGCTAATAAGTGTCTGCGGGGCAAAGGGGATCAGTAGTGTGGGTACCGGGGGAGCCCATAGGACCTCCGTGTCTCAGAGCCTGGCTTCTGGCAGCGTGGGTGACTCTGGACTGTTCCAGCAAACACCATGGTGTAACATTAAATTTCCTATGCACTGTGTTTTGTTTCTCCAAGTTGTTCCCTGTCCTACCCCCACAGTGCCTCGCTGGGTAGGAAGAGCATCTGCACGGGACAGGCATCCTCCTGAAAAGATTCCGAAGAACTCACTTAGGAGCAGGCACAGCCTCCATCCCAGCTGTCCCTTCCCTGGAGAACACCTTTATTTTGGTTAGATTAATGTTTTGCTTGCCAAAAATTGTTGTATGAGAGAGAAAAAAAGCTGAGAACAGTTTCTCCCCCTTCTCCAAGTGGTGGATTTCCTTCACCTAAGTTATTTTGGTTTTGTTTCCCCTTGAGACAGTTTTGATTTCATTTTGGAAATTCCCCACCCACTCGTCCATTGCATTTTGCCAAAAAAATGCATACACAAAATAGTTCTGGGTTGATCTGAAGTGCTCTTCCCTTGTCCTTTTCCAAATCCTCCATTCACCCTGCTTGCATCCCAGCCCTGTTTTTAGCAGCCTCATGGGGAAATTCAGCGTGCTGTACCCCCCGAGGAGCACTGCTGTGCAGAGTCTCCATAGGAATTTGCTTCAGCGGTCAGTCTCCCCATGACAACAGGTTTGTCATTGGGATGGAAGAGTTGGGGGAACCCTTGGGGTTGTGCAGACCGGGGCATTGGAGCAAAGAGGGAAGAGCCTGCCCCAGAGCTGGCACCAGCAGTGGTGCCTGGGGAAAAGGGCTTGGACTGGTGCCCCGGAGCTGTGAAGCTCTTGGCTGAGTCACAGTGCCTTGGTTTAAAGTGTCCCCTGTGCCTGAGGGCATAGAATAGGATGAGCAGCATATGTACAGCCTTTGGAGCAGGGTTTTGCCTCTGTTAATATTCCTCCACAGGTTAGTCTGTGTTGAGAAGTAACTGGCAGTTAGATGTACTGTTAGCCCAGAGTTGAGATACTGTCTATCCATCAATACCATGTGCCTCTCACCAGCCTCCAGTCTCTTGCTCAGTCCCTTGGGAAACAGCAGAGCTAGTACTGCCAGGGCTCATTATTCCTCAAGACAGAAGACATGTGATAAAATATTAACCTTTTTCAAAAACAGAGCTCCAGTTAATTAGCTCTACTTCTGTGACACATTCACCCGGAGATAAAAACTCATTCCCCACATATCTGTCTGTGGCGCAGTGATCTCTCTGCATGTCCCTGTCATGATGGGGAACGGGGAGGGGGGATAGCTGGGAATTTAATAAAAGACAATGACCTGCCAGTCGCTGTGTCCTGAGGATGAACCGCTCCATTTCGAGGTGAGTGATGTCCGGGCAGACACGTGCACTGCAGCTTTCATTCGGGAGGCTGAAGCTGGAAATGGAGACCAAGTGGGTGGTGGGATCTGCTCTGCTTCCCACACCTGGGTTATGCCCATGCTGTCAATGTCACACCTCTGGAACCTGAATTTGCAGGCTACACGGGTGGACAGGGCTCAGCAGAGCTGAGACAATAACTGTGTTTTCAGTTCTTTGGTTATTTAAGAAAAAGAAAAGCCAGGAGACAGCAATTTCAGGATAAACCAAAAGCAAAGCTCTCAGTGAGTCTAAAAGTAAAAATACAGGAAAATTTAAGGCGAAAGGGATCTGTTTTTCTCATCTTGAAAAGGAAAAAATTTCATTTAGATCTCAAATGTTTTTGACACTTGTAGTCATCTAAAAATGACAGGCTATATTTAAAAGCAAGAGATTTCAAGTATCAGATGAAAAGTACAGGTTGGGCTCCTCTGGAACAAGCGATGTACTGGAGTGGAAGTAATGCCGCGACGCGCGTCGGCGGCTGCAGGAACCACCAGTGGGAGGATGTGGTACTGCCACAGTGGTTTCTGTGCTGGGGAGGGGAGTTCTTCCCACCACAGGGAGGGATGGGCTTCTCTGATAGACCAGGATCGACTGCAGCCCTGGCCATGGCCCTCAGGATGGGTGTACCAAAACTGGACAATCTATGGAGGCATCAGGTCTCCTCTTTGAACTCCAAATGCCTCCTTCCCTGCAATGGACAGAGAGCATCCTTTTGGTTTTTCTCGTGAAGAGAAAGCCTTACTTGTCCTGGTGCCCTTTGCAGGGAGTGATGCAGCACCCACCTGAACCATACCAGGGGGCGCTGATGACTTCATGATGGACATCACTTCGTCACCAAGTGCTTCAGCCTTCCTGGAGTGCCATTGATCACTCTTTGCTAGAGCCATCCTCTGCCTTTGACTGCTAGAACGTATTGACCACTTGTCTTATAGTTATTACATGCCATCGATTACTTTGATAACTTGCTCCAAGTAATTCTGACAGAATGAAGTTGTTTGTTTAACTTTTGTGCTTGTCTCTGTATTTCTATTGACCCAATAAGTTTGCTTAGGCTGAAATCGAAGTCAAGTATTAGTAAGCAATAGAACTAATTCGCCAAGGCTCACTACTATTGATAATTAAGGCAATGAGACAGTTTCTTCCATTAAACTCGTTTGTTTTTTCAGCAACCCAGTACCTTGAATTCCTACTCCATCAACTATAGCGAAAGGGCAAATACAGGCAATGTTTCAAGGCCACTTGGGTGGATTTTTGCTGGAAGTGCTGCAAATCTCTGCATGCTTAGTGTTTTTGAGATATCACAGTGTGCAGTGGGGTTTGTGCTTCTCCACCTACGACTAAGGTAGCGTTGTGGGTATGGGGACTTTCCCTGCTTTTATTTGCCACATGGTGCCAGGACGCTCACAAAGCATCTTCCCCAACGAATCTTTGCATCTGTGGTTCTGACCCTCTGAAATGTAGTTTCAGGTTGTCCTGGTTTCTAAAGATCTTTAATAAAGGATTGGTGGCTTTCCAGGAAGGTGCAAGGTGACAGATTTATGTTTTACTTTCACCAGGTGAAAACCTTTGATGTCAGCTCTAGTATTCCAGTAAAACTGGCATCAGAAATTTGGCCATGATTTAAAATTCTGCTGAAAACGAAGGTTCTTTTTGTTTGTTTGTTTTCGGTTTTCACTTTTGTTGGCTCCTTTTTTGTTTTTGCCTCAGTTCTGAGGAAGGAAGAGTGGAGGGAGTGAAGAAGCAAGACAGACCCTGAGTCTGTGTGGAGGGCCCTAGAAATGTGAATTATTCATGAGCTGCTTTGAAAATCAAGACAGACAATCTGGTTTAACTTGTTTTTTAATGCAGCCATGCTATTCTCTCCTTCCTTTTTAGTAGGTTCTCTTTTTTTTCACCCTCCCCTTTTCCAAAGACAAAAATCCAGTGAATTTTTAATGAATCATAAACGCATCATCTCATCAGTTTTGAGGTTTGCAGGCAGAAGCACGTCATGTGCACAGAAGGTTATTTTTGCCTTCTTGCATTTCCCTCTTTCTTCGAAATTAGCTGTTTGATTAGTTTTTTAGATATCTATCTTGCAGGGAAAAGAAAGAAAGAAAGAGACTGAAAGAGGCAGTTAGTTAGAGGAAATACTAATTGTGCACTAGCCAAATATAGCACTGTTTCAATTTCCAGAAACTGTGTAGAAAAATGTCCCTCTTGGTCCACCCAAGAAGGCTGACCTTCTCAGGTCAACCTGCAGCTGAGTTGAACCCGGGTTCTCATTTGCAGGTCCCTGGTTGGCAGCATGTGTGATGGTCTCCTGCCAAGGCTTGGAGCTGCTTGTCTTCAGGCAAGCACTGGCTGTGACCATCACATTCATGGTAGCACATCAATTTCAGAAGAACATGGAGGCTGAGAAGACCTCTTTCATCAGCTCTTTTCATCTCCTGTCCTTGGGAGGATTCTTCTCTTTTGCTCACTTTCTAGTATTTTTGTGGTAGCATGTGCTGGGGAGGAGAATGGTGGGGACTTGGACAGATTCCTCTGGGAGTCTGATCTACTGCCACAACTGGTTCAGCGCCCTGGCAGTGTTTTTGTGATGGTCTTCCTTACAGTTTTAGCCAATTACGTCTAGTTAAAGCCTGCTAAATAATTCCTTGTCAGCTCTGATGTCAACCATCATTGAGTATTTGTTGCAGATGTGCGTCCTCACCCTTGCTCAAGCCCTTGCACACCCTCAAGTCGTCTGCTCAACCGGGGATTCCTCTCTTTGGATTGCCCTCATTTCTCCCAGCCCCAGCAGCCACTGAGGCTGTTACATGCCACCTTGGGGATTTTTCTGTCCCTTTTTGGGAATGCAAACCTGAGGTGGATGTCAGTCCAGCACAGAGAAATCCTACCGACCTTTCTCAAGGGTATTTTTTCACTTTGGCAAGCCAAACAAACTTCAGCTGGCGTTCCCTGCAATCACGTGGCATTGCCAGCTGACATCTGACTCCTCATCCCTTCTTCTTTCCTTTTGGCACGGCTGCTTTCCGTAGTCCTCCACCTTCCAGCTGGTTTTTCAGCCTCTCTTTGTTCTAGGCCTTTTGGTGTCTCACTAGCACCATCCTGCCCACGGTTACGGTCAGCCCAAGGTGGACCTGCAGGACCAGGGTAGACTCAAGAGGGTCTGTAGCTGGTGGCAATCCCCACAACCACTGTGATACAAAGGTCACATACGTGCTCTGAGCAGTGACGTTCACGCTCAGATTGTGGTGTGTCCTAGTGGAATGGTCAACATCAAAGCTCTTGGTGTTATGGGGGAAACCACAGAGCTTTCTCAGTAGATCTTTGTCGCAGACCCAACCCCAAGCAGAGGATGTGCAGGCAGCCTGCTTGCTGCTAGCAGCCATCCGCTGGCATGGCCCTGGGTGCCAGCCAGTGTACATGGTGCATGGTGGTGCTGGAGACGTGCAGCAGGGCAGACCATGGTCAGCCCTCCATTTGTGAGCCTCATCCTGATTGAGGCGGTGTAAAGCATGCACATGGAAGTAGGAGGAGATTCTGGCATATCTTGGGAAGACAAAGCAGGATTTTGAAGGTCTCTTAAAGCTAACTGACAAAATATTTTGAGGTAATGTGCAGGAAAGATGACTTGGGGAGAGCCAAGAAGAACCAAAGGTAGTGGCAGGAGTTGAATGTCATGAGGAAGGCCACTGACCCCTCCATGTGCTCCAGTGATGCAAATACTGAATTGTTGTATCCCATTTATAGTGTCATATGAGACTGATGCTTCTTGGATTTTCCATCTCTGGAGGGCGTGAAGGAATGATGTTTCGAAAGGTACTCTGTAGTCAGACACAAGTCACTGGCCTTAATGCATGGATAACTGAGAAATGCACAGATAATGGGGAAAAATGCCAGAGACCGTGTTACCCAGAGGTCAGCTGAGATGATGCACAGTTCTGTCCAGCAGTAAGCTCTATGAACTCTTTAGCTTCCATATGAGTTGATACATACATTGCTATATAGCTCTAAATTGCTACATGTCTGCGGTCCCTATTTTTAGAGTATTTTTGTGGAAGTTGCCTGTAATTTTTTCTCCAGCTCAAAGACAGGGTTTTGGCACAATGATTTCCCACTGTTTGGGGGCTATGCCACCCTGAGAGGTTGTCCTGAGAGGTATGACCAAGGTGCTCGCATGTCCTGCTGTGACTGCAGGCGTGTGGAGCCCAGGCATGTTCACTACTGGCCAGGGCAAGGCATCTGGGGCTCTAAACTCTTCCTTCTCACCGATGACTCTTTGCTTGCCTATGATGGGTGGCTTCCTCACTCTCTAGGGCAATAATTTTCATTTTCCTCTGAGGGAGTCACTTTTCACACCTGGTTGGTTGTGAAGACTCGCTCCAGTTTCCTCTAGGGTCCTGGAGGGAGGAACTGCAGTGACTACACCAAGAAAGCCCGGATGCAATAGCTAGGTGAAGCAGCTCAAACCAGAAAGGACTGAGACAGTTTTCATGATAAGAAAGAAAAATTATAAAAGAAAGATCTCCTTGTTTCTCTTTCCTGGACTGCCACCCATTTCCAGAAGCAGACTGTCTCCTGTCCCTTTGGTAAGATCCAGACCTGTTTTCACCATCTCTCGTCTTTCTCCTCTGCTTTCCTTGATGCTGTGTCTCTCCATCTGGGTGTGGGGTGACGGCAAGGTCCCTGGGATGTAGTCGTTGACTGGTGTGTAGCCTGAGCAAAGCTGTAGAGGCTTCTCCCAGGTGTGGATGAATTGGTCCAGCCCAAAGCCAGGCTGCAGCAGAGGCTTGCTCCGGTCCTGACTGGCTGAATCCCTTCAGAGGTGTGCATGAGGCTGGCAAGATCTCTTCTTCCAGCATGGGCGTGAGCTGAGAGCTTTGATGTTAATATTAACTCTTCCTCGAAGTTGCTGTGGAGATTTGTGTAATTTAGTTCACTTTTTCTGTGAGCTGAAAGGACTTTTTATGTTTTTCTTCTTTCTCCACCAAGTTCTTCTCTGCTCCTGGTGGAGCATCCAATTCTATAACATGCAGCTTATGGTAGTTGCACTGCTGTGACATGACTCTTGCACATGTCTTCACTCAAGAGAGCCATCAAGCTTGGAGAACTAGTTAGACTGAAGGAATGTCATCTGAAACCAAAAGTGCTTGTAGGTGTGTCCATCGGTGGTGGTGTGAACCCATACCGTTTCTGATGGCAGGTCTCTGTCTTCTGGGTCAATGTGAGAGGAAGAGGCCTGTGAATGCACAGTGTGGAGACAAACCCAAATACTCTTGGTTTAGATGTGTGGTGACGAGACGTGTTTCCAAGGAGAAGAGAGGAGCCAGGAGGGAGCTGAAAGGTGGTGTAGCTCTGTCTGATGCAGCTGGCTGTTCAACATAAATATGCAGAGTGTTTTGGAAGTGGTGAGCTGTGTTAAGGGAGAGTTTGGACTTCATGGAAAATGTTAAAAATTCAAAGCAGAACTGTTGGCAAGTGATGGCCATCAAAGCAGAAAAGAGGAGTGAGCAGAAGCCTGGCAGGGGAAGCTGGGGGAGCGGGATGAGGGTAATCATCTTTTGAAGGAAGTTAACAAGGCACAGGAGAGGATGAGCATGAGAGGTGGGTGACATGGTGCAGCTCTGTGGGCACGTGATGGCAGATGTCAAGGAGAAAACACACTCTGGATGAGCCCAGGAGTGGACCAGGAGGGGCTGAGGGACATGGTCCATCTCTGTTCATACCATTAGTCTTTACCATTGTGCTGCGTAGCAGTGTTTTCAAGGTGGGCTTTGGTTTGCTGAGGGGCACTATGAGTGAAGTCTGCCATTCTAATTGTGAAAAGGGTTGAAATGCCCTGGAAATGGGTGTGTGTTGCCCTATCAGGAGGACCTCTAGGGATGCAGGGGCAGCTGTGTGCAGAGGCCACCAGGGAGTGATACCCCAACACTCACCAGGAGCACAAGGATCGAAGCAACCCAAGAAAAAAGTCTTCAGAGTAAGGGACTTCAGAGGCCGGTGAGGAGCACTGGAATGTCCAAAGTTTGGGACTTTGTGGGAGGGCTTTGCAGTTCCTGGGACAAGTGCAGGGCTCTGTCTGTCTGCTCCCTGTCGCTGCAAATGGGTGTGCTATAATTTACTCCTGAACTGTTGGTGGCATGTTGGGTACACGGAGATGAGATGTGCTGCTCCTGAAGGACGTACGGTGAGCCACCAGTCCAGGCTGGGATTTTTCAAGGGTGATTGCTAAGGTGTCTGCAGCTAGAATGCCCCTTTCATAACCTTCTTATTCTGAAATTATTTCAAAATTGAATGGCAACTAACCTTAAAACAGAGAAGTCAAACTTCATATCAAGTGAAAGTTTGACATCTGGGTTTGCAGGAGGAAATAATAATTGTTTCTCCAGCTGGATGCTCTCTCTGGGGTTTTTAGGGCAGGCCAGCCTAGCTTCTGTCTTCTCTTGGCCCCCCAGATGCTGTGAGCTGGTGAAGCAGCCCGTGTTGCAGGCAGTTCAGCCTGGCAGCTTTCCTGCTAGCACTTGCTGTGCTAACATTGCTCCCCGGTGCTGCTGCAAGGGTTCAAAGCATGAAACTTTAAGTTATTTCGACCAGTGAGTTTCAACACACTGCAAATATAAGCAATGCAGTTATTACTTTTTTTTTTCTAACTTTTTTTGGGGGGGGAACAATCTAAAAAAACCCCTCAAACTTTCATTGGTTTCCTGAAAATGTTGTGGGTGTTGCTTTGTTTTTTGTCTTGTTGGCAATTGGGTGACCTATGAAATACCAGAAGCAGCAGAAAACATTTATCCAGTGACAGCCTGAGGTAGCGCAGGCAGCTCTTAGTGGGTTTATTTTCATTGTTACAGCAATTTTAGGGCTGCGTGCTGCAATTTTCACTTGCAGTGAGGTATTAAATTGAAATTACCCCAGATGTAATTGTCACACAAAATAATTCTGGACATGCTGGATTTAATGCTTTTCCAAGCTGTGGTTTTTATTACCCAAGCAAGTGCCAAAAAACCACTTGTAGTCAACAACTTAAACTGAAATCTGCCTTCTGGGGAGCCAGGATGTTTAGCTGCGGTTACACTGGGGTGGAAGGGAAAAAAAAGATAAGGGACCAACAGGAGGAAAGTTTGGGAGGGCTCCTGGAAGAAGGGCCCGAGGGTAAAATCTTGGGCAAGGGCAGAGTCAGGGCCACACAGGGACCCCAGAGGAGCCCTGGCAGATGCAGCAGTTTAGCCTAACCCTTTTCAGGCTGTTTTTTGGGGTGGTGAGCCCCACTCGCGGTGCTGGTCACAGAGATGAAGTGAGGCTGGGGGTGCTGCCAGCTCCCTGCCAGGTCCCTGCCTGCTCTATGGTGGCAGTGCAGTCATCGGTCCCATCTCTGGGACTTGATGAGCCTCATTAGACAGAAGTCAGGGGTGAGTCGCAGAACCAGTGACCAAGCTCTGGAGGTGTTCGTATGTGACATTTCAGTGATTCCCATGTGCACGTCATCTAGTTAGGCTGATCTGGTGCATAGACATCTGGAGTTTTAAAAACAAATTGTTGTCATGCACGAGGAGCCTTCATGGCACCGCTGGCAGGCTCAGCCAGCGTGCAGTGTCTCCGGCACTCCCACTGGTGGGTGATACAGCGTACAGCCTCTGCGGCTTCATTTATTAGCTCCTTGACTACTGTAATAACATAAGTAAAGTATTGATGACTTTGTATTTTCCACCTTCTTTCATTCTTTTCCAGAAATAGCTTCCCTTGTTTGCTCCACAGAACCCCTCCCGATGCCATGCTGGGAGTGGGTGGAAGGACACGCATCTGTGAACAGTTAGGAGATAATGGTGTATAAATAGCACAGGGAGAGCAATCATCGTAGTCTGTCCCTGCAGCTCCACAAAGTAAGCAAGAGCTGAGCCTGAGTGCGACAAACCAGTCACCAAGCAGCAGCAGCAGCTTGTTTCTCATCATATCAGGTTAGGAAAGCTCAGTTGAAGTTTGTTACCGGACGATGCAAAGGGCCGCAGTGACCAGCTGAGCAGCTCAGGGTATGACCTGGTGCTGTTTGGTAATTCAGAAGCACTCTCCTTTTAGCATCACTGACATGTAACTTTGGTGAATGAGGGTGTTGTTGCACGGGGCAATGTCACTAAATTTTCTCCTGCCTGTGGAGTGGCCATGCAACTTTAGCGTCCTTTGAGGATGGACCTAGAATTAGAATTGGTTGAATAATGAATTTTGGGGTTGGTGACCATGCTGAAGGAACAGGATAGTAATGAGAAATTTGCTTTGGTCAAGTTGAGGCCGGATTTTGGAAAGGTTTTGATGAGAGGAGGCAGTAACCAATTTAGTGTGAGTTTAGAACTATTTTGTCGCACCCAAGATGTCTTTTTTTTTTTTTTTTACTTGTCTTTGGAATGATTTCACCTCCTGCGTGCTCTTTTTTCCTTTTATTTAGATCACTTTGTAAATAATCAGAAATGCCATTTCAAAATGAAAAGGTGAAAAACCTCATTAAAAAGAATTATCTCAAGCATTTTGGCATTTCTGAGGTGCAACATGCAGTGCTGATAGCCTAAAACAGTAACATTTGGCTACTGTTACTTGCTTTCTCCTCCCCACCCTCACCTTATTTTTTCCATCTGTTTTTACTTTGCCTTGCAGGTACTGTGGTCTAGAGCTTTGGGGGAGCAAACTGATGGTTTGTTGGAAGAGTGGTTGCTCAGTTCTCTTTCCTGCTTCATTTAAGGAGAGTAGTGGTAGCATGTGGGCAGTGATGCCAGAGCAGGCGGGTGGTGCGTGGATGGGAAGGGGCATGATGGCTGTGATGAGGAGCTCCTCAGGCTGGGCACGGGGTGCCCTCCTGCCACTGGTGTGCCATCTGCAGGCCATCACGGGCTGACAGGGACCTGGAAAGAGCAGCACAGATGTAAGAGGTGTATCTGGATTTCCTGAGCTGGGAATATGTTGGCGTGGGTCTAGAAAAGCCACAAAATTCATCAGCTAAAGGTCAAAGTAATTACAGAGTCTACAATGTTTCCTCCTGGGAAGGAGGCAGCAGGGCCTGTGGTTGCAGTTGTGGGTTTTTACCTTCTGCAGGCTGGCTTGGAACGTGTTAAATCCCAATCTTCCCTGTAGTCAGGCGATGCCATTAAGGTAGAATGAATAAGGAAACAATCAATTTAGAAACAGGACTTGGCTTACCTTGCAGCCGGCTGGTGGAAATTGCTGTCTCGGGAGGTGGGAGTGAGGTGGCTCAGAGCTGGAGCTGCAGCGATGCTCTAACCTCTGCCGGTGCCACCAGCTGGGTGGGTGCGAGAGTGCTCAGTCCCCTGCCTCAAACGATGAAAGAAAAAAACCTCATCATGATAACCCAGTACTTCTGAAATGACACCAAAAGCCCCGTGAAGCTCACAATGCCACCAAGGCAGCGTAAGACTTGCAGCTGGCCTTCTGTAAGCACCTCACCCGTGCCTTACCTCTGGTGTGAAGGACCCCTTTCTGATCCCATTGTGGTAACATCAGCAAGGAGTATTATTGCTGAAGGTGGCATTGCCCTAACTAATAAAAAAAGGGAGAGCCTTTAATTTCCCACGGGCTGGTGGCACCAGGAAGGTGTGCCAGCTGGGAATAATGGCTAAAGAAAAGGCCTGCAAGCTGGGTGCCTCCCTTCTCATCCCTTCCTATTAATGACGGTTAAGCTCTTTTTGCTGCTTTAATCCTCAGTGACTTACTTGGCAGTTTCTGGACTCCTTCAGAAAGGAATCACTCAGAAAAACTCTTATTTGTAGTTTGGTTTTTTTTAATAGTGGCTGGAGGACCATCTACTGATGGACTCTGCTGCCTGCGTTAAGAAAGTGAGCTCCCACTTTGAATTCCAGCGCCTGAAGGGCCTTTTCCTGTTCCCCCCTCCCCAGGTGCACGACTTTGCGCTATCGCCAGGACCTCCCGCCGACCAGCGTCATCATCACCTTCCACAACGAGGCCAGGTCGACCCTGCTAAGAACGATTCGGAGGTAAGAGCTGCCAGTCTGCTGGGAATACTCCTATTGATAAACACTCTTAAAAAAGGGTGAGTGGGCTAGAGGTTTTTGTGAATAAAGGCAGAATCTGTTTGCACTTGCTGCAGCAAAGGGAGGGGACCTACCAGCTATGGTCTCAAATTATTACCAGGAGAAATTAGCGTGAAAGCTTGTCTCCGAGAAGTAGGTTTTACAGAGGGGTGCTGAGGAAAGTAAGTAGCTGTGCTCACTTTTCAGGGTCTAGCACGGGGCACTCTTGGGAGGGAGCTGCAGAAGATGAGACAGCATCTGGGATAAGAGGTTTTATATCCAGCTGGGTATCAGTGCTCAGCTGTATTTTGTCCCAGTTGTTTAGGGACAGCTATTATTCTGCAGATGTCTGCTCCAGTACTGCTGTTTGAGCTTCTGCGGTGCCCCACAGAGTGCCAGAAAGGCTTGCTAATTGAGAAGCCCTAATGGTATGCGTGCAGACTAGATTTTCAAGGATAGTTTCTGTACACCTCTGGATACGCGGTGGAGCACTCTGGGCACGTGGCCATTCCTTCATTTGTCGGTTTCTTCTTGGCTGTGTTTTCCTATAGTGGATAGACTAAAGGCTTCACTTTTTATCACAGGATTCTGAAATCAGCATTTAATCCCAGTGTGTGCCTTGAATCTGCAAGTCCTGTTGTAGGAAGATTTTGTGACATTTGAGAGGTCTGTCCCCAGGTCTCAGCTGGTGGGTTCCTCTGCAGTGAGCTTGGCTGTGCTCTGTGCAGTAAGTGTTCTGCAGGTGTGTTTCATGCCTACATAGTGAATGTTTGCGCCCTGCTGCAAGCCTTGTCAGTTAAACCAACATCCCCAGGGACCACTTGCCATCATCAGTACTGGTCAGACTGGGGTTACTGGCTGGGGCGAGACTTCAGCTGTGCCTTGTTCACTGTCACATTTTCGCTGGGCTCTTTTCTGCAAACAGCATCCTTCCTCAGGTGAATGCGCCCATTGCCACAAGTGAGTTTGACAGTCCTGAAATTGAATTCCTGTTTTGCTTTATGGTTTCATGCCCAATCCCATCTCCTTCGCTTCACACTTAATAATCTATCACCGCTTTCTCTCTCTAGGGTGTGTGGATTTTGGGCGTCATAGCACTGACACTTTGTGCTGTGTACCAGCTCCTTGGTCCCGGACCTTCCCTTTTATCTTTACAGTGCCTTGCATGGGTTTATCATTCTCCAGAACCCATTGTAACAGAGATGGCAAAGCAAAGCCAAGTGAAGTCCTCTAGCCCCTGAGACAAAGGATGCTTAGAATAAGTAAAGTGCAGTAATGGGCTTTAATCTCATTTCTCCCCATAACTCACCACTTGACCGTCCTAGCAGGTACAATCATGAGTGATGTTGTCACAGGAGACCCATGATATGGCTGTTATGCCTGGATCTCCCATATCTGGCTTCATGATAGAACTGTTCATTGCAATGATGGCAAGGTTAGAAATACAGGTAGTTTGAATTTTTCCTTCTTCCTCTAGGATATTGTCCTCTGAAGTTTCTGATTTCTGGCTATAAAAAGACTTCCTTCCTTGTTCCTTATCTTTTCTTCTCTTGACTTAGTTGGCTTTACTGCCTTGCTTACCTGGTTGTGTGTGATTTCCACCACAGCTTTTCCCCCATACACTACTCCTCCCCACTCAGATGCCACAGTGATTCCAGTGCTTTTGTTTTGTCTGTGGGAAGATTTTCCCCAGCTCTGGGACCCTTTCTGAGCCCTCTTTTTTGTAGGCTGATCTCCAAATGCTGCTAGAGCCTCGTGGAGCATCCCACTGAGCTGCAGTGCAGAAGCAAGCCTGGGCAGTGAGGAACTGAGATGGCAGCATTGGATTTCCACCTCGCTTGTCTCTCTCTGGGCTGAGATCTTGAGCTCTCCTGAGCTGACCCTCCTTTTTCTGGTTCTCATGGTTTGGAGGTGGCCTCCTGACATCAGGGTTCACCGTTTTCCTCCTGGACGCAGTACTTAGAGGCTTGCTTTGATCCAGTTGGCTCTAGGGGTACCAGCTCTTGGTGGCAAGTTGTGCTGGTGATGTGGCTCCTGCTCTTCTCCACTCCAGCCATGATTGTGCATGTATTGGCATCTCCCTGCCAGTTTTTAGACACAGCTGAGAGCTCATATGCCTCTTCAGCCTCTGTAGGTTAATTTGCTGTGCCTTCTGACTGCTTTGTTTCCCCCCCTCCTCGTTTGGCAAATGCTTAGTTTAATTAGATCTTCCAGATAACTCCATCCCGTGATGGCTGTAACAACATGGATAGTTTTCCATGGCCAGTCAAAGCAAACTCTGTCCTCCTGACACTGCTTTGTGTCTTTTGGAGCAGTCTGTGACCAAGTGTCTCCAAGCACTTTGAGTGCAGCGGTGAGTAAAACGGGTATCTCTTCTACGCTGTTCTCACCAGTACATGTCCACAGTGTGCTCTTGGTATAACCCAGGTGACAGATGGACAGACTGAGGGGTGATTTGTCTTTGGACAAGATAGTGGAAGATTTTGGGTTATAGACCTGGTTTTCCGAGTTCCAACAAGTTGGATTTTCCAGCCCCATTGCAAAATGAAAGTTCTCAGTTAAACATCGTGGCAGGAGCAAGAAACAGGGACGTTGCTTGGCTTATCCAAAGCCATGGGTGACGGGGCACTGTCCCCGCAAATGGAGCACTTCCTACAAGACCCCATGTAAACACGGAGAAGTGACAGAGGGATATGCTGGTGAAGGCACCCTCTAGCAGGGGATGAAATCAGCAGTTGCAGAAGGGACCATGTACATGATAAGCAGGAGGGATTTTGCTATTCCTGCACTATTCCTAGGTGCTTGAGAGCTTTAATACTCACCGAATGCTGAGAGCTGTATTGCAGGCTCAGTGTGTTGCATGTGGCTTTTGGCGAGGATGTGAGTGCTCTGACCTGTGGAGCAGCAGCACCAACACATGGCCTCCACAGCAGCCCTCATGCAAATCATGTTGTGAGCATCTGGGATGGTTCATTTATGAAGAATTTGCGTTGTCAGAGCTACTGAGAAAAGCTAGTGGACTGTGTTGAATAATGAATTAATTCAAAAGTTTCATGATCCCTTCTCTGACCATTTGCCAGCTGGAAGAAAAGGGGGGGAGGGGAAAGAAAAGCTAAATTAATCGAATACCCAAATCTCTGCACATGATGTAGTCAGCATTTATAAATGCTTATCTAACTAGGCTTGTGAATATGTACAAGTGTCCAGGTAGTAGGGAATGGGTGTCATGAGAAAGGGAAACAGAAGAGGGGAGGAGAGGCTGGAGAGGAGGAGCTGGTGAACAGCAAAGTAGCTCTTGAGATTTTTTTTATTTTTTTTTTACTGTGCAGACAGTGAAGAAACTACCATTGTGGTGTTGTTTCAGCCACTCACTTTTTGAATGACGTTGGGCAAGTTTCTTTTGCCACGCAGTTTGGTTTAATGTATTTCAAACTCCAAGGCTTGTTCAGTGCATTAAAGATGGTGAGAGTGTCCAGCATTACAGGAATGGGACCATGTGAGTAAACCCAAGGAGGGAAGGCAGAAGCATAAGAGAGAATAAGCAATACGGATCTATTCTTTCCTCTCTTTCCATCCTGTGCAAGCCTGGATTTAGGAAAGGAATCAAGCTCATTTCTCAGCTCTAGCTGCTCAGCTCTTCCAGAGTGAGGGCTTATGGATTCCCCTAAGGCCACAGCGGTCACTGGAGGAGAAGGAACAGCATGGCTGGCAAAGATGTGCTCCTCATCACCCGGGGCCGGGCTGGGTGCTGCGACTCTCGACAGTGATGGGTAATAGTGCCTCCCCATCATGTAATCCCGTGTAGTTAGGGTGATTTGCTCCATGCCTTGCTTATGAGAATATCATCCTCTTTCCTTCCCATCCCTCCTCTGCAGGCATTGGCACACTCGCATGCCAAGGTGCGGCCACCACTGGGTGGGTAGTCGTGCTTTTAGGTCTCGATGCAGTGTGGCATCCCCTGCCAAGGTCCACGGGGAGCAAGACTTGGTGTGTGCCCCATCCCTGGGAGCATCCTTGGGAGTGGTGGGGAGAGAAACGCTGCCTGCCCTGGAGTCAGGGCTGGGGGAGGCAGAGCTGCAGACAGCCTGGGGTAATGCCCTGCTCCCCAACAGTCAGACACCGTCATGCTGTGACTTTCTCCAGCAAGGCAGTTTTGGGAGCTTGATAGCCAGTCAGTGCTGGTGCAGGCTGGGCAGGAGAGGAGCGTAGGAGGCTGTCGTGCCAGCAACCTGCCAGGCAGAGGGTGAGAAAATCCCGTTTAATCTGCTGAGTGTTCTTTATTTATTCTTCAGACTTGCAGCTGCGAAGCTCAGAACAGGAATAAGGAAAGTTAGTTGTTTACCTCTCACTGACAAACCAAAACACATCCTTTAGCAAAAGTCCTGATGCAAGTGCTGTGAATACCACATCAATTATTTAGATCATGCCTTTCATTTTCTAATGCTTGCAAGTAAGAGGAGTGATGTCCCGGACAGCCAGCACCTCACACTTTCCCCTCGTGCCGCTACCTTGTCTGCATCCAGACACATATGAGGCAGAGAAACAACAAAGCCGCACGCCTCCTTCCTTAGGCAGCAGCGGCACCGTATAGAGTCTGTGCCATAACTGAAACGAGCCTGATTAAAGAAGCAAAAACAAGCCAGGTGTTGCGCAGAAACTGTATAATTAGCACTTTGTGCTGACTATTTTTTTATTTCTTTTTGGTTTTTTCTGCTTTTTGCTTAAATCCTAGACTTTTTTTTCTTAATTTGCTAATCATCTCTCACGGTGACTAAGTACACAGCCCTCCATGCGCTTTTACCTTTTGATGTTAACATAAGAGAACTCTTGAATTTCAAAGAGCTTGGTGGGTATTTGAAAGAATAAAATGCGAAAGCCGCAGTGTAATCAAAGCTCATTATGGTTATTCTTGGTGTGATGTCTCTCTTCCTACATAATTAGCCATTTTGAGTTGTTGAAGCAGTTCATTTTGGCGGGCATTTTCTCTCCAAGGTCTTGGTCTGATTTCGATAATTGTGACCCTTGACCCTTTTGACACATTATTATACTCCCAAAGATGGTTTTGTTTTGGTTTTTTTTCCCTTAACAAGTCCACAATATGTTGCCATGGAGAGCATTAATGGATTCATGAGTTCTTGAGGATCAATGTCAACAGTCACCTTGCTAAAGCAACTGGTATTCTGGGTGATGACCAAAAAAATGCTGACCGTTGGTCAGAAGGTTGGAATTCCTTCCTGCAAACATTTTACATGTATTACATGTCAGGGTGACTTTTGCACTGGAATTCATTTGGAGAGAAAATTGTTGGGTCCAATGCTTACCTCTGGGTAGGTGGAAAAGGGTCCCAACAAATTGTTGAGAAGGACAGAAGAAGGACCTTATGATGCAAATTTAAGGTGAAGTTCTCAATGGTTACATCTGCATAATGTCTGCTAAATCCATTGAAACAATGATAATTTCAGCATTAACTTTTCAAGGTACTTCAGCAGTGAATCTGGTCTTCTTGGGTTGAATAAGTGTAAGCGCTTTCTGGACTAGATGCAGGATTTTCATTTCAATGGTAACAGGTCTTTCAGTGATTTAAGGGACAAAGTGTTGTGATCTCTGCCTCAACAGAACTTAAAAGCTGTTTTGATTTGTTCAGATATGCCCATCACTGCAGTACATTTACCTCTGTTTGATTTCAGGGAAAAAAATCTATAAATAACAGAGGGACTTCAAAGCACTGTAATATTAATTATCTTCTGATTTTAACCGTATAAAAGGAAAAAAAGCCATGCACACACATAAACACAGAAAAGAACGTATAAAAAAGAAATCAAAGCTGAGCAAAGGCACAAGAAATAGAAAAGCTGTCTTTGAATTTTTAAAATTGCTTTCATAGTCTATCTTAAAAAAAAAATCCATGTAACGTTGAAAATGTGCAGGATTCAGTGCCTCTGTTTCCCATCCTCCCTGAGGAGCAATGCAGGAGGGGTGTTTATAATCTCCTATGTTTCCAGTGGCATGGGTGTGTTACCGTGTGATTAATAGAACCCAAGTAGAAAATTAGCTTAGCGGTGATTTTGGGGCTTGCAGGTGTCTGTGCACAGGTTCGCGAGAGCAATAATGAGCTCAAAGCCTGCTGAAATCAGTGGACGTCAGGTCCCTTAGAGCTGTGGCAGACCCAGCCTTTGGACCGCCCTCAGCAGGGCTTTGTTCACTTGGGATTTGGGAAAGTGTTTCACGGTGGCCAAGTCCCACAAGGGAATGATGGGAGAGGGCTGCGATGGTGCAGGTTGAGGATGCTTTTGGTGCTGGGCGATGCTGCATTACCCATGGTGGTACCTGTCATTAACCCAGTGGAAGGACGATGGTTTGTACAACTTGGGCAAGCATTGGAGTGGTCCTTCCCTCATCAGTCAGCATGCTGGCTCTTTCCCCCTTGCTCTGGGCAACCCTCTGCATCCCACAGGTGGCCATCGTTGGCATTTCGGGAGACGCCATCCCCGATTTATGGGGTAGCAAGCTGAGGCACACAGTTGACAGAAAATGGCTTGACCTGGGAGCAGCGGGAGCCTGCAGCTGAGCTGAGACTGGGCTGCACAGCTCCCCAGGGCCTTGAAAATGGTCCATGCTGGATTTTCTTCCATGAGGGGTGCCCTGGGGGCGGATTCCTCCAAGGCACTGAGTACCGCTTAGAGCCCAGGTCTGAGTCTGCTGCCCAGTGCAGCAGTTTCAATCACATTATTCTTGCTGGTGCTAGCAAAAAAGGGAACAGCCCCTTTGTGACCGCTCTCCTGTAGAGCTGAGCCCTGCATTGGACTTCTGGCAGCTGAATCTATAGGGGACGCTGGGCAGAGGCCGGCTTTGAATATTCAAGTTGCCCGCTGCTTCCCTCCCTCCCACTCTCGATGGGTTATTTATTTTGCTGGCTTTTTTACAAGTTTGCTTCTTTCCTGCAGGTTTCACCAAGTTAGGTTTCCAGGCAATCAGCGCTTGTTAAATATTCCACTGAGCATGATATTGCTCTCCTGTCTCTGTACTGATGCTCAGCTGTGGTAATTTGCTGAACTCAGCTCTCGCATATGGGGATTTTTTAAAAATAACAAACCTATTAATAATAATAATTAAAAAAGACTTGACAGGTGGGAACAGCACATCTAAATTGCTCTGTGTGCCCCAGCAGGAGGAGAGGCGTTCAGCCACTTTTTCTAATACTTTGTGCAGGCTGTGGGCGTTGGCGAGGCGGTGTTGTCTAACCCTGCTTGGTGCAAGCCTTAGTGATGCTGGGGTGGCCACAGCAACTCCTGGCTGTTAGGGCTCCCACCGTGACTGTTGCTTAGGGGACAGAGGCTTTCTCTTCCTCCCCACCCCAACCTTAACATGCAAAGCATCTGAAGTGGGGGGAAAATCATGGCTTTTGCCAAGATCCTGAAACTGGAGGAGGCAGGGATTGTGTTTCCAGGGAAAGTAATTCTTGGAAGTGATTTTTGAGGAGCTCCACAAGGGAGGTGCCAGCCTTACTCACTCTGGTCTGAGATAAAACCCCCTTTTTTTCAGGATTTCTGCTGGGGGGAAAAAAAAAAACAAAACAACCACACAAAACGTGGAGGGAGTATCCATTTCAAGCAACTGCCTTGAGATATCCTGTTCTTCTTCCAAAAAAATCTGGCTCAACTCTTCCTCTCTGGAGGGTTGTAATTCCAGCACCTGGTGGGGTGGGGGTACACCAGTGCAGGCAGTGGGCACCTGGCAACAGGCATAGGTACTCCAAGCCCTCCTGAGTGGGATGGGCTTGCGGTTTCTCATCAGGAAGGTTTCATCAGAGAAATGCAGCCCTTCAGCTGAATGTCCTCAGATATCGGGGCTGATACCGTGAGACCCCTCTGGGTTGCTGCCAGCTGGGCTGGTGGCTCCTGAGGAGCCAGATCCCCCAGAGATCCTGCCCTTCAGAGCCCTCTTGGCTAGGCTCTGGGCCAGCAATGTGGTTTTCTAGACTTCCATGCTTTTTGCTGGAGCTTTGGGAGCCTGAGAGACCGGGGAAACCTGTCAGCAAGGATCTGGAGGTATCGGGGGCTTCAAGGTTGTTTGCCTGCAGGGTGTCTGTCCTCTTATGTCAGCGGGAGGTTTGAAGGTTTTTTCTAACCCAGACCAGAAGGCAGAGTCAGGTGTGATATCTGGGAGAATTTTCAATCCTGTGTGAAAAAGGAACCACGCTCAGGGTGAAGGCAAAGAAGTTTAAATGCTGGAAAAGCCCCTACAACCCAACTGGCATTATCAAAGTCCAAATCTAGCACTTAGGTTTTTGGGATGCCTGGGGGTTTCTGCTTCAAGAAGTTATCCTTGACCCTTTGCTGGGGCAGGATTTTAAGCACATGTAATTCTGCCAACCTCTGAGTCATGCGAGAAAGGGGAAGAACAGGTCTAGACTTTTTAATAATAATAATAATAAAACCATTAGTGGCTTAATTAAGGGAAGATTGTAGCTTTCAGCCATGTTTGTCAGTGTCTGTCCACCTGGAGGAAACTGTGAACCACATCCTCCAGCCTTTCTCTCTCATTAAATAGGCGGGCTCCAACCCTGCTCTTATCCTCCTGGCAGTCTCTGAAACGCAATCAGCTCACGGATAAAAACAGGAGTTGTCCTGCCATGGCTGTGAGCTCTGTAAAGATGGGTTTGAGCTGGGTAATTTTCTCTGTGTTGGCCCTGCTGTCTGCGGACACCATATCATTAGCCCCGCGAGAGGTGGTGGGGTGACGGCAGCAGAGCTGTAAGCCCTGTTGGGAAACTTGGTGCAATACGCATGTTGCTGAGAAGCCTGTTTCTCCTGGCTTTACGTGCCGCTCTGCTTTTGCTCACAAAGGTGGAAAGGGTGAATCTCAGCTATTTCCCAGGATTTCCAGGTGCTCAGCTCTCAGATCAGGCTACAGAGAGCTGAAAGCCAGGAGCTGTAGGTTACTGGGGGGATGGTGGTGGTGGTTTCTGGGTCTTCTCTCGTATATCCTTTCTGGAAGTCCAAGCCTGGTCTTCTGTGCTTTGGCAAGAATCAATTCCTAGGCTTTTCCACACCATTTGCCAGGCTGTTGAGTTGGTCAAGCACTGTCATGGATTTTCTCTCTTCATTCTTTAGCGTGCTGAACCGCACCCCGGTGCACCTCGTCCGTGAAATCATACTAGTGGATGACTTCAGTGATGATCGTAAGTGACCCTTTTTATCTTAAAAGCGAGGGGCCAAACCGAAAGAGACTGTGAGAGGCTGGGTTTTACGCAGAGAAGGGGGAAGAGTTTGTCAAAGTGAAAGGGAACATAAAGCTCTGTAGGTGTGGAGAGCAAACCACGTTGTGCCAGCTTTGCATCGCTGCATGGAGAATTCAAATTTCAAATGATCAAACCTCTTCTTATGAAAATAATACAAGAAAAGCACATGGCAAATAATTTTTATACCTAATAGACATGAATCCAGTCCTTACCTGGCTGTATCCTGCCGCAACTGTGTTATGTTTGATCTGGCTTTCAGCTGTAGCCAGGAGCAATCCTGGGTTGACACCGCTGGAATTGCACAGGATAATGATAGTCTGACCCTCCTAATGTATGCATATGTTCTGCATACGTTTACGTAGGTGGTCAGCAACTCCTGACTGATTTCTTTTTTCACCCTCTTTTTCACCAATGTAAAGAGGATTTCCTGCATGTGTTGCCGATTTCTGAGATGCACCGAAAACAGTGCTGTACACCACAGACAGCCCATGTCCTCCTGCCATTCTCTTCCAGTAATAGTGTGACTCAAGGGAAATCGGTAGGTCCGATCTTCAGCAGAAGTTGATAGCTGGAGCCCTGGGGGCTCCCAGGGAACTACCCCAGCTAAGGACCTTGCCCAGTGAGATGGGCGAGTGGAAGATCCAGGTGCTGAGAGTAAGCGCTCAAAAGAACTCTCAGGCGTAAAAAGGATGATAAAATACACCTAGGCTGCGTGGTCCATCGCACTTACATATCAAGGAGATGAGAAAAGTAGCCACTTACTGGGAAACGTGAAAACAAAGCCAGATAGCTTTTAAAAAAAATAGATCTATGCTTTTCTCTTGGATGTTATATATAGGCAATGCCTCAGTGAGCGTTAGGGACAGATTTCACACGAGACCCGCTTCTTGGTATCGATGCCTCGCTGGGGAGTTGCTGAAGCCAGGGGAAGGGTTTGCAGTGATTTTGGAGAGCTTTGGGGCCACTCCAGTGCACGGAGGGCAGGGCAGGCAAGCCTGGGGACCAGCAAAGTGGCTGCGACGGAGAAAAGGAGCAGGGGCAAGGACTCAAGCTGCCCTGGTGTACAGCAGAGCAGGCGTTTTGAAGGGTGGAGGAAGTAAATGCCAGGTATTTGGCTAAACAAAGTGCTTGCCTTCCTGAAAGGAGATAAGTTTGTAGAGATGCAGCTCCCCTATCACAGTGTGCCCAGTAGCATGTGCTTGGGAGAAGGAGCAGGGCTGGGTTTCAACTCATCCCAGGGCACCAGGGGGGAACCTGTTTCCTGTGTAACTTAGAGTAGCCCCTCAGGTACTTGAAATCAGCGCTTCTCAGCTGTCTTACATCTTCTTTCCTGTGATAGTCTGAGCCTGCTGGCATCTATTCTGCATGTATTTACATAAAATACATGTATTTGCATAATACGCTATACACACACGGTCAGTTTTCTCCCTGCAACCCACCCCAAGAAATTGGTGCTTTTATCTTGTTCCCAGTTGTGTCTCATTTCTCACCTCTCCCTGCCCGCTGGTCTTTTATTCTCTGGGATGCAGTTGCTCTGTGCGCGGGTTCCCGCTCTTCGCAGCAAATCTCCATCGCAGGTCCGTGGCCAGCCCCTGCCACCTCAGCTCCCCTGGTGTGCACAGAGCAGCGCAGCTCTGTACCTGACTTGTTAGTGATACGGGTACAAGATGTCTCTTGTCAGCAAAGATTGCTGGAGGGGATGAAAGCGCCCGGAGATGTGTGCAGGCACAGGGGGCAGGTGGAGGGGATGGGGCACACGCGTGTGCGTTTATAGTGCCGAAGAAGACGACGTGGAGCAGTGAGAGGCATGAAGGGGTTGCGGAGGTCACGGCATGGGTGTGTGGAGGTAGAGGGGGCTATGCTGCATGCACCTGCCTCTGGACCCAGCTCTTACTGGGAGAAATCCAGGTGGGGAGGGATCCTGGGGCTGCAGGCAGCACCAGGGCAAGAGCAATGGCAGCAACTGCGTATGGGATTGCAGGACCTCCCTAGCTC
>Ga0065711_1027326_pt1 | contig 50847 bp, 20 predicted proteins | sample Hoacrofraction12_FD_59098 | JGI IMG/M metagenome (GOLD analysis project Ga0065711, IMG submission 59098) | Hoatzin crop microbial communities from Cojedes, Venezuela - Epithelial fraction 12 v2 (version 2) | ecosystem: Host-associated > Birds > Digestive system > Esophagus > Crop | place... | reverse complement strand
CATGGGGTTGTTCCTCCCCAGGTGCAGGACCCTGCACTTGCCCTTGTTGAACCTCATCAGGTTCCTCTCTGCCCAGCTTTCCAGCCTGCCCAGGTCACGCTGAATGGCAGCACAGCCTTCCGGTGTATCTACCACACCTCCCAGTTTGGTGTCATCAGTAAACTTGCTGAGGGTACATTCTAACTCTTCATCCTGATTACATGTGTATGAAACAACGTAGCTCAGATAACACAAAAGGCTATGTGAAAATGCTGTTAAATTATGTAATTACAGCACAGTGAAACGATAAGGAACTGATGCCAGCTCTTTAAAGGTTACCCCATTTACTATATCCCTTTTTATAAGGAAAACCCATTTCCCATCACATTCCTAGGTTCTGTTTACTCCTTGCTCCACTGCTGCCACAAGTGTTTCCTGAGGTTCATCGTTTATCATTCGCTTCAGTAAGTGTGAATTAATGAGCCTTCTTAACATGGACAAGACACTAGAAAGAGCTTATGACCTTATTTTTTTGCAAAAGAGTCAAACATCAGTTGACTATGGTAGTCACATGGAGCAGGGACATTTAAAAAGAGGAAATTTAACAAGCCTATTGTCATGCATCTTGCACAAAGATTTTTCTGCTCCCAACTATTTTAGTCTCTCAAGAGCCAGAGATCTGAGAAGATACCAAAAAGTCAGGCATGTCCAATTTTCTTCATTACCTTTCCTAGTAGAGTCAGACTGGCAAGAATGTAGCAGCACGACACTCTCTACAGTTCTGTGCTGATAGCAAGCGCATCTAACAGGATTCATTCTAAACTGATCTGTGCACTCTTCAAGCTCAGCTCTTACTTCATGAAGTACTGAGGAGGTTCACGACCTCTACAAGGCAGCTTAGTTCCGGGATTTTGATTACAAAAAGAGATGCAGTGCTGCTATAAGTAAATTTTTCATAAGAATAAAAAATGATAGTACCACCAAATCGGAGACATTTAAGGTAATATGTGATAAAGTAGTTATGTGACCTCCCATTTCCTCTGCTTGCAAGGTGAAAAACAGTTACTACTGACACTGAAATCATCACTAACTATACATACGAGTAGACTCCCTAACAAGCCAAATACCATCCACTTGTGCCCATCATGTCTACTGCTCCCAGCACTGTGTGGACTGGCAAACATTTCACTATACTTTGTTCACATTTTTAAAGTTTTACTTGTATTTTAACACATAAAGACCGACTTTTTAAAATGAACACAAATTCTGGTGAACAATGGTTAAGAGTAGTTGCTGGTAGAGTGCTCATAACACACAATGAATATATTTGAACCTTTCCTAGCAGACAATATGTGTTGTTTTGAATGCAAATTACCCCACAACAACATTCTTATTACTCAAAGTCACCTACTTCAAAGGTCTCACTAAAAGCTAGTAAAGTAACATGGGTCTATACATATTCCTCATTTTGGGTCTTAATTTGTCATTTTGCACACCGGCTTTCCCTTGAAACGAGAGATAGAGAGAGAAAATGTACAATGCTGAGTTCATAGGGAGCTGGCATTTTATTACCCAAACATACAGGACCAAATCAGAGCTGGTATAAGCAGAAGCAATGTTATGGACAGCTCTGGGCCATTTCAGAGATGAGGTAATGGTGATGAAAAGTTATATCTCAAGTGCGAGTGGGTATTTCTGTAACTTACACCACTGTCACATTCAGTGAGTTGGTAAAACAAGTGTTGGTTATATCTGGAGAGGCAGAGGTGGATTACCCAGCAAGACCAGGAACTAACAAATTCTCCTCATTGTAATAATCCCATTAGATACTGACAAGTTCTTATTTTTGCTATGCATCTCTTTTCTGCTCTTCAGTATAAATGATACTTTTTATGCTCACCTGCTGAAAGCCAGCTGCCTGCTTGCTACACAACTAACACTTCCACCGAGTTTCTCACCAACTCATACAAATGACACCACTGCTGAATGCCACAGAGAAGAAACAGACTGGGCTCTGTTCCTTCATTCCCAAGGCTGCAAGAGTGAAGATGCAGCAGCGTAGCTCCAAGGACCACACAGATACTCTGGGGACGGAGGGAGGGAGAGCGGGGGAGGAACTACTCCCCTCTGTGTCCAAGACAGCAGCACAGCTACTTCCTGCCCGGAGCCCTGGTGCAGAATTGCTAATGACCACACTGGCTGCTCCCACAGCGATTTCTAAGTATCTGTATTGAGCATTCAGAGATTAGCGATGTCCTGGAATTCCTGGGTGGATGGGCAGGCTGCAGACTGCAGCAAGCTCATGGTAAAGGAGGGAAAGAAGATGGGGGGAGGTCTCAGCAGCAAAGGATACTCACGGAACAGGCAGCAGAGCTCAGCTCTCTTCCAGTTAAATTCCGTTTGGAGCGTTTCCAGCCAGTGACCAATCAATTCAGTGTTTTCACTGATTGTCATTGTATCCAGGCAACACAAGGAAAGCATCTTGGACTTCCGGATGGATAGAATGTAAATGCTATTTTTAAATTATCTAGCAGGATAGAAAGTTATGCGTGAGAGCGCTACATGGGCATTTATTTTATCCCTCCAATCAAGAGACTTGTATTTGTTTACAGGATAAAGCCCCTCGTGAAAAAAGGTAGAGCTTGGCTCAAGTTATTTGGCTACACTGGGGAAGCACGTTTATGCACTGGCATCACTGTGAAGAGGGATTTCACATTGGTAATCAACTTGATTATTCTCAACATGCCATGATGTGGCTGCTGCATTTCTTTTCCAGACCAAATCCTGGGTCCAGCTGGGACATACAGAGAAATTGCATGTACACATTCAGCTACAAGTGGTCTTATTTAGAAAAGGAAAACATTTATTCTGAAAAAAAAAATTGGGAATATCTTGAAATTTTAAGCCTGTATTTTTATTTATTAAAAATTCTCAAAATTGTCCTTTTCATCAGAGCATCTTTCCAAATATTACTGAAACTCATCATCATCCAATGTTATGATATGATGATCTATGTTTTAACAGCTAGGGAAATCAAGGCAATGATATTATGCAAGACTGCCAAGGTCACAAAGATGGTCCAAACCAGACTTGGGAAGCGGAATTCCTGACCAACTTATTGCTATTATCAAGACTTCAATTTTTGTGTAGATAGGAAAAGTCTGTCTGAAGTCAACATCCTCCTCTCTAGTAAAAATCAGAGAAACACACAGTGTGCCAGAAACTTCATCCATTTCTCAGAAACTCACAGATTATACTAACTACTTCCTGGGAAAAACCCATTGCACATATACCCCACTTCTAAATGTCAAAATGCTACAAGTACTGTGGATGCAGAGCTCTTAGTAAGCATGTGCAGCCTCTCATACCAGAAGGGACATGTTAGCATATGGTATTCTAGAATGAGTGTTACTGTGCACCAGACAAGAACTTTGTTGCATTAATGGTATTGCTAAATATTAAGCCAGACAGCTTTTTCCTGCTTACCCAGCAGGCTTTGACCACCAGCCTCTGAACTCCTGCACACAGGTTGGTGTGGTAGAAGGGAAATCTCCCAGTCCTCCCCAGAAGAGAGAAACTCTGCCATGAATGCTGCTTAGAATGAATGGATGGCTGCCATTTGAATCTGGAGAGGTTTTGTTCAGTGTTTTATTTCACCCACATCACACATGCTGGGAGTTATTTGTTTTGCTGTTGATCTTCAGCACACAAGATCACAATACTTTCCAGACTACACACAAACTGTGTGTAACAGCAGATGGGATTTATCTCCCATCCTTGTTGCTTGAAAGACCTCACTTGGAACAGAAAACTGGCAAATACCTCCTTGGTGTTATCGCTGAATTACAGAATGCCACTGCTTACTAGTTCTCATGACTACTTAAATATTTGGATAGAAACCTGGTTAATGTTGATATACCAGAGAGATGGATACAATTTGGAAACATATTGAAACAGTTTTATGCTACTTGTTGATACAAACACAAAAGGAACACAGAAAAGGGTAAAAGAATCACTCCCATACCCAAGCGCGCATCTTGTGATTAAGAAACAACTGGGCTCTTTTACGTGTTTCTTTCGGACAGTGCATAGCTGTGCTGGGATTCTCAAGGCTTTAAAACTAAGCTCCATTATATTAGTGTCAAAGGAAGCATTTGACCGACTGTTTTACGAGCCAAGTACCAGGAATTACATTCTGCCCAGGTTCAGAGGTTGAAAAGGTTGATCCTGGGGTTTGTCCCATTCAGCTCTGAGTCTTTACTGGAACTGCCAGCCTGAGCATCAACCCTGAGGACTGTGATAGCATTTGCAAGAGTCTCTGTTCACTCTCCGTGGTCCCAGATGGTGCTTAACTGAAGTGTGAGTAAGGCAAAGTGCTCAGTCGAGACTTAACACAGATTGAGACAGTAGTTGCTTAAGTAGAAAGATAATGTCAGCTACCCACACTAATGACGTACAAAGAAATAACAGACTTCTTGTTTCTAAATTTAAACCTTAGTTTCCAGAATAAGGAAGAAACTGTCAAACGCGGACATGTTAACGTACAGCTGGCCATGAAGGAGCTTTTGAATCTCCTATAAAGCAGATCCCCACAATGTGCAGCCCCAGGAATACACCTGGCTTGATGCATCAGCAGTCAAGAAACAGCCATCCTGGCTGGCTGTCCCAGCAGCACAGAGTGTCCACCTCCCTAACAAGAATGCATTGGTCCCATGACCACAGCGAATACATCATGTCCTCATCAGCCTATCTGCATCCGTACGTCTTTGGGCCACGCTTAATCTGTGCTGGATCTCATCCAGCCAGAAAATGAGTCAAAAAAAATTGAGAAAAATCAGGGGACATCATCGTGGAATAGGGCTTGAGAACAAAGAGGATACGGAGGAAATACTGTCTAGTAAAAAAAAAAAGGAATGCAAATTCCTGTGAGAAAAAGAAAGCCACAAATTCATAAACAAAAAGCTAGCGTTAGTTTGAGTTTAAACTGAATACAAAAGGGTAAAAAGTTTTGTTAAATCCACTGCCAAACCACTAGTCAACCAGTCTCTTGCTATAATTACTTGCCAAACAGCAAATACGACAATAGCCTTTATTTTTCTCCCTAAGCTTTTGCATCTTTACTACAAGAAGAATATAGTACTATGCAGAGACACCAACTTGTACGTAGTCTGACAGACCAGCTTTACGTTTCTAGCAGTAAAAGCATTCGGAATTACATTTAATGACTTTTAGGTTATGTTCGGAAGTAATTTGTTTCCAATTTCTGTATCTCAAAGCTGGAATAGCCATCATAGTGAGAATACTTCAGGGTAGGGGTTTCTTGTTTTTGAATAGCTGGGGTACTATACAGGAAAGGCAATTTTATTAATACATGCAGCAAAGGCAAAGGTTGGAGTACTTAGACTCCTCTTGATGGCAATCTATATTTCTGGAAACTATGTAGGCTGCAGTCTCCATCAGGATATTTCAGCAGAGCCCTAAAACTATCTGTGTTTTAAAGGGCAGCTTCAAAAAACAATTCACCACTTATGAGGCAAATATTCAGAATGGTTGGGCATACAGATATCTGTATTTTGCTAAGTTAAACTAAACAACACAATGTCAGAGAGTATCACCCTAAAAATAGTTCCTACATACTCCTGAGCATACTTTCTAAAATTGCACAGTATTCCTGGGACCTACTGCAAAGTCAAATAACTCCGAATAAGGCATGGAAACAAATAAATAATTTTCTTCTAGCTTTGCTTGTAGTTGCTAGAATGTTTTATGTAGAAAATAAAGGAATTATTTTCTCCAACAACTACTTGTACAACATGAAAGGTACGTAAAGATTGCTCTGGTCAGTAGTTTCTGCATGCTGTTGAGGTTCCTCCATATGGTATGAAATTGGATCTGAGGCTGGCCCTGCAAATACCACTAAAACCAACACCAACATATCAGCCATCTCAGACTGGTGTCAGCGCTAATAGGGAGCACTGCCTCTTCTCCTGAAGATGCCTGCTGCTTTTATCCATAAGCTGGTGTACTGACACTGTCATAGTCAGGGAGATGATATAATGCAATGGCTTGAATGCACAGGTCAGGAATACATGAAATATAAAAATCTCCAGAGGTATAGCTGCCATTTCCCTTTGTCAGTTCTAGAACGTTCCTCGTCTCCTCCTATTTAGCATTCCTCTACTTCAGACAACCGGACAGACATTTACTAGAAGAGATGGTGATTCTTCAATAAGCAGATCCCATATGCGTTCTGTTAAACCAAATATAACTTTGATAAAGAGAATAACAATGATTGTTCATGGGAGAAAAGAGTTGGTCTCAGATTCTCTGTTCCTCTGTGCCACAGGATGGATGTACAGTGGTTGGAAAAACATCAAAATAGTTCTTTTCAGCGAACCATATTCATTAACATGGCAGCAATTCCCTCCCCTCTATGGAGAGGGTAGATGTGGCAGAAACAATAATCCTCAGTTCTAATGACCATGGGTTAAGTGCCTCTTGATGTTCCATGTTTTCACAATACATCTGTGGATAGTAATAGACTTAATCTAGAGAGGTTTGGCCCCTTGACAAATGGTCTCCACAGAGAGCAAACAGAACCAGGGCACTTAAATAACACCACAGTCACTAATGGTATGATTATGGAAGGTAATGATAATGCAACAAGAATTACTCTCAGCAGCTTCCAGCAGTTACAACTCTTAGAAACAGAGCCTATTAGAAAAGAGACACCTAATTTCTACTTCATACTGTTGCTATGATGTATAATGATTTTAAATAGATAAAAACACCCACAAGACAACAAAGAAAAAGCTATTTTAGCATAAATAACTTACTCTCAGCAGGCTTTGTGGTTTAAAGGACTTGTGGTAATTGAGTTCCAGAGCCACAAAAGCAGTTCTCAAGTCTGGTCATCTCATCACTCTACATTTTACACCATGATGTCAACAAATTCAGAGAGGCAGAAGGAACAGTCTGTATATGTCTGGCAAAAGAGATCACGTGCCAGTGCACAATTCTTATACGGAACCATACATTAGATTAGGGTTATTTTTCTAAAAGCTGGAGATCTTCCTCAAGGAAGTTTCGCACAAAGCCACTGAGCCCAAAGCCTTACTTCACTATAATTCATTTTACTGCTGAGATTTGTTTTAGCACCTCCCCTACTTAGTTATTCAAAATCAATGGCCAGAATGCCAGATAACATTCATCTAGGCATTGAAATATGATAACAGAAATCATACAATGATCTTGCCACAGTTTATGCAATCCTACTTTCATATTCTTTTCTCCTAGTCATTAAACTGAACTTCCACTTTACTTTCATTCCAGTGATTCTGTTTTCGTGTTCTAAATAATCTTTCTCCTTAGTGTTCATCTTTTTGATATCAAATCACTGTTTAAATAGGGATCTTAGAAATGATGGATCAGATTAGAGAAACATAGATGCTTTCATGTTTCCCCTCAGTTACTGTAAACTCTTGCAATTTCTTTTTTCAAAAAACAAACAAAACCCTCTAGGCCACTATTAATTTGTGTTGCACTTTTCTCAACTCCCTCCAGTGTCCTTCTCTTGTTTTATGAGATTGCCTCCTGGGGAAGTTCAAAGCCAGGGAATGTTCCCACTGTAGTCAATGCAAGGATATATGCCAGGAGCAGGATGTAAATTTTTATCTATAGTATAAGCCTTCTACTGATTAAAGCATTTAAAAAGCAGAGCCTTGTGTGCTGGTCCCTAGGTCTTATTCCCAGATACCTTCCTGGGCCATTAATCCAGTTTTCCTCAGGGAATCTGGGACATGGGTAGTAGCTGCTACTGAGAGTATCAGTTATTTTAACCGGTTTTGCTCACACTGTTTAATGAAATCTGGTGTCTTCCTAATTTAAACAGAAAGGAATTTCCCTCGTTCTCACCAGCTCAGATCAGGAATGCTACTAGACCTCAAAGGCAGTACACTTTGCCACTGAAAAATGAAGTTAGGCAGCCAAGCAGTCTTTTATTCTCTCATTCCACTGTGTCATGGAGCCAAAAAAAGTTTGCATCCAAAGTTATCTGTGGTTCTGGGCTTCATGTTTGAAAGAACATGACAGATTACACTGGGATTTCCACAGATGATGCCTCGCAGACAGGGAGGGGTATTACGGAAGGAAAAGAAGTCACGCACAACATCAGGGTTCTGCTCAGTGGAGTTTACTACCTCATTCCCACCATTGCAGCAGCTAAGGCAGGAAGGAGGATGACGTTCTTCACTCCACTCCAGTTCTTTGTACTTAAGAATGATAAAACCCCCCTGTGGAGCTTAATATCAGCCTTATCGTAAGAGTGCAAGGGTCTGGGAAAAGCAAATTCAAGAAGACTTACTGAATGCACCGCAAAGAGCGCCATGGGAATCTGAGGAAGGATATCCAAGAGATAATGCCTCTAAATGAAGTAGTGAAGATAGAGAGGCAAGACTCTGACCATAAATCAATATAGCATTTGTCCTTTGGTTCATCTGACTAATTTCTGCCCTGAGATCTTACACTCTGGGCAATAAGGCCCCCCACTACATCACAGTATAAACTTCTCAGACTCCTGGATTATGCAGTGTTTGTCAGTGCTGTACGCACTTGTTCTCAAGAACTGCTGAAAGCTCATTCTGCTGCTTTAGAAAGAGTAAAACCAGAGGACAGCCACCAACACAGAACAAGAGCCTCATCAGAGCAGGAACCAAAACGACAAAGCTTTTTCTGAAATATGATCTGGAGAGTCACGTAGCCGCAACACTCCAGCAGCCATATATAAAGGAAAGACTTCCACTGTCCTCTGAAGCAGGGACATACTTTCCTCCAGAGACTAATACTAAAAGGAAAAACAAATAGACACAGATTGCCTTGCATATCTCCCAGGTGGCCTGCTATCCGATACACGGTTCACTCCACTACTTGAGTTCAGCTCAGAAAAACAAAACTCTATTATGCCACAGAGGGAATACTCTTGGTGCCAGTCTGGTACCTACAGAATTGGAACAGGCCTCTATTTGCAAAGCCACATAATTTCTAAAAGCAATACATTTAGTCCAACTTGGATGTAATCAGGAAAAGAAAACTACAGGCTGACTCTCAGAGAACACTTCTTAACAGTGAATTTGGAGTTAGACTGTTTTAAGAGAAGTGGAGGAAGCTCATCCTATGTGCCATTTGAAACCAAAAAGCGCAACACTGTCAGGCGACAGTGTTACTCAAGAGATGGGTTTGCTAGCTTAACAGAAGTTAGACTTGGAAAAGCTGTATTTCATGAATCATTTTCTGAGGACTGGATGGGAATGTTTCCCCACACCTTCAAATCCAAGACCAGGAGAATTTTAGTAAATGAGATATAAAACAACACCACCTAAAGCATACAATTTCAGGGGACAGCAGTGTAGCCTTCTAGGCAGTATCACAGAACTGGAGGCTAAACGCTAACCCTGAATCCTGGCTTTATTCTTTCTAAGGTGTGTCTAAAGTCAGGAGCTTTCCCTGACACCTGCCCTTCTGTGAAACTGTGCAAGCAAGATGAATATGCCGGTGCTGAGAAATGACTCAAACTTTTATAGGTCGGTTTACTTAAAGGGAAAGCTACTGTCTTTTGTTCCAGACTTCTGCACCCTGCAGCTAATGCTTCATAAAGAGCTGGTTGTGAAGAAAAAACATATTTTATTATTTACTTTAAAAGATAGACTCTGCTTTTATTAAAGACTTGCTCCAGGGGTGCATATCATGTGGTGATAACTGCTTTTGTCCTCTGCTAAGTAACAAACAATATTATTCTTAAGAAAGAAAAATCTCAACTTTATATCAAACCAAGACTATCCCACACACCCAGCATATATCACAGGATGAACTGTTGTCTACATTTGCCTTCTACAGCTCACAAGCAGAACCAAAGGCCTAACTCAGCTGAAAACACGAGCCAGAGCTTGACAAGCACAGCAATGGCCATACAAGAGCTAGACAAGTCATTACACCTGTTTAACAGTGTCTCATTTCTTTGCAGAGGGATTGTCATTCTCAAGCTCTCTCAAACTCGCTTTGTAAAATCCTGTTAAACTGCAGCAGATTAGAAAGAACAGGGCCCCAAGCTGCAGACTTCATTCAGTCAAGGCCACACAAAGAAATATTTCTTTGGTTTTACAGAAATGACCAATGTAAACACTCTCATAATAGCATGTCACCCACAGAAGCCTACAGAAAATAATACTAGAATGTAATTTCAAAAACTGATGCCAGATTGAAGCTGCTGTGCAAATACACTCTGTTTCTCACCATCAGTGACCTTTGATGCATATTTTGTGTTTTGTATATGAATTGCTTATGACAATGTAATATTGGGGACTGCAGTGTTAAATCAGAAGGAAAAGGATGGAAGCACCTAGTAGGAGTAAACACGCAAAAAACCAGCAGACTAAAATACACATATTTCTTTGAACTATAAGAAAGTGATGAATTACTCCCCAGAGAAAAGTAAGGATGTACCTATTCCCTTACCTGGTAACCTTCAGTCTTCTTTTGGCACCATTTCAATAGAGCATTCCTCTTTGAGCCACCATACTCCCGAGCCAGGGCTGCCAGCGGGTCCTTTCTCTCCACACTAATCCATGGAAGCACAAGAGAGAAAATAAATGTGCTTTAAGTCTCTTATTTTTTACCAGTGTGCAAATAATATCTGTCTGACAAAGTAGCAGGGCAGCACAGAACATAAAAGTAAACCAAACCATAATAGCTTCAGAGCTTGCATTCTGTATTTGCCTCTGGGTGAGACAAATTCAGCTGGTATCACAGCAAACAAAGAGCTGAAAAAGCAGCAACCTATGGATATTCAAAGGCACGTGTTAACCCAGCACTTCTGATATTATTCTCATCAGCTTTACTTACAAAATTTTCAAGTAACCTCTTTGCTTTACATACTGAAAACTAGGATTTAGGGTGCAGAATTGAAAGAAACTATCTAAAGAATCTGTAACACAAAATTCCCATCCAATTAAGCTGCAGTAGAATGAGTTCTTGAACAAAATGAAAAAAATGGAAGCTGTATTTCAGTCAAGACCTCGAGGACAGTTAAAGGTCAACAATCAAAACATCTGTATTGTCTCCACCCTACAGCTTCTACTGTTGGAAATAATGGTGGAGATCAGAGGAAAATACATATGTTTTTTCTCAAGACAGAAGAAAATCATGTGTCCAGCTTTCCCTTAGACCTCAAAGCTTTTAGTTTTTAGCTCCAATATAATGAGGGTTGACCACTTGCACACATGATGGAATTTTTGTATGCAACTTAGGGGCTCCTGAAAGCTTGCTATCCTCATTTTGTCACGACAGCTCATCTTACAGATAACTGTGGTTATTATAATCTGAATTTTGGTATCTGGATCTGACACAGCCTGGTAATTCTGAGCTGGACAGACTAGCCAGCAGAGTTTCCACTGGACACAGGGGTCCACCAGATCAGAACACTCATCTCGGTGCCAGGTAATGCTGTCAGTCTTTCCGGTGCGCTGTTTTTCCCAGGAAGCTGAGTTGGTACCTTAATTTGCTTTGGGGTTTCAAGCTGCTGGGGGCAGAGGTAAGCATTCTGCTGCTGAAGGTCATAGGGGGTTTGCTCAGGGATTCCAGGGAGGGGCTTTTACGGAGGTAATGGTCTGGTTTCAGCTCTTCATTTCTCCCCTTCAGAAGCTCTGTGGGAATTAAAAAAAAAGCTGTCAGTTTGCAGTCTGAGGAATTTGATTAATCACTGTCCTGCCACCCAGCACATAATATGTAGTCTGTTGTTTTGATTCGAAACAAATGTACTCATTTGTTCATTAAATACACATGGGGCTAGGAAACCTTGAGCAGATTAGAGGTGATCATAACAAGGAACGACTTTGATGATTTCAACAGTACAGACCGCCTGGTTTCCTGTGATTGATACTCCTGCTGGGGGGTAGGGACCTCAGGTGAATGAGGGGAAATGCCAAAATCTACAGTCTTAAGGTTCAAAAGCTGATCACCAGATGACTGACCAGCCCTAGTACAGTAATTTCTTTTCGGCCATTAGCAGACTTGTAACAAGAAAGCCTCCTGCCTCCTGAATGCAAGCCCAGCTCAAGGCAGCAGTAAAAGGCACTTCTCACACAATACTTGGCGTCCTATCTGACAGAACTTTGGGAAGTCTCAATATGTTCATAGCAGATGCATCTATATTTTTATTACACATATTATGTATTTCATATATATTATGACATATATATAATGACATTTATATATATAAAATCAATGAAATTAGTAGCCGCAGAATCCAATGTTGATAAGTTTTTGAAGAGAAGCGAAAGAGATTATAGAAATCAAATTATCTCCCCATGCATATCAGTCATGAGGTAGAACAATGTATAACACAGGGAAAGTTGGCTGCTTCGTTTCTGTAGACAAACTGTCAGCAAGCCAGGATCTATGGCCAGCACATTATGAGCTGTTAGCAGAAGTTAACAGAATGTGGAACACAGCTTTTTCTCCTCCTTTTCAGTTACTTCCCTATGTTAATTATCAACTGATGCCATATCACCTAGAGGTGTGAATTCCTTCTTATCTCACCTTCAGCAAGGCTATTATCATCGAATCAGTCCTAAATTTATTTTCAGCAGTAACTGGGGGGTGTCTATCAGCAGTTGCCAGATAAATACATCCCTCCAACAGGTATGCAGCTGCCCTTGCTCTGGCTCCTCAATTGCCTAAGGCTAAATTAGTATTTGCAGCTGCCAAGAGCTATAGGCATTTCTGCACTTTATTTCCACAGCATAAAGGGCTGCTAAGTTTCTATCTATTAAGAAGTCCAGATGGGAAAGGACAGAATCCAGTCCCAGGAGACTGTCTCCTTTCCAGCAGCTTGATTGTTGGCAAAGCTTTGTTACATGAGATTGCATACACCTTGTTCAGTCAGGGTCATCCTTCCTTCCACTCACCTGTCCCTTCTTTGTGTGCACCGTAAACCCGTAACAGACAAAAAATAGCACACAGCATACTTTTAAAAAGTTTTTTGTTGTTTTTCCACTATATATTCCAAATGTATATGACTATTATAGCTCCTCATAATGTTAGATTTATGGGGAATTGTCTCAAGTGTAAACAGACACACCAGACAGGCAACGAATAAATGATTCTTGGAACCATTTTAAACTTAAGAATATTCTGCTTAGAGAAACAGATCTACTGCAAAAGGCACATCAATAAACAAAATCCAAACATTATGAAGCAGAATGTAGATTTCTCACTAGTCTGTAAAGATAGAGAAAAAAAGCACTATTCAATTGTCATTAACATAATTTGGACTGGCTAACAGCATGGTCTCATTACGAAGTGCTGTGTCAATCACTCGGGATGCATTCATACACAGCAGAGAAAAAGAAAAGGAGAAAGAAGGATCCCAGACAGGAATAAAGGCTATTGGAAGATTCTGACTAGGAAGAAAACAGGAAGAAGATGAGGGCCTATTAGGAGACATTTGGAAAGAGAAACAGGATAATAATAGTAAGAAAAAATATGCAACATGATTAAAGAAAAATCACATTCCTTTAGCACTATCTATTTGCGCTATTTAAAGAAACTTTGTGGTTACTGGCTGGAATTGCACAGTAGTGCCTGAAGTAGTGCAAGTTAACAGTATCCAGTTTTGTACTTTGAGTCTCACTTGCATGAGTAACGTACTTCCTTTGGCTTATTTCTGGCTGCTAGAGACTCCAGGACAGTACCAGTAAACCTCTGATTCTAAATGAAAAGATCATAACCAAAGATCAGCATTCTCTGCGAAGTAATCCATTCTCCTCTTCTACGATGCAACATTTGGGTCATATTAAGCACTTCATCCTGCTGTGATACTGGTCAGATGGAATCAGCCAGAAGATTATTATTGTGGAGACTACTTCACTCTGAATTTCCTTGGGGATATTTTTTAATTCAGTGTTGTTTGCACAGGGCTTGGATCAACTGCCTTCTAGGATTATTTAGATTGGAACCAGAGCTATTACCACTTTACAGTGAGTAAGCCTTTGCTGTGGATTACTGGAACTAAATTAAACCCAGGTACAAAGAGAAGCTGTAAATACAGGAACTTGTTAGATAAGCAACCATAAATTTTTACCATACAATGGATAATAAAGTATCTGTTGATTTCAACGGATTTTCACAGAACAATTGTCTATGGGTAATAACAGCAATTATCCCTGGCCTGAGGTAGGATATTTATTATTAAGGACTGGCATTATATTACACATTTGACAGATTACTTCACTCTGCAGTAAAGTGGTAGCTATTAAAAAGGTCTTATGTTCTGTTTAGGATCACAGTATAGTCTCATGCAAGACATTTTTTGGAAACCAACTGATACAAAGAAGTAAACTCTGCCTGTTCCACTGATAACTTCCACTTGCTTAGCATTTACTCCTGAAGAAGCCAGTAGCACAGACATGATATTATTTGTTTATGTTGCCATCTACCCTATAATCTGTTTTGCTGTTCAGATCCACTATCTCATCATTTTTGAATGACGGAATGGGAAGCTTAAAAGATTATCTGAAGAATCTAAAAATGAAGACAGGTTCTAATTTCTCTCTTATACCAGAAAACTCTTGCAGAAAATCCAGTCTACTAATGAAGAAGTTGTGACTGATTTTTTTTTTGTCCCTCCCTGCAGTTTCACTGAGGTTTCACTACAGGAATATAATATTTCATCTTAAAAATTCAATAATCTGTTGTTAGTAGCTTTGATTCCAATGCAACAAACACATTCAGGACTAGATAATCAAAATAAAGGGCTCTAGAGAAAATGGGAAACAAACACTGGTAGAAAAGAATATTAAATGACAAGAGAACAAAAGCAAAGTGTGAAATAAAAACAAATGCATCTCCTGAGAACTCCCAAAACAAACTATTTCAAGACCAAATATGACTGCTCCTAAAACAGTCACATCGGTATTTGAAATGTTTGATGTATTTCAAATGAAGCTCAATTTAAAAACAAATAAACCCTCAAAAGACAGTGCTTTGGAGTTGTTCCAGATAGATACATGTTGAACAAAATCCAATCCTCTCCAGTTCCACAGCATGGATTAGAGAGGTGCCATGGATACTCTGGAATAAAGGCGGCACGTTTGTGTTGGCAAACCGTAATAAATGAGCTATTTTTCAGTTTTTTAAGGCTACTGTCAAGATGGGAATGGAAACACGACAAAATTAATAAACTCTCTAAAACAAAGACTCTGAAGACACTTTTTCATGTTTGCTTTGACCATATGAGAAGGGGAAAAATGGCCCAGGCGGAGGCCAACAGTGAATGACAAGCTTTTGCTACTGAAAAGAGGCAACATTTGTATGTTCACTGCAACCTACCTGCAAGAGGAAGGTCTGAAAGATCTGTATGTCTGGCAACACCCTTGCTGGCTGGCTTGGCATTATTATAAACAGAATGTCTCTGTGAAACAAATAAACATACAAAACAATCTCTGTGAAACAAACAAACATACAAAACAATTGAAAAATATTATCCACGATGCTTAAACAGGCAAGCAGAAAGATGTTTCTGCTATTTCAAGACCACAAAGCAGGTGTAGGGATACAGAAACCTTTCCACAAGGCATCTGCTGTACCTAGAGCTGGATAAATGGTTGTGAAAAATAAAAGGACAAACGGACAATATTTTTAGCTGGTAATATATTGGTTCCTGAATTATTTCACATTTCTATTTGGACCATTTTTTCTCTTGCCGAACATAATCTAATGTCACAGACCCAAAGTAAAAATGGCTGTTCCTAACCCTGCCTCTGTGCCCAGCACCCCAAATCCTAAGTTGGAAGGATTCTTGCCTCTGCAGCCCCAGCATCAGTTTTCAGCATTAATAACCCCTCAGCCAGGCTTTAATAGAAGGTTCCCAGAACTCTGTTTAATCCCACACTTTAAAATTCCTGTGCTGATTCTTTGAAGGAAATGTGCTCACACATTTGTTTAGTAGTCTTTCAAAGTCATCTGATTCTTCCAAACACTCACCTAAGCACCCTAGCCTCACAACTGTTTTTTACCCAGATTCAGAGAGGAGTATCCTGTTGTAAGTCTGGTGACTACCCATTCAAAACACATACAATGGCTTCTCTAGCCTGGAAAGGTTAGCAGCCTGATGGTATGCCACCTTCAGCACGTGGAAATCAGGAAGCACAGTGCATTTGCTCCTCCATCGTTCACAAAGGCAATATTTCCACTAACATCGCACTACAGATTTGAAAATTGCTAACAGGAAGTTAATTGACTGGTGCAGTGACATAAGTACTATATTCCAGAGCAGTTATGCTTCAGTAGGAAAAAAACAAAATCATAAGAGCTCTTCATTCAGCACTGTATGAGCTTACTGGAGAACTGGGAGCACACATCATAGAAACCTATTATCCCATGTCTCTCAAGTCACATGCCAGCTACCTAGTTTAGTACGATGTTTCCTGTAACGCTCTCCCAATAATCGAAACCTATTTTCTGGTCAACAGTGATTGAAGTTCAGAACTGTATTCCAAAGAGGTCACATCCGTCCACTGAGACCTCTAAGCTGAAGTCAAAGTCACTTTGATCCTTTTTGTTAGTATTACAGCATTTGATGTTTCACAGCAATAAACAGATGAGTTTCCCCTTCCCCTTATCAACATATGCATGTTGGCATGCTGAAGCTACGCCACACTGTAGTAAACACTGTATCTACCCATTTTAAAACTACAAGGATAGAAAGAGTTCCTTGTACCTGCATGGGGGAAACAGCAGCTGCTGGGGCTGTCCTCACTGGAATTCCACTTAGAGGGCTCCTGGGGACCTTGTGAACCGTGATATTTTGTCCACTGCCACCTGCAAGGCAAAATGTGGAAACATTTGCATTTTAAACCCAACTATCTCCCTCTTGTCAGAACAGGAAACCACTGGTGTAATGACATTCCACAGATACTATTTACGTATCAAGCACTGACAGAAAACATCCATTAAGAAGCAAGCAGCAGCACAAAATGGCAAAAATTACCTGCTCACTGCTAGAAAAATTATTTACTACAAAATACAGTTTTCAAATACCTGAGCATCCTAAGTCAAAGGATTTTATCAGTGACTTCACAGTGGCTGCAGATTCGGACGGTGTGGGAGATGCTCTGCTAATGCAGACTCCTTGCCAGCGGTTCGTTGTGTCTGCCTCTAGAGATTCTACCTCTTCAGCTATCAGCCTGCAATCAGAAACCACATCAAAGTCAGTGGCAACAGGAATTGCAAGCAGAGATTAAAGCTCTTCATACGTAGTAAGACAAATCCAATAAAGCACATCTTTTATTGTAACGCCCAGAACATGGACCACTCATCAGAATGTTCACGTTCTTTTCTTGGAGTGCCTGTCAAACATTAAATCATTGAGTCAATAAAACTTTTCTGCACTGTTAACCATATCATCCCCATTCCCCATCCTCACACAGGATGGAGGATTAGCATAGAAAAAAGCAGTTTGATGAGACTCGTGAGTAATCATCGATAATTACCTGAAGATGGGCTTTCAATACAGCACAGGGGCCAACGGGCTACTGTGGTCCTCAGTGTATAGTGAGGAAAGTAACCAAAGAGAAAGATGTTATTTTACACTTGATGTTTTTACTTTTCGTGACCACTTCTGGAGTAACTATTACCAGTTAAAATGCCACAAGTGAAAACAAATAACTGTACAGGGTTCAGGTAAGAGCTATAAAAATTCTATCTGAAAATTACTTCATAATGAAAAACTTCAAAAACTCAACTCTTACAGCTTATCAACAAAGCCACTTACTGAACAAGTAAACCCTCAATCACAATCCATAAGCAGCTATATGGGGAATAAAACTGTTAAGTGCTTCACCCTAGCAGACACAAGAATACCAAAATTCAGTGGCTGGAATGAAGACAGACAAACTCAAAATAGAAATAAGGCTCATATTTTAACAGAAAGGATCACTAAGTTACTCCATTGAAAAATTTTGAAGTCAAGATTAGGTGCTGGACTTACAGGAATTAGTACAGGGAAGTCCGCAGCTTTGTTAAACAGCAAATGTAATCATACAGTAGAACTGTTGCTTCTAGCCATGCATTTTACAGATCTGGCTGACATTGTTTAGCACTGACACTATACTTACCTGGTAGCTCTCAGGTAGACTTCGAGTGTAATTACCTAGTTTTAGTTCGGAAAGCTGCAATTAAACAACAAAGTCTAGTCATGTAAAAAGAGAGTATTTATACCTTACTTTCCTGAAATTCTAGCCGCTTAAGAAATGCATTCTGATCTACAGGTTCTGAGGTATTACCACTTTTCTTCCCTACTTTAAGTACAGTAGACACCAATAGCTACCCGAACACAAAACCAGAAGGCTGGAGGACTCCATCCAGAAAGTGCCTATGGGGTTGAACAACTTCTGTTGAGCTAAAAATAGAAGTCAGAGTCTTTTTCTTTCCCTTTCAGCATCACAGTCGACAAAATGCAAGTGACTAAAGGGTGTCAATAAATAGGAGAATAAGAATGAGTCATGTTTCTATTTTTGGCAGAGCTTAAGGAGGTGCTGTCTTTAAGCAGACATTGGCTATTTCTTTCCTAATTCATTCAAGCTCCTTATGTGGCAAGGGAGCCTTCAGAGGCAGATGGCTAGAGAAAAAGACATTTCAATTCTATTCTCCATTTAATCCAATAAGGAGGAAAGGCAGACTGGATAAAAATCACTGAGCTCTAAGGGAGACAGTGTTTTGCTGACTAACTTTAAGTTCTACCCTCAATTTTTGCTTCTATGGCTTAATAAAGCATAAACAACAAATCAACAGGTGACAGCATCTGCACTTTAGTTATACTAAAACACAAAAGCTAAAGGAGTCCTGCTTCTAGTGAAGTATGGAGGAAGGATAGCTTTCTACCTCAAGATACCAACCCACTCAATGCAATCCATTACACTTTCAAGAATTAAATAGGCCACTATGCAAGAGTTCTGTCTAGTTATCCAGGTAACAAGGTTTGTGGAGTATTATCAGAGTAAGAAAGGAATAGCAAATGCCTGTAGACCAACTGGCAAATCTTGAGAATAAAGCAAGTCACAGGGATGCTCTAGGCAGCCATCATTTCATTGGTTAGGATTTAACTCTGAAAACAGCTCAAAGCTCACAGACTAGTGTTCTCAGTCTAGCCTTTAATTGTAAAAGGATGCAAACATGTTAAATAAAGTTAGAGTAATTAGACCAGCCCCTATGCCACAGAAAAGTCCATCAAGAAATTATATGCCACTATTCTGTCATTGTACAGAGTAACTATGACGATTCAAGTGCCAGTTCAAATTTTTTTAGGATGTTTACTGTAATCTGAAGTCTGTGTATTTGTAATAGGCTTCTAACGCACCCTGAAACAATCTCCTACATTGAACACAATCACGTCAGAAAACTGAAGCGTCTCATGTTGTAAACCTTGGCATGAAAGGTATGAAGAATAGTGCCAAGACCTATTTGCTTCAACTAAAACCACACATGCCAGCCAACAAGCAATGGAGAGTTATGAGATTTGGCAAGTACCTTCCATTTTTAAAGAGAAAAATCTGTATGATAAGGGGATGCAAGTATGCGTACGTACATCAGTTTCTTAATAGAGAAGCAGAAGAGTAAGGGCTTAACTTGCAGTAGCAAGTTAATTCAGGAAGACAGTATAGGAGAACATGACTTAGAAAGGTTAACAACGAGCCATAACTTCAAACCAAAAATGACTCCTTGTGCACAGAATTTATTCAGCTTAGGCCATCCAAGAAGACTAAGCAAGCTCTGCTACAAAAAGGATGTATTTGAACAAAATGTCACCTACTGCTGTATGCTTTCCTTGAAACAAAAATGAATGGCTTACAGACAAATGCTGCAAGTGCAGCTGGCTTAAGTGGAGCAGCTCCAGGAGGAAGCAGAACACTTCAGCCAGAGGAATTAAAATGTGCAGTCCTTTTCACAAAACCACTGCCTAGTTTCATTCATTCATTCGTGAGGGAAGTAGATGCAGTGAGCTTTTCTCATATGGCAAGAGTTTGTCTCCTTGTTTTCTAGGTTTGAAATATGTGGGCCACCAACAAGGTGCAAGTCTTTCTGTGCTTAATGTACAGATTTTGGCAACCACAGCCTTGAAGTGTTTGTGAAATTCCTAAACTGCTCCGATGACCTCTTTATTACAGGTGGCTTAGGACCACAGAACCATATTTTCAGAAATAATTACTCTGCAGTCTAGTCTTTGACACAATTCTTGCCACTGTTGTGAATCCTCCTGAACTCCAAGGACACAAAGAGACACACAGCTACTGATGCACAGAACAGAAGAGAGACCAAGGGCAGGCAGCAGACAACTCTAGACACTTAAACATTTATTTGGCACTTCATTATATATTTCTTAAACATAAAAGCCAACATTCAACAGCAGCCAGCACAGAAAAGCAACACAAGTGTGCATATATGCATACACTCCAGTAGCACGGCACAAAGGTGAATGCCACGCCAAAGCCAGGACATCCCGTAGAATTCTCTACTAGCTCAGCCTGCTCCAAGACCAGGCCCTTGCTAGGTCTTCACATCCAGGAGGAAAGGACGGGAATCCCACAGCCAGAACATGAAATTCCAGTCCTGGATCCTGATGATGTCCTGGTAGATGTGTTGACTTCTGAGTTTCTCCTTAGCATCCAAGTAAAGCTCTCTCCAGGTGTCTCCAGCTGCAAAGCTGAACTTCAGCAAGTTCTCCCTGATCATCATATGCTTCAGGCAAGTTAAGGGCATGAGAAAGACTCCTTTCTAAGAGGATATTTACTAGGGGCTTGGTATATTCATTTCTTTTCCTTCTGATCTCTCCATCTGCAGTTCTCACAGCCAGAACAAACCTCACATGGGACATTCACTGTGAAAGTCACAGCACAACGTGCTCCTTGGGCACCATCCCACCTCCTAACACACAGAGTCAGACATGCCACCCAGTGGCGAGTGCCTTGTCAATATAATATTAAAAATCTGAAACCAGCAAAGCAGCTGATACTGAATAAATAGCTTCATGTTTCTATTCAGTTTTCCTGCTAGATTCCAGTAATCTGTCACTTGAGTTTGTGTGTGTATGTGTACATACTGACCTGTACACATACATGTATTTAGACACACACATAGATCTATAAATATAATACTGTATGGGGAATTTAATGTGTATGTACATTCGATTTTACAAATTAGACAAACACACTCAGTTTTATTTTTTGCTTAAGCTTAAAATGGCATGTGGAATTTCTGTTTCAGGGCAAATACCCCCATTCCTCCAAAAAAGCCCTCAGTTATTTCAGTTCCCCAAATCTCTGTGATTATTTCTTATGGCCTAGTTGGCTTTAGACTAATTCAGAACTTCTTCCACCTCATGGAGTCTTCTGAAGAGAGAAGCCTTCTGAAACAAAGAAATGCCCATGGTGAGGAGGTGGACCTGAGCAGCATTCACACTTTGTGATACACTTGACTTTTGCAGGGCAGTAAAAAACTGGAGGTGTTTTCTCAAATTGAAACTTCCCTTTTTCAGCTGCAAGTTGAAGGTATGTCCTGCAGTGTCTCACAGGCCTGGCTATACATCCATTCAGGGCTGCGTTAGCTGGTAGACATCAGGCACCTATGGAGATACAATCAGGGAAGTTATAAGTAGCAATACAAGGCCCATCCTGAGTTACAGCTCCATTTTACAGTTAATCATCACATCATCACTAAATAAAGGGGGAGAGGGGAAACTGCTGATGGTATTGCTAGGACAGTTGAAGGAGTCCCTTAACACTCCACTAACTCAGCTTTGGGACGTGATGAGCAAACACCACCACAAAATACAGAGAAAAAAAACATGTGTTGCTCCAATAAGAAAAAAAAAGTATTTAAAGCCAAGGAACCAATTTCAAAGGACAGGGATGGTTATGTTCCTGGCTTTCCTCTCCTCTAATCATTTAGGACTATTCATTCGAAATGGATGGACATGAACAATTCCAGGCAACTAGAGTTGCTCTGCCTCAGCGTTTCTGTTTCAGGGTCTTTACACCAAAAGGGATGGAATCATCTCCATTCAGTGTTGAAAAAATCCAACTCTGAGAACTCACTAACTAGAGCAAACAAACAATACTTCCAGGACCCTGCTCTGACATTCTAGTTTGCTGACTTCCAGTGAGTACAGAATGAACTATTAGACCTCTATAAGACAGAACAGCTGCAAAACACAGGCACAAATGAGCAGCACATCAGCACATACAGACTGACAGCAGGGTTTAATACATATAGAGTACAAGCTTATTTCCAGGAGAAAAAGCAGGTAACACTGCCATGCTGTGGCATTTGAGACTTTAGGAGGAAGAACAGAAGCAAATTAGTGGGATACATCACAGTCTTCACTTTAGGCTTCCGTTTGAAGATTTGGTTAGTTTTTTTTATTATTCTAAGAAGTCGCTCATTTAATTACAGATAAAATTTCTCTGTTCTCTGAGTACTACTCCCAGCCCAACTGTCTTCCCTTCATGTTCTTGGTTCAAGGCACATAATGTTATAGTGCTAAAATAATTTTAAGAACTTGAACGGAGAGAGTCAAAGGCCTTGAAACTTTCACTGCTGCTAAACAGTGTATTGCCAGAAAGGCTTGGAAATGGGCATGCAATGAAGCCAAAAAGGGCCGCCCGTAATTTGGGTACTTTCAGCAATAACTGTCTTCCTTTGTGTTACAAACTGAATATAGCAATTTTTTTCCAACAGTTAAATATTTGATCCTAGAACAGCTACACAAATTAATTTCTTTCCAAGGTGAGTGTTCTGAAAAGATGAAACTTGATACAGGATCACAGCATAATTCAGATTGGAAGGGACCTCAGGAAGTCACCTGGTCCAACTTCCTGTTCAAAGCAGGGTCAGCTATGAGGTCAGACCAGGTTACTCAGCATCTTATCCTGTCTGGTCTTGAAAACCTCCAAGGATGAAGGCTATATCATTTCAATTTTAACCACCTGTGAGGAGACAGATACACAACAGTGGATTGTAAGCTTTTGCATTTTACTGCAGAGAAATAACATTAATTAGGATGTAAAATATCATAGAAGACTGTCTGAAACATGGGTTAATCAGTTTGTAGGTTTCAACCAGTACTAACTTGGGACAAGTTAACTCCTCTCCTCCTTATTCCATTTGTTTGATGCTGGTCAAACCTCCCCCCACTCTCAATCATAGAATTAGACATTTAATCTGTGTTAAAGATGCCTTTGGGAGGCTCTTACCTTCATTCAGATGAACTCTGATGACCTCATCAGGATTTTTTCTGCATGTTCTTTGGTTGTTCCTGAACCAAAAATGACTTTTTGTCTGATTAGAGGAATGTAACAGTGAAATCAAACTTGGAGGCAGGAACTCAGGCAGCCACAGGCAAACATTAAAATGGCAGGAAGTTGTCGGAGATAAATTGGCTTCAAGATCAATTTATGAGGTGGAGTCTAATGACCTTCAAGAGATGGCTGAGATTTTGCCAAAAACCTTTGAGTAGCAAGCCATTTGGAAGGTACTTTTTCCAATCAGAGCTCAAAAATCAGAAAGGAAACTTTCACTAGGGACTGTCAGATGTTCAGCTAAGTGCACAGCTGCTCAGCATTAGCACATACGAAGAATACTTTACAGACTGTGTTACATTATCATGCTACAAACTTTCCACCAGTGCTGAACATGCATTAAAAGTCACCGCAGGTACCAAAACCTACTGCCAAATCTAAGCAGTAGCATTTGTGAAAGCTGACTAAAAGCAACAATGAGAATATCCCCAGAACTTTCTGGGTGAAAGAAGCTGAGGTGCTGGGGAAGACAGTGACCTCCGGAATGCAGAAATAACTGGGAGTGTAGAACTAGCTCTCAGCAGGAGCTTTGGCGACTTCACGAATTTGTCTTATAGGTCAGCACAGTTTCAATATTTCAGTGTTTGGCTGTTGATCACTGGTTTGTTCAGACAATGACTTACATAGCCTTCATTACCACTCAGTACAGAAATTTTGCACTCTCTGCATGGACAGTGAGAGTCATATTAGTTATACTTAAATTGACAGATGCAAAATTTGGTCTCATCATCTGTCTTTGAAAGAGAATAAATATTGCCCACTGCAGACAGTATATCTGGCTCCATGACCAATGCAATACTCAAAGCAAGCTATACAGATAGTCAACATGGCGCAAAGACAGACATATATCTGTATGTATGTGAAGGAGAGGGAGAGACAAATGCCAAAACTGACTGAAATACGTGTCTGAATACCTTCTTCTGGAACTACGTATGTATGGATTCTGGGGATCCAATTTCAAAAGCAGTATTTACAGCTCAGACTTCTTATGCCAAAAAGCTTACAATGCAGCCACGTTATTGGAAGATAAATATCTCAGTCTGCAAGTTAGCAAGTCATCTTCTATTCAGTTTACATATTATCAAATACATCTTCTTAAAAACCAAAAGAATAAAGAGGGGAAACTACAAGTATATGATTTCTGCCCCTATATATGGACCTCACTCTAAACAAGAGAAATTTCATTAAGAGCAAATTAGGAATGGAAACAGACCCCAGAACTTAAGTACTGTCTGGTAATCATTTTGTCTGAATACATAGTCTGTAAGAGCTTTTCTTTGCATCCACTGGGGACTCCGATAATGAAATTGGAGCTTAAACACTTTCCTTTATTTTTCTGAAAATGAGTATTTCTGTTCCTTCAACCCAGGAATTCTGGATACACCTCCGCACAAAAACCCTCCCATCTTTTTACTCCCATCTACTGTACAGCTGCTGTGAGAACTGCTGAATGGAAAACAGTGAGCAAATATGTGCAACACAGAACTGGACTGTTACTCCACCTGAAAGAAGTGACAGGATTCACCATGTTCCTGTTGCTGTTCTACCAGTGGCCATGAATCTACTAGGAGAGAGATTAAATGGAAAACTCTAGAAGAGCAAAATTAACACGGCACACATTTTCAGTAAACAGTACCGCTGTTTGTGTTATTTTGTCTCGTTGCTCCCCCTGTATAAGTTTTCATCACTGCAGCTCTGCTGGCTCTGTGTCAGTGCAAAAAACCAGTAGAGCACTGTCTGTAGAAATTTTGCTTCTTCCTTCTAATATACCTTTTGTTTTTCCATCTCTTCCTACTTAGGAGAATCAATTATACTATGATTTTTGGAATGAAAGGTGGTACATAAAAAGTCACGCACTGCATAAAAGCCACATTGTAAGGCATTTGTACTAGTTCCAGATTCAGTTGTAAAAGTCACTTTTGTTCTTACCATGCTTCCACCGAGGGAAGCCCCACATGTACGGCTTACCATGCTGGAGTGTATCTCCAAATGGTTCACAATTACAGTTCCCCCTCCAACCGCTGAGACTACAGCAATTGTTTCACAGGAGGGTCCATTGCATGATGAAGTCACTTCCGGGCTAAACGCAAAGCCAGGTCACAGCCCAGACCATTTAACACAGCCAATAACATAACAGGTTTCAAATTAAGGACAGGAGAGGCGAGATGAGGAATACTAGTACTTGCATCGATCGCTCAGTCAACAAGTCTCAGATCTGCAGAATAATGAAGTCCAGCTAGTCCTCATTTTAATTTGAACATATACAGTCCTGGACTGCTCTCAGATTGAGTAATTTTCTTCTGGATGTCCCACTGAATGTATGTAGCCAACCAACCATTTCACAGATGGTTCAATACAGCTGCACAGAGAGTTATGGAGGCAATAAAACACAATGGAATACCATATTGAGAACAAAGCTATAAGAGGATATTGGGAACTGTTATTACTTAATACTTGCTGATCAAAACCTTCATGGCCTAATTGACAGAACTAGATCGCCAAAAAGAAAAAGAACAGAAACATCTTAGAATAAGAGACAACAAAACCTGTCAGAAGAGTTAAAAACAGACAACATGCACACCTAAGCCAATGAATAGTTATTGACAAAGCACTGTTTGCATGCATGTTAGAAGTCACAGAGATCAAATCTTCGCCTTTGTAAGTAACCAACCTGTTGCTGCCCTTCACTTCATCCAGCTCCTTCTGCAGTCTGGCACTCTTCTCCTCTTCCTCCTGAAGCTTCCTCTTCACAACACGGAGCTCCTGCTGGGCTTCACACTTAATATCATTGGCTACAACCACGGCAGTCTGCAGATCAGCTTGAAAACGCCTCCACTCTTCTGTATCTTCCTAGAAAGAGCAATCAGAACCCCAAACTGTTTGCTGTAAAGTGCATCTACTTGAGCTGAGCACTCAGTTATTGATCTCTCTTTCAGTGCTCACAAGTGACCAGGATTTCACCACAAGTTCAGGATGATGCCAAGGTCAAACTAAATACTTACCTCTCTACACAGTACCAAAGAGATTGCCAAAGAAGAAACTGATGCTAAGCTCTTCGCTACAACACAGAAAGTACCATCAAAGCTCTTTCTGTAGCTATTGACCATTCAGACTCGTGATACTACTACAAGCACTGTCACTGAAGAGCTCATTGCTACCAACAATTCATGAAGCAGGAACAGCTGATCCAAAGTAGCAGAAATTCACAGGTGGAAAAAGCAAAAGTAATTTGCAAAGGATGTATTATATTTTTCCTTCACAGGCAAATCAACAGCTAGAAATGAGTGAAGAGAATGGAAAGTGAAGGATGTAGAAAGAAATTTCTACAATTTTTCTAGAAAAATACAATGCTTCTCTCAAATCCAGTACTGCAGTGAAAGCTCAGCTTAGCTTTATCATGGAGTCTAAGCCTTACCTTCATTTGCTTAGTCAGAGCCTTCAGCTGCCTCTCTGTATCTTGTTTTTGTTCTTCCAGCTTCATTGCTTTAGCTGGGAACAGTAAAAAAAAGGAAGACACTACTAAATACACAAGGGCAAGTGTGAAAAGTGAAAACAGGACAGAAGAGCGTATTTGGTTTCACTTCCAAATAGACCAAACTGAAATTGATACTCTGTCAATGGATCAGGAATGGAACCAACAGTAAATTTGTTACTCAAACACCTCTGAAACAGGTCATTATTTTAAGGCATTAAACCAGATTTCATCTACAGAACCACATGTGCAGGATCACTTACTCGACACACACACTCCGGAGCAGCCGCTCGTTCCACCAGGTGGCAGCAGCCTTTCCACAGCGTGACAGCAATCCCGACTTCGCATTGCTTACCAGAGGTTTTTCCTAAAACCTCTTAAAAAGGCCAGCAATTCCAGCTTCTGGAATGGGCAATACATCCTTCGCTGAAGAATGAGGCTGGGAGACTGTCTCCAATTCTTTTAACAGTTAGTGCTATAGAGATAGTGTGACTTTTGTGCGTGGACAGAAAGGACTGGCCAAAATTGGAACACTAAAGTGAGGCCCTCATCACACAGATCAGGACATGCCTCCTCCTCACTGTTGCAGCCATAACTGAGCCCCCTGAATAAGTTCACTTAAATCCTTTCTTGAGCTCCACCTACTTTCTAAGTCACTGATGAGCTGGTTATTGTGAAGTTTTATAGCACGATGTTGTTCCACCTGGTCCTCCAACTCAAAAATGGTCTCTTTCAGGTTTTTTATATCTGCTTCATTCTCTGATGTTTTTTCCTGCAGCTTCTGGCTGGTTCTGCTCAGTTGCTCAGCCTGCCGGTCACACACCTCCTTCAGCTGACCACACTCACTCTCAGCCTGGAAGGGAGGAAAGAAAGCTGCAAGTCTGTCTATTTCTTAAGAGATATCACGCTTTTGAGATTTTACTGGGCATCTCGTGGACTTAAGAACTGAACCTGTGTTTTAAGCATTCTATAACCTGAGTTTCAATGAGAATGAGACAGTTTCAGGAAACACAGATGAGCTATGAATGTCAGTTTTCTTCCCTGGTAATAAAGATAATAAAATAAGATGCTACAAAGGAAATTAAGTTTTCTATACAATGACAGTAATTCCAAACCAATCTCTGCAGGTAATGAACAGAGAGGAACTGTATTCCTGGAAAGCTCCCCATCTATTTATGTATCACATTATGAGAGTGATATCACTGCCTTAAGGCCAACACGACAATCAGTTCGTCCACATTAACAATTTTGCTGCTTTCACCATATGCATTGTCAATGGATTGTGAAAACATACATAGTACAGCTAGCTACTGCAGATAAGTATTTCTGGCTATAGGACATCTGGAACGACTCAAGGGGGAATCTGCTGCACTTCAGTTTGTTGGCTTAGGCCCACAGATCAATGCTTCCAGGTCTGGGGGGAAATCTGAGTATGAACAAGTTATGGAAAAGCAAAGTGCAGGCTGCCAATTCAGCGAGCAACACTGGCACAGCCTGACTGAAGGGCAGCCTTACAGAAGCCTGTGGTCTTGTTTGGGTGTCACAAATAGCCAGCGATTCAAAACAGCTTAATTTGAGGGAAAGGAAGAGTAAAAAAGAAGGAAATCTGTGGTTTCCAAACCAAGCACTAGAAGTTTGGTAGAGCGTCTGAGCCCTCAGCAGTTTTTCATTTATCCTTCATAAACTGCAGCTCCTGTAAGCACTTGGGAGCTTCTTCTAATAACTGCATTTGCTGTGGTCACTTATTTAAGCTGAAAGGACATCTGGATTCTCCAGATCACTCAAATCACAGAGGTGCTTTTTGGCAATGCTTTCTTCCTCTGCAACTAGCCAGTTTTACCATTCTTCTCATGATCTCTTCCCCGTACAGGAAAGGCTGCACACACTGACTATCATTCTTTCTGCAGCAGAATAATCACTGGCTTGTGCTTTAGTAACACTTGTTCCATGACACTTCACATTGCAGCTCTCTTCTGAATATTCAGGATCACACAGAAAACAGAAACAGTAACTGACTTAAGCTTGCTTGGAGCAAAGCTACAAGATGAGGAGAGAAAAACTGTTCTTAAAAAAAAAATAATATTTTTTTGCCATTACTTTACCTATTCTAAACCAGAATGAAAATAATCTCATCCGGAGCTTGACCATGCATCATTAGTCATGCTGCTGTAAATGTCAGCTTCTCTGAGCATTAGCTCGTGTCCTTGCATTCTTAGGACCAATGACACCTATAGCTCACTACTAATTAATCATGATTAATTATTCAGAATTTAAAATTCACTGCTAACTACTCATTTTCTTCTCTCCATCTGGATTACCAAGAAATTTTCACTAATATTTGTTCACATAATATCCAAGTAATCTTTTATTGACCTGTTCTTTGCTCCAATTTTTATAAACACAATACTATGAATTACCATAGTAAATTCTACAGAAGATACTAGGCGAAATTAGTTTTGAATTTATAAATGCAGCTATGCTAACAGTTATTCTTGGAAAAATACGCATATAGCAGCAGAAACTGACAGTATCATAAGACTCCAGTTTCCATTCAAAACTAATTCATGCCACTTAAATCCTGGAAACTTATAATCAACAGCTCAATAACACTCTAAAGACCAACAATTACCTATTTATGGAAGGACAGACAAACAACCATTATATTTTACAGCTGTTACTGCTTTACCTTAGATAGCAGACCCTGAATGTGCTTCAGTTCACTGTTTGCTTTCAGCAGCTCTTGTTTAAGCTCAGTGCAAGATGCTTCTAACTGGTCCTTTTCTGCATGAGCTACTTTCAGCATCTCTTGCACCTCAGAGTTGTCAGTAGTACACCCCATCGCATTGATTTCTGCAGCCTTTTGTTTCTCACTCTCTAACTGAGTTTTGAGAGAGCCATTCTCAATTTTTAGACCTTCTAAGGCAATTTTACAGTCCTCCAGAGTTTTTGCCACTGTGCTGTTGCTCTGCTGTTCCATTTCTAGAAGTTTAAGCAGCTTCTCATTTTCTTCTCTCAAGCTTTTAATCACCTGCTGGGCATCTTGATGCTCCCTTTCTAAGCTTCGTAGGCTGCTGGTTAACTGTTGCTGAATGTTGAGCAATTTCTCTCTTTCAAATTGTGCTTTTTCAAGAACTTCTGCACATTTCTGTTCCAGTTCAAGGACTTTCCCCTCCTGAGCTCTGCTTTCTTCATTCTTGGATCGCTCTTGAAGGAGAGTCATTAGCTTCTCATTTTCTTGGCTCAGCTGTTCTGCTTTATCCCTATGTTGACGAAAGGAAGTTTCCAGGAGAGCTTTCTCTTCCACTAGCTTCTCATTTTCTGTTGTCAGCTCCTGCACCATTTGCTGCTGATCCGACAGCTCCTGCAAAGTGGCTTGTAATTCTTCTGCTGTGCTGTGGTGATTCTCCTCCATTTTTTGTATTCTCTCTGTAAGCGATGCAACAGAAAGGTCACTAACATTGTTTGGAGAACTTCCTGTAGTGGAGCATTTGGAACCTTTGAAGTGGTTGCTGTTGGAGGACGTTGGCCTGGAAGGTACATCTGCTATATGTTCAAAATCGGATGCATCGGGTGACAAGGAAGCTTTAGTTACATCACTGCTGGAAGAACCTGAATTGCGCAGTGCACCCCCATTCACACGCTGCCTGTGCTCATCCACTTCACTTCTTGACTTATTTTTTGATGGGCTTCCAAAACTGGATTCTTGGGTAGTTGGGGTTGGGAGGCTGCTGTCACCTCCACTGCTGGTTGTTGTGTCCGAGAGGGGAGAGTTCTCTAAATAAAGCAATTTTTCTTTCAAAACACGATTTTCCTCTCCCAGGCTAGCAAGCTCTTTTTGAAAAGTCCTGTTTTTTTCCTGAAGGGTCCATATTAATGGATCTATGTCAACAGGTGATACTGTTTCTAAATTTTGGTTGGAAGCACCCATTCCTTCAGCATTAAGTGACCCCTTCTCTTTGCATTTCTTCAGTTCACAACGGAGTTTGGTAATTTCAGAATCTTTTGTTTTTGCTTCTGCCAGGAGTTCTTTAACCTGAGATTCCAGAACAGCCTTGTCACCAGTTTCATTCTCTTGCTTGGACTTGCTAGAAGGGCGCACGTGTTTGGTAGGAGTCAGTGTTCCAGAAGAGGTGGGGCTGGGTTGTGTTTTCCTAGTATTGGCCTGACCACGCAATACAGCTCTCTCTCTGGATACAGACGATGATATTTCCCGGGGTGCTGGAATACCTGTGCGCTTTGCAGCTGAAACTGTTCCTTGAAGAGAAAGAGATGAGGCAAATTTAATTAGTTCATAAAGAAAACAAGTCATAGGACAACAACACTAGAGCAGCCTTGGAAAAAACACCTGAGTGTTTGAATAGGTTTAGTCATGACAGTGTGTGGATTCACGTTTCAAAGGCTTGTATTATTTTGCATTTCTTCCTCTCCTACCCCCCGCAAAGGAACAATCTGCTGAACTTTTTCCCAGTATAATATAATATTGAGATGCTGCAATACATGAACTGCAATCCTCAATACCAGGACATTAATTATTTGAAAATAAAAAAAATATTATTTATGCTGCTTTGTGAAATGCTGAATTTAAATCTATTAATTCCTGGGGAAAAGTTCAGTAACTTAAGAAAAGATACCATCTTTGAAAAAATGTATTTTTATCACACATGAATATTTTATCGCGCATGAAGCTAATGTATTTGCATTATACTCCATTTATGCAGATCTTCATAAACAGGTCTTATGTTGACTGCAGGTTCAGTGAAATACAGAACTGTCTCCTGACACTTCTAACAAGGACAATTGTGTTGCTGCAGCTTCTCGCAGAGACGGACAAGAGACTTTTCGTGTTATAAATTCCCATCATCTTACAAAGGAAGAGCAAAAGGAGGTTAAAAAGTTGATGCTGTTCTGTTTGGTTTTGGTGGGTTTTGGGGGTGGTTTTTCCAACCAACTTAACAGCAAAGCATTATGTGATTACAAGGGAAGTAAAGTTTCTGAGAAGCCAACTGTCATCTTCCAAAGCTCTTTTTTGGAATATGGGACCATCAGTACTGAAGAAACAATAAGAGCCATCCTAACCATGAACGTATTAAGAAGCTGGTTAAAAAAAAGCAGCTGGTTCAAAGGGGAGGCCGCTACAAGTGACAACACTATGAATTTAAGAAATTCCTTACTCAGAAGGAAAAGCCCTAAAGTCTTGAGTTATGGTACAATAAAGAGATATCATCTGATGTAGCCACATAAACAGGACAGACAGGACACTTATGCAAACAGAAAGGGCTAGTAATCAACTGTTTGCAAGAAACATAAGTTCCAGAAGGATTCTGGGGGGAAATCCTAGAATCAATTACATCTCCCCACATTTTGCATGATCTCTTTGCTGATACACATGTGCAGCACTCACAGAAAATCAGAGGGCAGTTAAGACCAAAGGGGGAGCAAACTCCCTGCCTTACACAGCAAGCAACTTCATAACCCTCCCACAGCATTTTTCACACTCAGGAAATTCTCGGTGCAGTGAAGGGTTAATATTAACACCACCCAGTTTGCTCAGCATCTCTTTTGAAGAATGCACTAGGTTTATAAACCCCACACAAACAGGAGCCCCTCCTCCTCTCTCCCAAACAAACAGGCTCTGCAGCAGGCACAATAAACACCCGGAGACAAAGAGCAGCTGAAGAAAAGACCCCCGAACACAGAGGCCTGTGCTGGGGGGAGAGCACAGAAAGGGCTCTGTGATGGCAGGGCCACGATAAGGCCAGAGACAAAGGCTCCAGTGTTTATGGGAAGAGATAGCAGGGACTGTCCGGCTGGACAGGCAGCAGCCCACACAGCTCCATTTAGTCATCTACAGCTGGAGGCGCCGACATACCAAGGCAGCTCCGGGCTCCCAGCGAAAAGTGCAACGCAAGCAGAGATGGGAGTTTTTCCACTGCAACTCGAATGGCCACTGGTGCAATTCCAGACCTGAGAGCTCATTTCACTTGTCAGAGCTGCTGAAGACCCCCAGCTCTCTGTTCATCCCATTAGTGGACCCGAGGGCTCCCAGCTGCCAAGATCTGGCACCTGTAAACCACATTCACACTGAGCTCTGCAGACAAACAAAGCTTTTAGTGTCGATGCAGCTAATGCCATAAGATGAAGGACAAGAGGAAAACTGAACAGACCGTGATGTGATGCATTGCTGCCAGAAGAGAAACACCAGCTCAGCACAGCTCCTCCAGGCGAGAGAGCACGAGGCCTTGTTTGAATGTCTCTTGAACATAGTCGGATAAGTGTCCAGACTAGAGAAGCAGTATTCACACAAGCTATAATCATACTACAGATTTACGATGTAAAATATATATTACAAATGGCCACAGATGTTCTTCCATGGAGCCTAAGGGGTGGATGTAAAGCCTTCTGTTACGTCCCGGACTTTTATTCAATCTGAACGTGTTTTCTACCATTATAATAAAATTTTATGACAAAGCAAGTGCCCCAAATTACTCTTTTTTTTTTTGCAATGCCCAAGCTAGTGCAATGACATGACTATCATCTGATCAGCACATGACTGGGTAGTGTTTTGTAAGCTGATTGGGCATTATTATATATGTTACAAGAAATAATGATGCTGCTACACACTGGTACAAATTGCATGGCACTGAGAAAACCACATTTTCCTAAGAGAAATGTGGCACTTCTGGTAGCAATGCCTGTGTGCTTCTAATTGCCACCAGATGACAACTGCAACATGATCCTGAGCAATGGAAGATATATATACATAAGGATAACAATTAAGGATATTTAACTGGGATTACCTGTACTTCACCAGCTTACTAACAAGTGCAGACTCTGAGCTTACTCAACCTGTCCCACGTGTTTTGTAAGACTCCACGCTCTGCCGACTTGCTCTGTCATAAATCACTAAGCATTTGCTATCCATCAATAACCATTAACCAACCTGTTTTTTTCATGACACAGAAGTGTTATGTATTTTTCCTCTCTCCACTTTCCAAAACAGTGCCATGCAATACCAAAAAGCCACAGGGAGTCCAGAAAAGAAATAGTTCTGAACACATGTGTATGTTGATTAGAAAGCACCAAAGCAAGTATAGGTACCACTTTAAAGTCTATTTTATGGGCAACTCCCCCTCTGAATGACCTTGAAATCGAGCAGCATAGCAGTTATAAACAGAACTGCCAGCCCCACAGCCAGAGGCACTCACTATGCAGAAGCTGCATTTAGGGCAGTACAAGTCACTCTGGTGACCTGATTAGCTCAGCACCCCACACTGGTCATGGTCCAGGAGAGACTCCAGACGGACATGTGCCTGCTGAACCACAGAACCCAATCTAGGGTTGATTTATGCTGCTGCTCAAAGTGGCTGGAATCACACAGAACTTCACTTTCTAGAAAGTGCTGCTTGTTTTGAGCAGGGAAGAGAAAAAACAATCCACCTTGCACCTCAAAGCAGACATTGGGAAAAACCCCCAAACCATTAAACACCCTCCTGTTTGGTCAAAATGGTGCTATGGCACCTCATTCCTGTTTTCACTGTTAATCCACCCTGCCCAACCTGTTAGCTTAACTATTTGCTTGCCAGCTTTAAGCACAACCTCTTTCCCACTGTCCCACACATCCGAGCTGACGTTTGTCTGACCAACAGTATATTTCTCATTCCCTTTGCATCATACCTAACCTCCCGTTCTCCCAGTCCCACACCCACCCTGCTAATGGGCTCAGCTTGCATTCCCCCACTTCAGAGGAATTAGGAATTACTCCTGAATTACTCCACAGTTATTGCCTGAAAACCTGTTTTGCTCAGGCTGAGGTCACCTCATCATCATGTTCCTTGCCCTGGCATCCAGTAAGAACTCCTCCATTCTGAGTATCAGCCATACTATTCAGGTGTGAGGGATTAGACCTTAGCACATATATAGAGCTTATAATTTTCAAAGTGCTTTACAATTAACAGGTATTTAACTCAAAACCTCTGAAACATCATTGTTAATTCTAGGTTACAGGACAGGGAAGCAGGGAGAAAAGAAATACCTCACCCAAGGTCACAGTAAGTCAGTAGGGATCAGGACACTGGAGCTCCTGGCTGGCAGCCTGCTGTGCAGCTTTATTGTTTGCACCACTTTCTGCCAGGGAATGCTCACTGACTTTCCACTGGTGTCAGAAACAAACTGGGACTTTAACAAGATAAAAGTTGACCCCTCATTATGATCTTTAGCCAATTTAATCCCATTTTCAGCACAGCTACAATGTTTTCCACAGACAGATCAGGATCGCTCTTCAGTTTTTCCACATAATGATCTTGTTTTGATCTAAGCTCTCAGCACCTGTCACATCAGCTCCCACATGGGCATCCACAACCAGAAGGAAGTGGACTATGGAATGGAGAAAATCATTTCCCAGTTCCCCAAGGTGGAACATGGAGGGCTGCTGTTCAAAAGTGAAGTCCATGCAGTATGGCTAATGTAATTACAGTGCCAGCAGGGTAACGGTGGGTAGGGGGCAAATATTTTACCACAGTCACAGGGGGAGAGGGGGGGCATGCATGACATTTTGGGATGAAGATTCAGTTTAGCTGCCTTCACACTCCATGTGCTCCGAGATACATTATCACTGTCTTCCCAGTAAAGCACTAGCCTTGAAGCTGTATTTATTTTATTTGACTCTTAAGTATAATTAATAGTTCAAATACCTGTTTCTGCAATCCCCGAGCAGAGGAAGAATCTCAGCTGGGAAGTGACTTCATATGACCACAGAACCAGCTTTGGAAACATTCCAATTTCTGCCTTGAATCTATTTTTTCAAACAGGAGTCACTACAAGATTATTTGCCTCTGGCCTTTGTGCCATTTGTGTCCTCCAATCCGCCCTTTTCTTAATCCTCCCCTTCATCAACATATTAATAACCTAAAGGTTAATGCCATGGGCTGTTGCTGTTCCAGGGACTGCATTAACAGGAAATGTTCAAGTTTTATACTTTCTTCCCAAATTTTAATCCTGTCATATCAAACTAAAAACAATAAAAACATTTTCTTCAACATATTTAAAAATCCACGTTAAACTATGGAAGAAGGAATTACTAAGTAGGTAGTAAGCCTCCTGCATGTAAAGTTCATCTATGTAATTTAAGCATGCTGATCTCTGATTCATTTCAGAAAGCATTTCAGTCTTACATGACTAAAACATGAAGACAGATGCATCTTGGGTGTGATGTTTTTAAACAATGGATACCTTATTTGAATTGCAAGGGCAGGATAACAAGAAATAAAAGCAAGCTATTCATAGCACTCCGCAATGTTAAAGTCATTTGTTTCAAAAAGGCAAACTGTTGCCTGCAGATAAGTTTGTACTCTCATGATTTCTGCTGCTCTAGAACTGTCACATCCCTCATACTAGCTCCTGCATTTGCAACAGATCAGCTATTTCACTGCCTTGTGTCTCTTTGCCATCCCTCCCACCTCAAAAAGGGATAGTGAAACAAAAGAGACAGTAACAAGAAATTATGGGCTAACTCCTAGCCTCCCTATCAACACAAGACTGATTCTTCCATTGTTCTGGAGTTCTGTTTCCATGTGCTAAGATATTTTAATAAATTTTGCCATCTGAACAGAAGTCCCAAGCCTTAGATAGAAAAGTGATTCCTGCAACACCTTGAGGGAAAGGTTAGTATAAATCAAGGGCAAGCATTTAGCAGAATGGCTAAGTAAAGAGAATATTATTAACAGCTCATGCTTGCACAGAAAATAAGAAGTTATTAAACCTCCCATACAATTTTACTGTACTCTATCACATGTGATTTAGCTGAAATAGGTCCTTCTTATCAGTTTTGGCTTTCAGCTTATCCTTTGGCTGTGACTTTGGTAGATTATGCACTCACTCAGGCTTTACCAAGATCTTGCTAAGGATCCACAGCAGCAGTGGTAACATACAGCAACAGACAGGTAACGCAGCCATGTATTCATGTGTGCTCAGTCTTCCCTGTGTAAGGTCCTACTACTATTTTAGCCAGCTTGGAGTTTCTTAAGCAAAACAAATCTGGGTCACAGATGTACCTTAATCCCACCTGGTTTATTACACCTAGTGTAGGAAGCCAAAATACATATGTCTAGTGCCATTTCAGATGTCCTTCAGGTATATTTAGAATACCTTCACTGATCTGAAAGATTTGACAGTACCTGTGGGAGACCTGTCCTTTGCTTGAGAGGCAAAGAGCAACTGGGATGTCTGAAGACATCTACAATGGCACTAGACATTGAACTGAACAGTCACAACAGATTTACAAGCTGGCGTTACAAGGCAGGTAATACCACCTTTTATATGCCATTTTCAAGATAACCCCACTACCTGAGTACCACTTAAGTGATTTCCAGCCACACAGTGAACAAATGAATGCATTCATATATGATGTCATGATATCGTTGATCTGAATTTAGTCACAGCCGAATCAGAAAAGATGGTGTTAGCTTTGAGACATTGCATTCTCTGTTGATTCCCTACAATAAAGTAGCACACATTAGAGGGAGCCTAGCCATATTTTCTGTCTTCTTTTGTCAGCTCAGAGTAAGGTTTAAGAACCTAATTAACTCGGTCCTTGAAATCCATTTTCCAAGAGTGACTAAGCCACTAAGAGCCCAACACTTAACCAAAAGCCCAGGGGACTTGGCAGATCACTTTCACCCTGCTTCAGCATTACTCCCGAGGCTGATATTGAGACCAATTGATTGAAGGGGAAGTAGGAATATCCTCTGGGAAATGATGACTATACAACACAGAAGAACAACTGGTGCATATTTGACTCTTTTTGAATATTTTTGCATTAAAAGATTTCAGATTTTTGCACAAATATTTACTTCCCTGAAATGCTGTATTTCTCCCTGCCCCTTTTTTTCCTTTAAGCAAATGAAACAGCTAAAAGACCAACTTCCCTGCTAACCAGAGATCTTATGATATCCTAATTAACAGGAAACACACGGACACATGTCATGGTACATAAGGAAAAGCAAACATAACTGCTGAAAAGTAGGGCAGATACAACAGCAACCTCACCCGTGCTGCTGTGCTCTTTCATTCAGATAACTACACAGAGGCAAAATCACCCTACACGTTCTGTCACATTGTTTAATGCTCCTATCCTTACACCTCTGGCCTCATTAACAGTAAGACAGTTTGATAAGAAATACTGAATGGATGTACATGACTAAATCAACTCATGAAGATTATCTGAATCAGTTTTAAGTGCTGCTTGGGAGTTAGAACGAGAGTGGGACTGGATGCAGAAGGCCGATTTTCAGAGATATGTGCCAAGGGATGCAGATCAGCACCTACTGTTATTTTCAAAACTGCTTAAGGTGTTTAGAACTTCATATTTGAGAGTGAAATGTTGAAAACTTCTGGTCTACATCGGCTTTGGTAAAAGCCAGGATAAAGAATGACACCATTATTCTGTGTCAAACTATTCAGCTTGATCTGCTTGATACACACAGGGGATGAGCTGAATGAGTTAGCCGTCAGCATTTTTGTGACCACAGTGTTGGATACTCCTTTGGATAATCCTCAATAACTCAGAAGAGCATACCATTTTCCATATCTTTTAGGATTGTCCTGCAGAAAGACAATGCTCTCTGCTACCTGGTCTTTATATAAGAGTGAACAAAGCAAACCTAGGCTTAGCCAGTCATGGTTCTCCTGAATGAGTCTGTTTGCAGAGTATTAGTCATAGAGCCAACACCTTTACAGGTCAGCAACTCTTTGGGAAGGTTCACTTGGACTCCACCTAGCTTTAAAAAGAGACAAGTAGATGGCTGCAGAACAAAGGTGGTTTTGATAATCTAACACTAATTATATAGAAGCATTTGATCAAATAAGGCCTTCTACTTCACAAGACTAAAATGTAATTTTAACAACTCTTTCTGAAGAATTTTAATGGCCTGTTGGACTGTCTGAACTGCCTGACTATATTCCCTGTGGAACAGGTACCATATGCAACAGGAGGAAAAAGCAAAAAGACTTTATGTAAAAATTTTGGTCTATGTAATCATTGTAGGCAGTGTAGGGAAGCAACTTGGGTACTGATATTTGGCACAAAGGAAAACAGTAAGAGACCAAAGAGAAATAAAAACTATATGACAAAGTATTAGGGAACAACAGATAGACATACTTGAAAAGTTACACTACCAAAGAAAGAGCAGCAATAAGCAATCTCAGTCATTCCTAATTTAAGACTTCAGAGACCACTGACATTAGAGCTGAAGACTTTGTAAAGGTTGGCTTATTTTTTGTTTTAACTAGAAGATATGAGTCTAGAAAACCGGGGTGCAATAAGCACATGAGAAAAGGCACTATTTGGTTAATTCAAAGACTAAGTCATGACAAGACTAGCTGCCATCAACTTAAATTTGCAGATTAACTACTCGTAGGACATTCTTTTGAAGGGTGGCCACTAGAAGAGACTCACCCATGGTTGGAACGTAACCCAGTAGGAGAGACAACCTTATATTTGAAGTGATCCCTTCTATCAGAAGCATCTCCGTTTAGTTCAAGTTTTAGCATTTAAAACAAGCAAAAATGTACAAGTGTACTGTCCAGCACTCTTAGAATCCACAAAAGTTCCTATTTACACTGTCCCCTTCAGTAAGTTACATAGCATTTTTAGAAGAAAAGGTACCTCTACTGCATAATTAAGGAATTCCTTAAAGATAAATATTTTCAGCTTGTTGGGTTCATCCTGATCAATAACTGTCATCTTGTTCCTTCCTAGACAGAAAATCACATTTAACTCTTAAAAACACTGTTAAAATGCAAACAGAAAAAAAATCAGCTCTTTTCAGCATCTGGTGGCTCAATTTCACATTGTTACAGCTCAGTGACATTACAGTGGAAACAAGGTTGCATTCAGAAGGTAAATGAGATGAGATCTGATCAAAATCCTGTTCACAAAGTCTCATTGTGAATTTCAGCCAACTTTCCTCTTTATGGGCCTGTTCACATACAATTCCTCTCTGAATAACAGAAGTAGTTATTTACCCTGAGAGACATGCCAGTGTCCATACAAAGCAGTTCCTCTGAACATTTCTTATGCAATTTACTTGGGTTTTCTGAAGGTTTGCTAAGTCTCAGATGAAAACTCAAGCTTGGATATTCAGTCTTGAATACAATAGAGTTCTGTACCCAATACAAAACCAGTGCAGGCTGTACTGTAAGAGTGAACTTTTATTCAGAAGTCTAAGGACCAAAGATACATCTGTGAAGTACACAGGTAAAGCTAAGAGGAGGCAAGAATCATTCTATGCATATGTATCCTTAGCTAGCATGCCCAGTCTTTGCTTTCACAAATACAAATTTCCCTTTCAAATCTGTTCAAGAGTCAAGAAGCACCCAAGGGGCTTCACTGTGCCATAAGCCTCTGGCACCAAGAGAATCATGAGTGTACCACTGCATTCACCTCTAAAACGAGGTGTACAAAAACCCACAGAACAACAAACGTATATCATGTCTGCCAACGTGGGTGCAGATTACAAGTGTAACTGCAGTCTGCCACTGGGCTGCTTTGGATTTCTGGAGTGCCCAGCAACCTGGCAGAATAAACATTGAGACATCCAAAGCAAATGGTCCAGCAAATGTTCAGAGAAACTCTGTATCATACACTTTGTGGAATGCCCCCCCGGTAAACTCCAGCCTACTTTTTCAGGAACCGTTAATACCAGTGGGCTTGCCAAAAGCTTTAGTCACCTGCTAACTATATCCCTTATCTACCCCCTAAAAAAGAATGTCTAAAACTTTCTATAGGTAGCATTATTCCAAAATTTATCTGATGGAAGTTACAGAAATCCAGAATTTTTTTTTTTTAAAATAAAGTCACCCTTACTTGCTGCTTCTCCAATTTTACAATTTCTACAACCATCATAGCTCATGACTAAAAAAGTAAAATTTTTATCTCTTGAGGTCCTTGACTCTATATACTTGTGCCATTAGCACACCAAAATCATAGGAATTTCTGTGCACCATGACACTTCCTGATTTTGTTTGTTCTGGAACATTTCCTGCCTATGCACCTGTCAAAATGAGATGAGGTCAGGTATAATCATCTCATACCTACAGAAAAATGAATTTTAAGCCAAACTCTATTCTGGGTTTGGTTTTTTTTGTTTGTTTGTTTTGTTTGTTTGCTTTTTTATACAACAACTGTTAAAAAAAACCACAAGAAAAATATCCTTTCAGTGAACAGAGACATAAGCCTCTGGTGTTTCACTGAAATAAGGGATTTTTAGTTTGATCTGGTCGGTAAGTTTGGGATTCCCTTTGTTCTCCTACCTGCTAGTTTTGAGGCTTCTGCTGTCCAGAAGGTGGTTAGTAACTGCTTTGGGAGACATCCTTGAGGTTTACTAAAACTTTCCCCGGGAAGTTGCTGTTCAGAAAAAGCAGTGCATTTGCTCTGAGGTAAAAGGAGGGAAACTAATTTCACAACTCGTATGGTTGTACTAGGACTATTCCTAGGATAAATGACTGCTAGCTGGAGTAAGAATCCCAGGATTTTCCTTGATTCTGGCTTGCAGACAAGTAGATAACTCTCCTCAGCTCAGAAAACTGGCTCCCAGCTAATCTAGCCCAGAAGTTCCTCACTCAGCCATTGCTGGCTTAACAGTGGTGACAAGAGAGCTGTACTTCCATTTCTCAAAAATGCAGTTATACAGCTGGAATACCAGTGTTGAGTGTTTTGAGAAGTACAGGAAACGAAAAAGCAAACAAAAAACCAATGTTAAATCCAACCATAAAAATTCAGTTCATAATGGTCATCAGAGTACCAAGTAGACACATTCCTCCAGGTACAGTGCACATACAGCGGCTGTCACAACTGAACGCTAACATCTGATCTGCGGCTGGAAGTTGATGAAGAAGAGTTACCCAAAACCTCCTGGTCCAAGAATCCAATAGCAAAGAAAAGTGAAAAGAACCCTTCTCCTTCCAGACCAGGTGCTGTGGATCACTCCTTTAAGCTACTAAAATCTACCTGACATCACATCTATAAGTACAAACAGTAACCAAAAAGCAATTTTAAGTGGGGAAATACTTAATATCAACATTTTCACAATTACAAGACAATTTATTCAACCCATTTATTTAACTGCTCATGAGGCCATGCTGTGAATTGAATCACAGAACCAATTTGGCTATAAATATATTTGCACTTTCTCCCCTTTTTCTGCCTTTTGTTTACTAAAATGTGATGACCACATAATAAACCCAGTTTTACTGTCGTTTCCAGCCTGCTTCAGTGAGGGGGCGGGGAGACAACTGCAATTTAGTTTTCACGGCTCATCCTGAGCTTTAGCTCTGCCTAGTATAGCGATAAGGGAGCCAGCTTGCACTGTCCTGAATAGCTGACACTAGGAACTGGGCTGAAATCATTAAAACTATCAACACAGGATGAGACACATCAAGAAATGAGACAGAGGGGGAGAGAGGAAGAAATCTCATAACATAATGAGATGTTTATCTATAAAAAGTTGCCCACTTCAAAGGAGGAAGAGCTTCTACTCCTTGGATAAAAAAAGAACTTTTAATTAAAAGATCAGTCAAAGATTTTCCACAGTCAAGCAGTCTCAGAGAAACTATATGTGGAGGAGGCTGAGAGTAATTTCTAACATGATTAGTCCATTCTGCAAACTCCACAAGGTTTTATGAAATCAGCATTTCTCAATATCTAGAAGATAAGGATTGTGGAAATAGCCTCAGTCCCTCAAAGAACACTGTCTCTTCCCTTCTGACGCCTCCATTCCCACAAGCTTTTACTGAGCAAAAGCCTGGAGAAATACTATTAGAGCTTTATGCCTCCCACCTCGGGGCAAGATCAATCATAAGCCTAGGACCAATGGACAGTCAAATGGATACTCAGCTTTGGGTTAAGCAAAGTTACTGCCACGTACTTTAGGAGGCCTGAAAATACAACATGAAATATTTATGTACTTTGCTTTAACCAGCCAAAAACAGGCTGGCTTCTGCACACAACCTTCCATTATACAAAGGTTTAAAAACCTTTGAAGATTTAAATAAATTGCACGACTTTTCTGAAGAACTCCATTCAAGGAATGTTATTGGCAGATGGGGATGGATCTGACGCTACTGCCTTATCCCTTTCTGTCATTAGAACACCAGAATTATGGCTGACGTGGCTGACATTACGTGCTCTTAGGAGCAAGACTTAGACCACTTCTGTTTGGTCATATAATTTTATGCTTTTCTTTTTGTTGTCTGAGAAAACAGGATTTTGACATTTCACCCTCAGGCAGGTAAAACATTACTTTTTCTCTACAGGCGCCAATTTGGCAAGTATTTTATCGTGTTGCAGACAGACGGAACACCAGGGCCACTGCACTCTCAGCAAGATGGTGCTGCGAGCTTTCTCCAAGCAGAGAATACCAGTTCCTGCAACGACTGGTGCTCATGGAAACTCAGTCTCAGCCCCACTTACCAGCTGTTAATTGTGACTAATGGACCTTACTGCTGAGCTGGTTCTGTTCTGCACAAGCACAGGGAATTACCACTGCTTTGTTTCAGGAGTCAGACATGTTTTTGTCTATGAGAGTAAATATTCAGATACACTTTTGAAGGTCTTTCTCTTCCCTGTCTTGCACAGAACTAGGTTCCTGCCAACAAATTTATCATTATCCACACCCTTGTAGAAACAACCCCTACAAAAGCGATTACATGAGGCATAATTATATGCTATTATAAGAATTTCTACATCTTCAGTATAAAAGCGGCAATGTCAAAATGCAGAAGACCTTTAGGGTGTGATAAATACTGAAGAATATCCTTCAGATGCAGGGAAGAAACCACGTTAGCATTTTACTTTGTTCATGTTTATTTAAACAGCTTTCTATCCTTAGTACAGAATGGGATTTCTCCAGTCAGTTGGACTGGTCAGAGACAGTTCAAATAGTGATGACCAGGAAGACAATATGCTCAGTTTCTACCTTTTTCTCTACAGCATTTCAAAAGCATTACCTTGGTGTGTTCGCATTTGCTTTCCATACTTCTACTGAAACAGCTGTGTACTAAGATGCCTTTGCACAAGCCTATCTAAAGAAAATCATTAAGGTAAAAGGCAAAATGACCTTTTACCTGTAAAAGGTAAACAGGTCAAAATTAAAAGGCTGTAAGAAAATCATATGGCCTTATAGGTTTGTCTGCTGAATTCAAGAATCCTACTGCAATGTCCTGAGGCAGAAGCTGTGTAGAAGGGCAGTGTCCTCAAAGATGAAGAGTTTGCTCAATAACCATTTTGTCTTTTTTTGAAGTAGCCTTTATATTTTCAGGTATCATCCCAGTTTAGAAGTGGAACAGATCATTGAAAGCAATCAAAACATAGCTAATTACCATTCATAAAATTATCCTGAATATTGATCCCCCGTCCATGGCAAAGAAACACAAAAGAAGAGTTAGGGATAAACTACAATTCAGTAGGGGAAGAAAGAAAAGTCAGCCAGCATAAGTGTAATATGTCAAATGACTGCACGCTGTCCCCAAAGCCCCTTTCTGTACAGTAATAAATATGACTTCACTGAAGTTACTGGTAAAATTCTTACTTGCTTCAGCAGTGTCCTACTTTCACCGATTTTTAACAGTTGGCACCAAAGCGTCCATCAGGACAAGAATGAGGGGAACATAATCCTGCTCACAGGACATCGATGCGTTTACTTTGTCCCTAATATTCTTCCTAATCAATTGTACAAATCCCAATCAAGATACAGAAATTACACAGTTCTTTCATCTTAGCAACAAATGGAAGAATATATGTCCTTGTTTCTGCCAACACATCCCCTATGCTTGCTCAGAACTGGACCCTGAAAACTCACGTTAGCCTTACATTTTCCCAAGGGTCTATTTTCCCAGTCAAAAATCAAACTCACTTGTAAGAACTTTAAATTTTCTTGTTCATAGAAATCTAGAGCTTGTCAGTTGTGTGCCATGCAGACTGATTAAAAGACCAAAAACTGCAATGCTGATATAATTCTATAGCCTGAGAGAACTGATCAATGAGTATAGATCATACAAGGACCAAGTACTCTGCCTCAGAACATGCGATCCATATGTATTGATGCTTATGGAAAAACATTACTGTTCCACGAAATATAATAGACAGAACTTTTCAAGAGAAATCTGTGAACACGTCTACTTTGGATTATGGGAAGAAAACAGTTGATGTATGAAAAATCTAGCAGCGTCTATTATTAGAGATCCTCAGTTTGATACCATCTTTAATCATCATGTTCAAATTGCTTGTAGATACAGCATGGGAAAGTATCAAAAATAATGAAAGTATAAAAGATTTGTCAATTCACTAGTGGCAGTCTGAGAATCACAGAAAAATCAAATTAAGTCCTCTTCAAGCAATTTTATGTCAATGAAATCAGAGAATTACTTTGCTTCAGTTTTAGAATTTCATGTTGTTCTGAAAGCTACGTTCCCTGTGGAAATCAGGAGATATTATGAAGAGTAAACTAGTAAAATGCAGGAGGAATTTAAAAGGGAATAAATAAAAGAAATTACTTTGCTGAAATACTAATAGAAGCTTCAAAATACAGGACTGCTTCTAAAGAAAGTCATGAATACCTCCACAGCTCTGGCAAGACCAAGGTGCAACACTTGCTCAAATTTCTTTGGCTAGCTTTATAACTTTAAGATCTTGAGGAGCCAAATATAACCCAAACAAAAAGAAGTAAGCTTTACTTTTTCTCCAAGGCCAGCATTATTCGCTCCTCCTCTCACCCTTTTCCCTCATTTGAGTCCTTTAATACTGTGTCAGAACCCACACACAACCACAACCACCCACTGGCTATTTCCTTATCACCCTGCCACTGGCAAGCCAACTGGAGCACATTAGCTAAACTAATAAAACAATCTTCAAGAAAAACAGCTTTTACATTTACTGTCATATTAGATCTACTATCCATTGAGCCTAACACACCACCAGCACTAGGGCAAAAGCATAGTGTGCAGAGCTCTAACCATAAGACAAGCTCTTGCCGACCAGCTCATTCAGTAAGATTCCCAGCAGAAGCTCCCTGCCTTCACCCAACAATGGCTTTAATTTTCATCAGCAAAACAATCTAACACAAAACAAAATGCATAAACCACATCCTGCTGCCTGCCATGCCCTAAAAGTTCTTCTTGTAAAAGCTTTGGTCCTGCCCACAGAGAAAGTACTCCCACTCAGCACATCTTCCCAGCTGATGCTGAAAACTGCTGTCAAGACCCTTGCCTTAGCATAGGGGAACTTATTGATCTCTTCCACTAATTTAGCATTCCTTGGCCTCTCATCTTGGGATCAAGGGACCTCTGATGATCACTCAACTCTGCCTCAAACAGATAATTTCAGAGGCAGCAAGTTAGTCACACTCCTGACTAAATTCCTCTAAGAGGCCAGTCCAAACTGTGACATAGTCTCTTGGCTGTACTCATTTCATTGGCCTGCAGAGCAGAAAAGACTACTGGCATTTGACATCTGTTTGTCGGTATTTCTGAAACGATTTAATAATGTCAGTCCAGTCAAGTCACATCACACAACTAATCAACAGAGCTGGCCCTAACTGGCCTTGGAAGAGAAGCTTAAGTCAAGTAAAAATTACCCTCCAGGGGAAAATAAACTTCTTCAATACCAGTTTAATCAGCAGCGTGTTACTACTCTGAAGAATGAGAGCATTTGTAAAAGCCCCGTGCAAGAACGACTCGTGGGAGGAAGAGGTGACTAAGGAATTAAACTATCCACTAGAGAGCAAATTGTGGTTTGTTGGCTCCTCTGGGAACAAAAGGTCTACGGCTCGATGCCCGAGCTTGAAGAGGACATGACTTGCTGTCGGTATTTCCATGAAAACTGTTATGTGATTCATTAGCTTTGCTGGCCCCTCTCTCCTCCCTCCCTTCCCCCACACCATCATTAAACTCATCTGTTCTCTTGAGCTTTTGCTTGGCAGAAATGGCATGCTGACATGTAACAGTTAAAATGAATGGCTCCCATGTTTAGAAGCAAGGAGAAAGGAAGAGAAGCAGATGAGAGAGACTAAAGAGAGCATCCAGAAAACATCTGAATACACACCCTGAAAAAAAGAAAAACAGAAATCACAAAAAATTATATATTTCTACAATACCATTTATCTCGTGTGTCTCTATGTTTTACAAATTATATGCTACACTGAAGAACCCCTTCCTCATATATAAAATGAAGCCACCTCTTAGGACAGGACAAAACAGACATAAGAAAACAGATCAATACTGGCTTAGTGTATGCACTGACATTTGATATTCTCATCCAGGCCATGTAAGCATGTTTTACAAATAAGCACAGTCCCAAAAAAAGTCTAACCCTTGGATAACCCCACCCGTCACCTTGTTCCAACTAGAGAAGTTAACATTTCCCATTCAACTGCTTCTTTCAAGAAAGTTTTTGTATGTATTGAGTCATTTTTTCCACCTCTTCCCAAAGATATTAATCATCACATCACCTGCAGATGTTTAGAGGACAAACAAAACCCCACCATCACCGTGTCAACCAGTGTCAAAGAATCTTAGCACTCCTGTTCATAAATACAGGCTGCCTCACTGTTTCCAAGGCAAACTAATGCTTGCAAGGCTGCTTCTCTCAATAAACACTGGTGCACTGGACAACAACGTATTCTTCCACGCAACTCCCACAAAATGTTCCCACTATTTCACAGGTGCTCTGGCCTGTGTTTTTATATACTAATGGTTCCTTTAGCTTCAGGCAGCCAGTCTCAGAAGCAGAAAATTACTGACAAACTGCAGAAATATTCCTATTGTTTTACATCTTTCTGTACTACTTCATAGGTGGTGTTATTCTAATACCTCCTCATGCTTTATAAATATGAATATTGTGAGCACTCAAGTACATCAGGAAAAGTGGCCACTTACCCACTTTGCAAGCAGGAGAGTTTTGGCAAACAAGCAATGCAAACTTGGGTCACACACACCATGGAAGTTCTTACAAATGATTGTAAAAATGGTTTAAAATAAGTTCTAAATTGTAAGTCAGGAAAAACCTATAGAATCTAATATTGTTACAAGCAATCTCCTAAACTCCTTTTTAGACATTTTTACACTCTGAGCAACATGTAGATTAACTTAAAAAGAGATTATATCAAGCTGTCAGTTTTGTAAATCTTCTGTTCAAAAGATACCCAATTAGTCAACAGCAGATTACTTTGCAAAAAAGATGCAATGTAGGATGTCTTCCCTTTCTCTGCCGTCACTTCTCCACAACCCCTTCCCTCAGCAACCTATATTTCTTTCAGATTCCCCTGTATTAATGTGTGAGCTTCAAACCGCTCAGCTTGGGGACAACGATTTCCTTCCTGTTCCTTGACAGCACTGACCAGCCCACCCAGAACATGGGGTTGTCACAGCTGTATCTTTGTATCCCAAATATTTGAGTGTTAGCTGTAGTCAGGATCATTCACACAGGCACTGTCAGAATAAAAGTGTTGCTTCTGGGACCTGTATTATTTTATTTAGTTTTGAAACTAAAATATATCTTTGCCATAGAACTGTAGCCTTGGCAGCCAAAAGCTATGCATCCCCACAGCTTGTTACTCCTATTTACACTTAACAGGAACACCTGTTAAAGTATATCACATTCTCATAAGTATATGAAAATAAGTACTTTAAGTTATAACCTATATCTTAGGATCAGATTTTTCAAGACTTCAGTGTCCAGGTCAAAATTTGATTGCTTCTTGTTAAAGCTGGAACATAAACTAGATCAATAAAGAGGCCCATTTCTGGGTTTTATTCTGGTTATTCCAAAAGGACCAAGCTTAGAGTGCCAGAGTTATTCAAGATGTAGGTATTCCTGAATGAGAGTTGAATTAAGTTCATCCAAGCAGAAACAAAGCCCAACACAGACACTTCTATGTATCACATTCTAATGTGAAAAACAAGTTTTTACATCCTAGTAAATCAAAAATCAACACAAACTCTGCTTTAGATGCCTTTACATCATTCTCTGACTTGCAAAGCCAGAGCTCTCACGCATAAGGAATATGTTGTCAGGATTTACTGTCAGCAGCAATGTTCCTGAAACTTTTTTCACAATTAAACAGAGTTTTGACCATGTAGTTCAATACAAAATGCTCTGTGTTTTTCAGTCCTATTCATACCTTATGAATAGTGAGGACATTAAAACAAGACTTAGTACAGCCAACACCTAAAACCAGAATAGTTTCAAAACTGTTAGGTGCAACAGAAGCATAACCCTTTCCCCTTCAATAAAAAAAAAAAACACAGAATAAGATAGAAAACTATGGATGAAAGAGATTTTCAAACCCCACAGAGTCTGCACACTCATTTATCATCTACGTTAATAGTAATAAGCTGTTCATATCCCACCACTGGCCTTGCAAAATCACAGTCAGTTTTCTCAAAAGATCAGAAGTTAGCAGTGTACCTCCCCATGCCTTTATCCATCTCTCCCTTAGTTTATCATCAGTATTATCCCTCCTCAAATGACAGTAACAAGCTTAGTTACAACAAGACTTCTTCAGCTGCTAGCGGACAGATTCCAGGGCCTGGGGACTTAGGCAGCCATATTTTCCAGCCTAAAGTTTAACTTTCCCTTAGGGCAGCATTTCTTCTGGTGACTGGATACTCCCAGCTTTTGTGTTCTTCGTTAGCCTGCTGATTAACATACTGCTAGAGAGTTCTCCACTACACCTAACTGCTGTTCCAGCACTCACTGGCAGATCTATTGTGAGAGATCCTAGAGCAGCAATGCAGCCTTGTCTGCCTCTCGCTTTTTGTCACAATACTGGAGATTGGGTACATATGTATTTGCTTTTAAAACAATAGCTACGTATCTAATCTGAAGTTATAAAGAAACCCTGATCAAGCAATAACAACTTTAATGGAATTTTGTGAATGAAATTCCCATGGCAACAGTAAGAAACAGAGTGCCAGGAAATACAACTGATTCCAGTTTTCTGTATGTTAGAGGGTTCTAAGCTCGAACAGAAACTAAAAATCAAACAGCAGAAATCAGTGGGTCTCTTTTTCCCTCATTCAGCATTTGAGAAACAAGCAAAATAAAAAGGCAACCAAAACAGTACCAGGGCATCAGGAACAAATTACCAGCCTTCCTAGGGTACAGCACAGACATCTGGCACAAGGGCAATTTGATATACCTGATACCAGCTCTTGGCTTTCTATAAAATCTGCTACTGATTTATACGCAAAGCACCACACTTCGGAAAGGACAATGGTGGGAAGACCTTCCACAAAGGCATCATTTTAAATTCTAAGGCCTGGAAAATTTCAGGCCTCAGGCCAAGAACAATGGTAAAGGCTAACACAGCCAAGCTGCAGATCCTGACAAGTTGTGTGTGCATCGCTAGATAAGCTTTGTAACTTTTCAGCTGCATCATACAGGCTATGTAAAACAATATCTGTCAGGCATTAATGTCCCTCCCTTGTAGGCATTCTGTTCCAACCAGCAAAGGATTTCTTTCAGCAAAGCCTCCCTAAGGACGGTACTGTGATCTCGGGTACGGAGCAGTAACAAACAGCGTTTACAAGGCACAAGGCAGACAGCAGTAATTTCTCTCGCAGGCTCGAAGCCATCAGCATGAGCTACAACAACAGCCCCCGTTCCCGCGCAGTGGGACTCTGCGGTCAAACCCCCCCGAGACCGAGCCCCAAGCCCCGTCCCCTACAGTAACAGCCCCGACAGCCGCGGGCAGCAGCCCCGCCGCTCCGCCCGGGCCCTACAGACCTTGGTCGTGCTCCTCCGCCCGCCCGGGCTGGTTGCCCATGGTCGGTCACTCCGCCGGCTCTCCCCGGGCTGCCCTAGGGCCCCGGCGCCGCGCTCATGCCCGCTGTCAGGGGCGGACCTGCCTGCCTCCGCTCTGAACGTCTGCGCTTCAGTCAACTCCAACAGGAAAAAAAAAAAAAAGGCAGCCAGCCCCTTCCTAGTTCCTGGCTCCGGGA
>Ga0065711_1001015_pt1 | contig 50851 bp, 56 predicted proteins | sample Hoacrofraction12_FD_59098 | JGI IMG/M metagenome (GOLD analysis project Ga0065711, IMG submission 59098) | Hoatzin crop microbial communities from Cojedes, Venezuela - Epithelial fraction 12 v2 (version 2) | ecosystem: Host-associated > Birds > Digestive system > Esophagus > Crop | place... | reverse complement strand
TGTGGGTCACCCAGCCCAACCCCCTGCCCAAGCAGGGTCACCCAGAGCAGGCTGCACAGCACCACGTCCAGGCGGGGCTGGAATATCTCCAGAGAAGGAGACTCCACAGCCTCCCTGGGCAGAACTTGTCTGAGTCCGTCACCCTCCAAGGGAAGAAGTTCTTCCTCATGATTCAGAAAGCTGTTGCTTCGAGGGAGGGTGAGAAAGTCACAGGAGATTTTTGTCCACGTAAACCTGTACCGCCATCCACCCGCGCGTCAGCCCCTGCCTCCCTCGGTCCCCTCTCTGCCGTGTTTCCGTGCAGTCGCGCCTGGCTGTGAGCGCGTCTGGCGCGGGGAGAAAGGAGATCTGGCCCCCAACGCCGCCAGCCGGTGCAAATAGGATTGGAGGCGACTCAAGAAACGCTGCTTCGTATGCAAACAAAGCTTCCTCGGGTGAAAATTGCGAAGGGGAAGGAGAGGAGAACTGGCGTGGCAGGAGCAGGCAGCACGGTGCAACGAGCTCCTCTCCCTTCTGATTGCTTTCCCCCAGCCTAGAGGAAAGGTGTTTTCAAGCTAATGTGCCACATTTGGACTCGATACCAGTCTGCCGATCTCCACACTGACACACCAGCCGCCAGACTTAATTTAATTTGGCCTGCGGAGCCCGGTTCTGGTGTCCGTCCCCCCGCCGCGGTGGCACGGCGCGGCGATGTGAAGCCTGTCCAACGCCACCTCCGATGAGATTTTTATCCTTGTAGGACGTGCACTACTGCGAATCTTTTTGCACCTGAACAGCACCAGCTATCGAACTCATTTTGTCGGATTTGTGGTGTCTGGTGTGACTCACACAGGGCTCCCGGGGCCCCGGCTCCCGGCCCCATCCTCTGGGCAGGGCTGGCTGCCTGCGGCGGGGTGGGCACTGCCGGGAGCTGGAGCGGGACGGAGAGGCCAGTTCCTGCTGGAGGAAGAGCAGGGTCTTGCAACCATACTTCCCACCTTGATGCATCCCTGGATGCTGTCTTCTGCAGCATCCAGACACACCACGCTGGAGGCAGCTGCTTTGCTACTTCACCCCGGGGAGGTGGAGGAACATCAGGGGGTCCGGCAGGAGCCCCCTCTGAAACTGGGACTGAAGAACTGGAATGGAAAAACTTTTCCAGGGAAGAAATCTTTTCACAGCAAATTTCACACTTACGTGGTTTCGGTTAGGTTTTTTTTTTCCTTTTCTTGTTTCTTTTATTTTATTTTGGAAGGAGAACATGTTTCACCACAGCAAAAATCGCTGCTGACTAGACACTAGAGACCGAACCCCCTCTGGGTGTCTGTCCATCCGCTCTTCGGAGCTCACCCCGCAGCCCTGTGCTCTGTAGCTGTCCGGGTGATCCACCCACGTCCCAGAGATGCTGCCTGACGCCCAGATATCCCGGTGCAGCCCCTGCCCAAGCCAAAGGGGAAACGCTCCATTGCGTACGAGAGCCGTGCCCTCAGCTCCCTGCAGCCCCATTTGTGGGGTGCAGACCATCCTCAGCCCCAAGAGGCTGCGGAGAACGGAGACAGAGGAAAGGTTGGGTGACGTAGAGATGAAATGCTGCATCCAAGGTCACGAAGCCGGTCAACGACACAGCCAAGAGCTACACACCGAGCCCGTGTGTCTCAGGTGATCTTCAGACTGGGTCAGGTTGTTGTGCAATGCCAAGGTATGTGCTTACTATCAGATGATATTCTTCTTTTTGCTTTCTCTTTCCCGAGAGCTTTTGGAGACCATTAAGAGAAACAAGAGGTGTTTGCAAGGTTAAGAGACTCAGTGTCTAAACTTACCATAAAGGTTTGCAGTAATTTACAGCTGTAGGCAGCAAGCGCTCTTCTTGGGGGGAAGGGAAATGCAATTTAAGAGAACAGAAATAAATAAGAAGCCGCAGCAGCTAACACTCTCTGATTTAATCCCCAGCCCACGAGAAAGATTTATTCCGTTATCTGACAGTTTGATCACTCCAGGAATCCCATAGGTCAACGCATATCTGCTGTTATTATCTCTGGGCTGTTTGCACCGAGATGCACAGGGAAGATTTGTTAAAGAAATGAACCGAAGAGGGGTGCTGATAGGAGCGTGATAGATGTGATCCCCCGAGATCCTTGTCACGGAGACAACCCAAGCGATGCTTCTGCACAGGGGCCTGCGTGGGTTGCTCTGTGCTGCGGATGGGAGGGAAACCTCGGAAAGCTTGAACCTAAATGTCTACTTGGAAATAGAGAGGATGAAGAGCTGGGGTCTGTGGAGATGGAGCAGCCCCTGCCCAGCACCCTCACAGTGCCACGGACTGGTCTCCATGCAAATGGAGCACATCGATGGGGCAGAGCTGGGGTGGCCCACCGTGGGGCTGACAGTGTGGGTCTGGCTGGGGGAAGACACTGGGACCCAGCATCGCCCCGTGCCTGCAGACTGCTCTGGGGGCCTACTTCCACCTGCAGCCCATGGTCCTCCACGGGCAGCTTCCTCACGTGCTGTTCTCTGCTACCTCACTAGCATTAGAAGGAATTTGGAAGGTAAAAGTCTGGCCACTGAGCACCTTCTGGGATCAGAAGGGACAAATCCCGTTGTGAAAGGGGAATCTGCTCTCTGCTATGGGGCTGAATCCCCACATGGAGGGTGTCCTACCTGTGGTGGGGGTGAGCAGGCAGGAAGGAGGGCACACTTCACACATTCATGTGCAAAGAGACACCCAGAAAAGGGAAATTTGTTCACGAGTGGTGGACAAGCCCATAATGCAGCATGGAGGGACTGTATGAGACTGGTGTTAGGGGCCCAAAGCAACCAGAAATCCTCTTGCAAGTCCATTAGAGCAGAGAAGATCTACCCAGCCTGTCAGTACAGGGAGAGAGAAGCTCATCAGGAGGCTGAAGGATGGGTGAATCATTAAGTCATTAACCTTCATTAGCGAGGGCAGGTGTTTCACAGGTGATAGCAATGAAGGAGGGCAGGACCTCAGGGCTGGGGAATGTTCATATTCAGACCCCTGGAAAACAAGAAGCTTTTGGGTTGGTAGAGCTTGGTGGCTGTCATTCCAAAGTACCTGAGCAAGTGTCCGGTGAGATGGTGTGAGATGTCTGCAGGATGGTGGTGCTGGGTCTGTTGTTAGACTGGGAGAAAGCGGCTCCTGAAGTGCAGAGGCACCAAGGACTTGCCTCCTGGGACCATCACAGCTCAGGGTATGCTGTGTCTTTGTCTTGTTTCAGTGTCTGAAGTGCAGAGCTGGCTATTCAAGTGGGTTATCTTGGAGGCTGTTGTGTTTGAAGTCACTGTGGGAAGAGCTGGAGGACCTTTCCCTCGGGAAGAGCCCTGTGCCATGGTGTGGGATGCCAGAGTCATGGACATGGTGCTGCTGTGAGCCACGCAGGTGCTGGCAGACAAGTTTGCTGCTCCAGATGCTGCTTGGTTTAGAAGCTGGAAAAGGGTGAGTGGGCAACCTCCCTTTAAAATCCTGAAGGAATGAGCTGCAGGTTGAAAGCCATCCAGTGGGGCACCTGCAACATGTTTCCCTCCCCATGGTTCTCCCTTTCGCCCTGCTTGGCCACGGGTGCCTCTGGTGCAACCCCAGCATCCCCTCCCAAACATCCTCTCTGCTCCCTTTCACGTGTCTGGGAGGAGCTATCGAAGAGACCCTCTGGGATACTCATTTTCCCAGTTGGTTTTCTCTGCAAATTGACCATTTCTCAGCGTTTCCCCTTTTCTTCCCTTGCTGTCAAATAATTTCCCACTGCCGAGTGTGCCTTTTGCTGTCGGAGCTGCCTGGGAATGGCACCAAAAAGCCACGGGAACCTCTCCTACGCAGTCAGGCATGTAGCCACAGAGACATATGTGGAGGGAAACGCAGCCCATACCAACACACAGCCAGAACGCGGATACATAAACAGACACAAATAAACAGGCTCACCCCCCCGGTAAGCCTGAGACACGTCCACGCAGGCAGGTGCTTTAGCAAGCCTATATGGAGACACTCAGGTGCACGAAAATGCACGTGCACATCTAGGTTTTCCCCTTCCACGCTGCTATAGCAAGAGCAAATGCAAAGATTGGGCGTGAATGCCTTAAACACCCGTGCACGTGCTGCTCTACAGACAGGGCATTTGGCAAAGGCCTCTCTCGGTTCGAGTTTCGCTGGCTGAAGTGAAGCGTGTTGCTGAGATCCAGGAGCTGAAGCTGTTTGCAAGCCTGTCCTTGCCCAATTTCATGGCTTCCACGGGCTTTTGCATTTAGGGAAAGGCTGGCTAATGACTGCATAAGGGTGGGCAGAAAACTGTGGGCTGAGGAAAGGATGTGGGATGGGTAGATGGGAGCCTAATTAGCAGTGTTGCCTTAATTGACCAGAGGAAGGGGTTAGCGGCTGCATTTTTCTGTGGGCAAATGTTGTTTTTTCTCCTGATCCAAGGTTTTTCCAGTATTAACTAAATAACTGTCGGTAGCCTGGCTGGCCTCTGCGTGCCGTGCCAAGAGGGGAAGGTGTTTGGCTTGGCTCCAGGAGAAGCCATGTTTTGCATGGAAAAGCCTGCCAGGGTCTTCTCCCTGGGATGATCTCCGGGAGTGGGAGCAGAGTGGGCTTGGGCACTGCCCGGCCACTTGGGAGTTGGGCTCTGTGTAAGCCGAGTGGTGTGGGAGAAAACCTGAGCCCCCAAAATGTGACTTTGTGTCACGGGGAAAAGAGAGCAAAAAAAATGCTGAAAGGCCTTGGGAAGGAAGAAGCAAAACTAGGAAAATGCTTCTGCTTTTTTTTTTCCTTCTGTAATTTTAAGTGTTTCCCTTTGAGGAGGTCACAGAACTTCATGTTGACGTTGGCTCTTCAGGCAAGAGTGAGGTTTATGTCAGACCACAAAATATTTTTCAATCAAAATAAAAAGTAACATCAAAAGGGGAATAACACAACACCGTGTGACTGGTGAAACCTGGTATTTTCCAGTGCTTTTGTCCTGGCGTTCCCCCAAAAGCCCAAAGAGCTTTGCAGAGCTTGGAGTGCGTTTCCGAGGGCGTTGCAAAGACGGATCTCTGTGGGGCTGGTTTCTGTGTTGTCCCGTACCCAAGCCCACTGTGTACCCACCTTTCCGTGAAGTCCCTTCTCGCGCTGGCAGGGCTGAGCTGAGCACAAGCCCCATCCCGGCTGCGCGACGCTGTTGTGCTGCAAGGGGGATTGCAGGTGGCTGTGGTGGCCCAGCGCGGGCTGTGGCACTGCAAGGAAGGGAGCAGCGACGGGGGAAGGAACGCTTTACCCCGCAGCACCGAGAGCCTGCCATCCCCACCATGTTCTTGGTTGGTGTTCATGCTGATCTGGAGCCAGCACTGCCAGCTACAGGGGTTCAGCGGTGCTTGTTGTTCAGGGGCTGTTTTCTCAGCGTGTGTCTCTGCAGATGCTGCCTGACACGGTGCACAGCCGGGCTGCCTGCTCATCAACCTCCCGGACTGACCAAGGCTCTGCCTCCCCTCGAGCTGCATCCCCTGCTCCACAACTTGCGAACAGCCGCGGTGACCAGTGCTTTCCAGCAGTGTGGCAGGGCTGGCCGAACCTCTTGGCTTGGGATGGAGCTGAGCAAACCTCAGCACAAACCTGATCGAGCTGAAGATGTCCCTGCTCGCTGCAGGGGGGTTGGACTAGATGACATTTAAAGGTGCCTTCCAACCCAAACCATTCTATGAATCTATGAAATGTCTTGGGGATTTGCTAGGAGGTTTTGCAAGCTGTGCTGATCACATGTGGCTCTGCTTCATCACTGACTTGTCCTCCAGCTTTTCACCCTGTCTCAATGTCTGTTCTATAGCAGAATTCCTTGCAGGAGTTGCTCTGCAGAAGGCGAGTATGGGTATGCTGCACAGAGGCCCTGACCATTTATGAGTAATGAGCAGTAGTGGGAGGCCAGGAATAGGCCAGAACTGAATTACAGCTTTTTCTCTGCTAGTTTTATCGCCTGCTAATTGCAAGTGATGGAGGTGGCCAGCGACGGAGCCTCTACAAAGTCCAGGCGCTGGGCGATACTTGCAGGGGTGTCCCACTGGGCAGGAAAGTGCTTGTGTGATCCTGCCAACGAAGCGAAAATCAGGCAGTGCTCCAAGAGGAGGAGGACTCGAGTGCTTGCGCGCAGGGCAGCAGGACGGCTGCTTTTCTTCGTGGTTGGGGCCTTGGGGTGAGTTACTCCATCTCATTTCCTCTCTTGATGTTTGCCTCCACCTCTTGGGCTCCCTGTGGGGCATGTTGCTGCCTATAAACTACACGCATCCATGAGCACGGCAAAAGGAGAAGAAAAGGACTGATTGTTAGAAATGTTGAATAAATATTGACACAGAGTGCTCCCACTTCCCGGTGCGGTGCTGGCTGGGCTCCTCCGTGTTCCCTCTGCACAGCAGGAGCTGCGTGGCAGGACCTGGCTCGCTGCTCTCAGGTTGGACGTGCCAAGGGGATGCTGTCCCCCAGGCACAAAGTCTGAGGTCCCCTACCCCTGTTCAGGTGCACCCAGGCCCCCATGCCAAAGGGTGGGTGTGCAGCGCGGGAGGGAGAGCTGTCTGCAGAGCGTGGGGCTTTGCAGTCTGGCAGTTTCCTCGGCTCTGTGTCCCAGCATCTGAGGCAGCTCTTGGTGAACAGGCTGGGCTGTGCAATTAGCAGCGAAGCTGTTGCAACGCCAGAAGGTGCCTGGGCACTCACCCAGAGCTGGGACTCGCTGCCGAACATTTAACTGGAGTCCAAGGAAATTATTTTTAAAAATTGTGTTCAAGGCATGGGCCGTTCCCATTTGAGAGCCCTCTGCCCATGCCAAGGAACAGCTTGGTAGGGATGTATTTGCCTGCCCTGCCTGCACCCCTGCCTGCTTTGCCTGGGGATGTGCGCGGGGGCAGCTCGGCTCCGGTTCAGATGCTGTCCTGCTGTGCTCACCAGGAAATGCCCGCGGCATGTAGGAGCTGTGAGTCCCACCAGCCCAGGTCTCCAACAACGGCTGAAGAGCAAGTCAAGAGGAGAGAATAAAGGCAAGGTAAGCACGAAGCGTCCTCCATGGGGAGGGACTTGCTGAGTTAGCTGTCCACCCATCCCATCCCCGTGGACCCACCTGCATCCATCCTCGTGGACTGGCCTCCTCCCTGTGGAGACCCTTCCTATCACCTGTCCTTGGTGCATCTTGGTGAGATGTCTAACGTGTCCATCAAGTGTCTTAATTTCTCTTCCTTTTGCTCTCCCTGCCAGAGCCTATTTAGGGTCAAGGAGTTTCCCAGCCTTTTGCTGCAAGCTGGGTGGTTCATCAGGCTCTCTCACAGTCATGCCTCCTGCTGTACCTGTCCCCGTCTGCGATGCATTCCACCTTGGAGATACCTGTTTCTCTGCATGTATTTTGGAGTCTTGGATGGCCAGCTTGGGTTTAAACATGGCTTCACACATCTACAGCGTCAGGGGGAGCCACCCTGCTGCCTGAGACTCCCAAAGCACTTTGGAAATGCTACCCTGTGTCCTTTTACAGAGGCGGCTGAGTCTGGAGGATGGCCCAGAAAGAGGAAAAGTCCAATCCCTCAGGTTCCTGTGCCCTCCCATGCCACCTGTGCCAAATATGCCGACATTCGCATCCCCACCAGCGGCAGGAGCAGAGCTGGAATGGGGCTGGAGTGGCAGCCGCACGCGACGGCATCTCGGCCTCGGTGCAGGGGGGACGACAGAAGGGCTTAATGAGGGTTTGAAAGAAACATCTTGTAAACTTTGGAGCAAAGAAGCTGCAGTTTGATTTGAACATGTTTGCTTGGCAGGGGCTGCCTGGGCCCCTGCTGCTGCTGCTGCTTTTACTGGTGCTAATTAGGCAGATTTCCATCCTGCCAGTCGCAGGTGCTTCTCCTGGAGGTGGTTCCACCGTGAGCCCCGGCCGGGCTGGCATCCCACTGCGGGTGGTAGAAGGGGTTGGGGTGGCCCCCCTGCCAGCCCTGCCCGGAGAAGGCTCATGTGCTGGGGACAGCCCAGGTGTCAGCCGAGCTGCTGGGATGGTGACATGGCCCAAGGCTGGCACGGGGAGCGCGTGTCCTGGCTGGATGCTGCTCATCTTAGAGCAAAGCACTGACGATGCTGATGGGGGGCACTCCCAAAGCCCCGGGACCCCTCGCTGGCCCTGATGACTGGGCAGACACCAGCACCCAGCTTTGCACCGAGCACCCATATTGGTACGGAGCACCCTGGGGTTTCAGCAGTGAAGTGGTGCAGGGAGCACTTCAAAAACCCTTACAAGCTCTGGACTAATCCTGCTCCCGCTGGAGGTGTCCTGTGTGCACTTTCCCTTCCATTGCAACCATCTGCTTCTTTTGAAGCTTGATAAATATTTCCTTTTCCCTGCTGTCTCTCCCCTTGGCTCCTCCTCCCAGGCAATATCTTGCAATAACCAAAACATTTGCAGTAACACCTCCTCCCACCCCAAAAGCACTTTTCTGCTTTCTTGTTTCCGGCACCGCTTCACCTCCACCGTGGCTGTTTGGAGATGAGCCGGGGCAGCGCAGGGGACGCGTCCTGACCTGCCTGTGCCACATCTGTGCCACATCTGTGCCGCAGCTGTTTTCCCGGGGTCTCCGCGCACAAGCTGTGCACCGGGGATCAGCTCGCTCCGGTCGCCAGGGTAATCCATCTCCTTTCTTTAATGTTTGCTGGGAGACAGGTCCCTCAATCTATTACGGTGTCATTAAAAGGGAAAATGTTTGCTCCGTAGGGCCTCAAATGGCCTTTTTAAACTACAGTAAAAATGTAATTACTGGCTGACTTAGGAATTTAACCCTTTCTTGATGCTAGCACGCACAGCTCTGTTTCCGCAGAAGTGGCAGTAGAACTATAGAGATGGGACCGATTCAGAAGCTGGAGAGGAATAGCCCAAATTTGGCTGCTGGGTAGGTTCTCTGATGTCTCTGTGACTGTTAGGGATGGGCTGCTGCTGTGATGGAGCAGGTGAGTGTTCTACAAGATGCTTTGGGATCTGCAGGTGAAAATGTCGGTATTTAAAGCAACAATAAACTTGTCCAAAGCTTAGAAATTTCATGGGTTCCTGAATTTGGATCCCACCCCCTTTGAGATGCTCAGGCTTCCCAGGTTTTACCTGGAATGGAAATAGCCCCTCCTTGTGCCAGTCCTAGGTGGAGGGGCACAGCCCACATTGGCAGATGGGGTTTGGAGACCGCCTCCATCCCAGCAGCCCTTATACCTCATGGGTGCCAGCAGCCCCTGCCATATGGGACCCTCCCAGCGCTGTGTGGATGCATGGAGAGAGGCCTGAGGATGCAGGAGTCCCACCCAGCCCGGGGATCCCTGGGGCACTGTCGTCACTGCTGTCGTGCCTTCATTTGTCACCACGGTACGGTGTGGGCAACAGCCGGGCCAGCTCACGGGGGTGTTTATTCCCATGGGTATGTCAAACACGCTCCAGAAACAGCGGCAGCAGAAGGATGTCATCCTAGTAATTCTCTGTTTCCCAATCAACTAATGCTCCTAAAGGCAGATTTGGTTGTTTTCTCGTCTGTTTTAGACGACGAGCGCTCGCAGAACTGCTCTGTGTGTGTCCAGCTGGCACTGCGCAGGGTGCGCCACGTCCCCGGGGTGCTGCCGAAGAAAGGGTGGCCCTGGCTTCAGCGCTGAGCGGGCTCAGCTCGCCACGGCACTGCTGCTCTGAAAAGGGGAGAAGGAACACCCTCAGCTGGTAAAAACCAATTATTTCTACTAGGGTGGAAAGAACCCCCTCAACCCTTTATTCATTCCACACGTGTGCTTTAAATCGTAGCAGTCGCACTGTTGAGTGGAGCTTAATTATTTTACCGGCAAGCCCGGATTACTTAGTTCATCTCACAAAGAGAGGCACTTCACACCAGGCGCTGAATACGGCCGGGGTGAATGGGTTTCCATTAAAACCAGCACGACCCCAGCTGCCTGCTGCTGCCCAGAGCTGTCTGCGGGAGCAGCCCGGCCAACCGGGGCAGTTGGCCCCCGGATTCAATAGCGGCTCTGCAGCCTGGAGAAAGGCGTCTGCCTCCCCTGCTTTAAAAGGAGTTTTCATGTTCCTTGTCAATGAGGTTTTTTTTTGCCCTTTGTTAAGGTAGCAGGGAAGAGGGTCTCGTTTAAAGTGCTGCCTTAAAAGACCTTGAATGAGAGGAGATGCTTGAAGGTCCTGGTGGCGCAGCCCTGTGGGGGACCGGAGAGGTCGCCTTGCTTGCTTATGGATAAAGCGTCTTGCTGATACCACAGCCCTGGTAAGGAGCCTAAACCTCTGTGTAACTTTAAATTTAATTAATTTCCTTGAAGAATCTTCTCATAGGAGAATTTACCCAGACAAAAAATTTGGCCCCTGGACCCAAATCCTCAATAGTGGGTGCAGGTGCCTCCATCCTGCTTGTGACTTTGGGCTTGCTGGGCACCTCGGAGGAGCCTGCTGTGAGCAGAGAAAACCCTAATTCTTGGTGCCAGCTGGGACCTTGGCAAATGTCCCCAGCCCAAGACAGGGGGACCTGGGATGGAGGGCTTCAGGCACGCTTGTTCTGGCTGAAGGGAGCTCTTGTCCCTCTCAAGTTTATCACCCTGCTGCTCTGCTTTCAGAGCAGATGAGAAACCAATTTTACAACCACCAGCTCCTGCAAAGAGCCCTTGCCACCAAGCGGGTAGCTTTGTGTCTTAACAGAACAGCTCCAATATCAGTCATTTTAATCAAAGCAATTGGCTTGCAACTGATTTTTTTTTTTTCCCACGTGGCCCAGTGCAATTAAGAACCATCTTCATGGCAATGACTCAGGCCTGTCTGAGCACAAGCTGGGATGTTTGAGACCCTGCCCTATGTCCAATCAACAAGCTGCGGGATCCAGTTCGAGCTGTAATTTTGACCACTTTATAATGAAGTGTTGAGGAGAGACTAATTCTGTAGCATGACCCAAAGGGGAAAGCCTCAGCGGACCAGCATGTGTGCAGAAGCCAGAGGCAATCTCAGCTGCAGCGCTCACCAAGCAAGGGCAGGGGCTTGTGGGTCCCAAGGACGATGCTCTCCTGCACCTTGCTCCGAGCCACCTCTCCTTAGGATGCCTTTAGGTTTCCAGGTTAAATGTGTGGGATGATCCACAGCTCTTACGCTGTCTCAGGCTTCGTCCAAGGATTTCTAGCTTGCATTTGCATCCCCAAAGCAGAAAGATATAATTTAATGACAGGTTAGTTTTTGCTCCTGCATTTCCTGCAGGAGAGCGGGAGGCTCAGGCTCAGTTTGGCTGTGCCTTTTGGTGCTGCTGCTTTGCAGCTAAACCGATGGCAATCACCCGGGGAAAGCAAACCCCTCTCTGCTTTTCCCCCAGCCCCATGAGATGGTGATGGTTGAGGTTCTGCGATACCAGGACAGCAGCTGGTCCTCCTGGCCCCCCACAGAGGAGCAGCAGCAAGGAGGGGAGAAAGGTATGCTACTGCCCTGCCATTTCTTGGGCTGCTTCGTCCTGTTTCATTATTTCTTCAGGGTTTGTTTCCTTCTCTGTATTTCTGGCTCTTTGTCCAGTAGAGTTGAGACGTCCTCTTTAACCTGTGCTAAATGTTTCTGCTGCTGTTGCTGTGAGTCAGCCCAGAGGTGGTTGCATTTTGTGGCTGGGAGAAGTGCTTTGTGCGCTGAGAGCGTTTTGCAGATGACTTTGTCCACCCTTCTCTCTTTTTGGCTTGAAGGTGGAGGGGAAGGGCTGTCTGGGCAGTCTGGGAAGCCCAGTGGCAGAGACCAACTGCCCTCCTGAGCATGGTCAGGTAGTTAGAAGATGTGCTGTAGGAGCAACCAGGAGGTGCAAGAAGTAGAGAGATGCTTCCCCCCCGACCTTGGCTTGTCCCAGCTTGGCAAATGTTGGTACAGAAATGGTGAGAGGGTCTGCGGGGGGCAGGGGAATGAAGGTCTATGCCCAGCTGATAACTGATGCCTGCAAGCAGGTAGGACTGCTGCTGTGCGCCTTGGAGAGTGGGGCTGAGTGTCCTCCTCCTCCCACCGCTCCAGGAGCTGCAGGGTTTGTGCTAGTTCCTTATAGCGAAAGGTGTCCCAGGGAAACCGGTCAGCTCCGTCTGCTCCTGGAGTTTGCTCTGACCTGGGGCTGAAGCAGGGGAGAGCATCCTGAACAACCCCTCACCCTGAGGCTGCCACGAGCCTACCCCATCCCCCTCGCTTCCCCTTCCACTACAAGACTGTTTAGCTTCAGCGACGAAAAAACCTTCTCTCTCCATCCCAAGGGAAGGCAGGGAGAGACAGTTTGGATTTATGCTAAACAGCCAATTAGCTGTCAACCGGTTTTGAGCAAAGATAGAGCAGCAGCTCTGTCTGGGTGAGGCTCCAAAGACAAATTGAGTGGGTGAGGAGTGATACCAACGTGCCTTGGAAAGTCTAGCCTGGCTCCCATCGCGGTCCGAAGCGGCTTGGCCAGCACCTTCCTGCTGCATGAACACTGCAATGTTTTATTGCACGTGCTCAGCATCCCTTCAGCCAGCTCTCGCTCGATAGGAGAGGGGGAAAACATGCTGGGGCAGGGAATATATTAGGCATGGCAGGTCTCTTCCATCCCGCCTTGCCAAAGCTGTAGGGATTTTTGTGCTGCTGGAAATATTGTTCTTCTCAGCAGTCCCTCCTGAGCACCCTCCAGGGTTGTTTTCACTCCTTGGCAATTCACTTGACCTAGTTCTGACAGTGTGTGTGAGGGTCTGGCTGAACCAAGCAGCCCCTGGTAACGTCTCTACAGGCACTGTAACCCACCCCAAAATGCCTTCGTGCAGGTTGTGCACCTCTCGTTTGATCCTCTGGAATTACAGAGCTGGAGGTCTAGGCTTCCTGGAGCAACTGGCCAGCATCCGAGTCTGGAGTCCTGGCTCGGCAGTGCCTGCTGTGTGGACACAACCAGGCACCAAACCTGCAGCAAGAACCATGACTTCGTCACGCCGCGTTAATGTAAAAGTCTTTCCCAAAGCAAAAGTCATCCCCATCCAAAGTATTTCAGGAGTCGTGCGGACTGGCTCTGTCCACCACGAGCTGTGGAGGACGGCAGTGCTCAGGCTCGTCTTGAAGACTGCCAGCACGGAGCATGTCCCACGCAGGTGTAGCTCTGGCTAGGGATGGATCTAGCTTTAGCACTGGTGAGCTGACAGTAGTTCTAGCTCCACCTATTGTTACAGAGTCGGATGTGGTTGAAATTCATATAAAACTTTAAATGGATATTTATGAAACTTCTCGCATGTCTAAGTAGGAACACGGCATAAACCCATAGTTATTAGCCTTTCCTGATAACCCAGGGAAGATGAACACTGCTGGAGATTGGCTGCTGACTTTCTGGGAAAGCTTTTGCTCTTCAGGCTGAAGTCTCGTCTTTGCAGCCAGTTGTTTTCCAGTCCCACCAGTCTCTTTATTCTTCTCCTGGATCCTGTTTGTGTCTGCTCTGCTATCGTAGGTGGGGGGGGGTCTCACTGGGGACAGTGCTCTTGGTCAGGCTACAAGCTGCTCCCCTGCCCCAGCCCAGTTCTTGTTAAGCTCTTTCAGAAACCTTTCCCTGCCTTTTACACCAGGAAGATGTCCCACGTGGGAAGAACCAAAAGCCTGAGCCTGCCGGGCCTCGAGGGCTGGCTCCTGCGCAGTTTGTGGGAGCCCCGATCCCCGGCGCAGAGCTGGGGGTCCATTTCCCGCACCCCGTCCCGCTCTCACAACCTTCCCGGAGGGCAGACGTGCTACGTGGGCAGGCAGCTCTGCCTGTCAGCTATGCAGCATCCCACAAGCATCTCACTCCCCACTGAGAGCATTTAATTACCTTTAATTACCCCTGACTTGTTTTTAATTGTTCCCCAATAACATATCCTGATTAGGGAAGGAGGAGCATATTCTATTACAGCTGCAACATCCTGAACTTTTCTCCCCCGAGTTCAGAAGAGATTAATTTTTCATGCAAAATTATGTGGGTTTCGGTCTATCCTCCCCAGCCAGCGGTCTCTGGGAGCATCTCTTCAGTGCAGTCACAGCCTCAGCAGGTTGATGGCTGTTATTCCAGCTTGTGGGCAAAACGGAGGCTGGGGGGACATGCTGACGTGCCATACCAGGCTGGGGACAGTACTGGGACTCTAACAGGATCTGTCACTCCTTAGCCCCATCCTGCCCAGACCCTTCTGGGTCCTCACTCCACGTCGTTCTGCCCTCTCAGACACTCTTCTCTACAGTTGTGGTTTTTCTCATTTCTTTCCATACCTTGACATAGCGGAATGAAATTAAACTGCATCAAATTTCAGCTGTCAGGAAGGAAAAAAAAAAAAAATAAAAAGGCAAAGTCTCTTAGACCATGGAATAATCTTCCAGGGGAAATGGTGGGAGCTTTATTACTTCAGTCATTTACATCTGGGCTGGACAGAAATACTACGAAAAACAAATACTGGGAGAAATGCTGCAAATACAAGAGCACCTGGGGGATAAGGTTCCATCTTGTGCTGAAAGATGTCTGACCTTGACTTGCTGCTTCTCTATCCTGGGATGTAAGGGCACGCTTACAAGTGGGAAATCCACTTCTAATGAGGGTCTGTTCTGTAATGAGGAGGTAAGAGTTCTTACATGCTCACGTACCAGAGTGTTTAAAGAAAACCAAGCTGATTGGATCTGTCAGCTTGCTTACAAGTTAACAAGGCTTGGTAGGACCCAGCCTTTATTTTTATTGAAAATAAACAGTTAGAAATTGAAGCCTGTTTTTACTTGCTGACATTTATTGCAGATATAATGTATAGTCGCTCCCAGCCTCTCTTCTCTTCGAGCCATGCAAACATGGCTTTTGCGTTACTCCCTGCGGAGCCTGTCCTTTGGATGGCAGAGGTGGATTTACCAGAGGCTGAAGGAGCGTTAGCCTGATACGGGGTGCACCCCACCCTCTCCTGCATTTTCCCTGATGTGCTTTTTCCTGGGTGTCCCTGCCCATGATGTGACCAGTGAGCTCAACCCAAGGACACAGCTCCTGTGTAGGGGGAAGGCTGAGTGTTGTGTCAGCCTGAGGTCCACGGCCTGAGCCCTGGAAACCGAGTTGGAGCCACTCCAGCAAGCTGAACATTGCTGCCTTTGCTCTAATTTCTCAACAGGTTTTCTTCTCTTTGAAGGTGTATGTGGATGAATGCCTCTTCCCCAGCTCACTCTGCCGGTTTTTGGCATCTCCTGGGAAGGAAAATCTTGGGGTGTCCCTCTGCAGCGGGCTGGCATGCTTCCATCTCCTGGTACTTCATGGCAGGAGCTGGGCCCACAGAAGGTGTCAGAAGCAGTGCAACAAGGTTAGTGAGATCATCTGCAGAGTCTAGGCAGCTAAGTCTCCTTAGGACATGGCTCTCCACAGTGTAGGTATGTTCAGAAAGACCTAGACTCGTATCTGTGTGTGTGTGGACACCATGTGCTGCTCTTACACCAGGTATTACTCTTCTGCTAAGTTCATTTTCTCTTATTCATGAAAGTTTGGTGGCTCTGAGTCCATTGCTTGCAAGAGAGAAACGACTTCCAAAGCTGTGGGCTAGCGGGTCCTAGCCGTGCTGGAGTCATTTCTGACCTGGGTGCTCGTGCCTGTGGGTTATGCCTGTGAGCTGAAGGTGGGGACCACATCTGGTGCAGCACCTTGTAGTTAAGGATTTTCATGTGAAAAGGGTCAGAAGAAGGCCACTTGTGGGCTCACATATTTTCTTGGAGGTACATTTGGTATGTCAAGGAGTGTCTTGTTGGTCTCCGAGACATGCACCAGCAAGAAAGTGGGTGTTGTGCAGGGAGAAGATCACCTCCTCACTGGGACTAGGAATACAGTTCAAGTAGGCAGAAGGGATCCTCCAAGGGACGGAGTAGTTTGTGGTTTTTTCAGAAAGGTAAAGTCCACTTCTCTGGGCTACAGATGCACAGTAAGGAGCGAGAAGAGGATGCTCATGTGCACAGGACAGAAAAGGGCTTGTGGCACAGGCAAGCTCCCTGGTCGCAGCTCTTCTTCCTATCCAGGCTCGGCATGATTCAGACCCAACCAAACACAGCTACAGAACAGGACGACAGATTTCGCTGCAGTTACTGCATCCAAGTATTTTCCCAGATTTAGTGTTTTGTACCTGGGTGTTTATCAGGATTTAATGGCTATTTGCTCGTTAATATTTAAACATCAGCACATGTTGCTAGTTCAGCAGTTTGCTCTCCAGAGTGGAGGTGCCCTGGGACTTGCTGTTGTTTTGACACCAGGACCTTAAATTACCAGGGTGGTTCCCAAGACATCCAAGCAGCCGGGCACAGGGATCTGTGCATAGCTGCTGGGTTGAATCCTGGCTCTGATCCCTGGACTAGGGGTGGATGTGGGGGTCTCTAGGCTCATATGGCCCCTTGGTGCACCTCCACAGCTGTCCTCGGACTGCCCTCAGCCCAGGCCATGGCATTGGGAAGAAGCTCCCCTTTGATCTCCAGGTCGCCTATTGCTCTCCCTCTCCTCCAGACACATCTCCTTGGTGCTGCGGTTGCTGTAGCAGGGCTACGGAGCAAAGGATTTCAGGCTTCATTGCCTTTCGAGCTGGGATGCTTCGGGGATGATAAAGCAGGAAGAAATCCCTCCTTGCAAGATTGCGCTGTTTCCTGACCAAGGAAGTTCAGAGCGAATCAATGGCTGGGTGTTTATCAGAGGTGCTGGTCTCACTCTCCTCTCCTGCACCTCCAGCTCCTGCGCGGTGTTACTCCCAGTTTACACCACTGCTCAGCCTGTGCTCAGACCTACCGCACCTCCAGCATCGATCCTCAACACAAAGCTGCTTAAACTTACAGGCACGCTCATGCCAAGGGGAGAGACCCCCTGCCAGCCCTCACCAGGCTGGCGTGGAGGGAGGGGAACAGGTATTCAGCAAAAGCGGTGTGAAATCCACTTACAGGAAGGGCGATTAGTGTTAATAGCACCTGAAATCGATAGAAGCACCAACAGATCCATTTTTAACAAGCTGCCCGGAGAAGGTGAGTGCAACATCCAGAGATTAATAAAGCAGGTAAGTGTGCTCTTCAAAGAGGTGGGAGTGGAAGTTGCATTAACAAAAGAGCCGGTACAAGGCCAATTTGGGCAGGGGAGAGAGCTTCCCAACTGAAAAAAGGTGGTGAAGCAGAGGTCAGAAAACTTTCCAGAGATACCAAGGCTTAGGATTGGAAAAACCTCATCAATATTCTTCACCAAAAGCTTGTGAGCACTTGAGAGCTGTGAGAAATGGCTCAAACTTTTAGCAACATAAAGGTGATGGGAATTATGAGAGTACATCTCACACCAGGGGTGAGTAATGTGGCTTCATCCAGCCTGAGGAAGGCATGAGGTGGGTGAATGCTGGGGCATCTGCTGATGCCTGTTCAGCAAGGACATCTCCTGATATGCCTTGGTGTCCCCAAGGCAGACAGCCTCCTCCCTAGATTTCAGAGTCTTCTGGAGCCACAGCGTTGCAACCAGACTCCTCCTCAGGCCACCGCGGCAGTGAAGGACCTCAGTGCGTAGAAGACAATGTAGATGAGAGCAGAACATGGAGACCAAAGCCAGGAGGCATAAACCTCTCTGATAAAAATGGTTGTTGATCGGTGCGGTTTCAAGACAGCAAGGAAATTCTGCTGTCAGCTCCATGCCCTTAGGAACCCTCTGTTATCTCCATGGTTTTCATGTGTTGGTGTCATCCGGCTTGTAGGAGAGACAGAACTGATTTGATTAAGAGGCAGCTCATCTCTCAGCCTGCTCTTGGCAGGCTTTGTACAAATCAGGATCTCAAATCAGGTTTATCTGGCAGTACGGGCACAGAAAATGTTGTCCATCATAGGAGACTTCATTTGGTCTTTTTGTCTTTCATTCTCTTTTTCCAATTTCTGTTCCTTAATACTGAGTATATAACTTTTCTTGGGACCGATAGTTAACATGTCACTTACCCCCACCAATGGAGAGTCAATTTTCCTTCCAACTCCATTAAAAAGCTTGTAATAAAACCTGAATAGGATGGATGATAGGGCTAGTTAGTAGCATTAAATTAATTAGATGTGGGAAGATGAGTCTAGGGGGTTTCTTAATGCAGTTTAGTTTTATGGACTGTTATTGCTGGGCTCTTCTCATTGATCAGAAGAGATGCCCTTCAGCATGTGCTCCAGAGGGACTGACACACCGGGCCCTGCATTGCACTGAAGCTGGGATGCTCACGATGGGCGGCGTTTTCTGGCACTGCCTAATAAATACACAAAGGAGTAGAGCTAGTGGATCTATGAATGCTAAACAAATGCATTACTCCTTCTGTTGTGTCTGCAGATGGTGAGTGATTAAAATGAAATTCCTGGTGCTAGAAACCAAAATAGAGATATTTGTGGGCGTGACAGAACCAGGCTTGGGAGAAATCAAGACAGCAGAAGAGGGGAGGCAGCATCCTAGTGTATCAGATGAACCCTAAACCCACGAGTAAGATGATAATATGTCCTGGAAAGCTACCAGAGATGAGTTAATCAAAAGAACAGCACAAAAGATACGGCTTCAAGAGAGCTTTGCCAGATCTTTCCTCAGCTGCGAGTGGGATCCAGCAGAGCCGCCGGCACTACAGGCATTTACACGGGGCGTGGGTGGATCTGGCCGGCCGACATCCGCTGCGCAGGCTGGTGGCTGCTCGAGCAACAGTCGGTCTTACTGGGGAAGAGCCAAGCTGCTGCGTCGCACATAATCAGAAATCTGTGAATGTGGATAATAAGGGCAAAATGGCTTCTGGGCAGGTTCCGCTGCTCTGACATCGAGCAGCGCCTGACTCCTCCAGCAGCTCCACAGGCTGCTTCTGATTCACGCACCGAGGGGATCTCATCTCCCTGCCCGGGACCTTCCCGGTACCTTCCCTCAGGCTGATCCACTTGTGCTGCCAGAGACACCTTGCAGGCAACGGTGATCGACAGAGACGAGGTAGAGCGGCCGTGTCCCACCGCTGCAGCTGCCAAGGCAGGTATGCAGGAACTAGGACACCCCTCCCCTGCTCGCACTGAGAGAAAACCTTTTGTTCTCCACTGTTGTTACGGGAGATCAGAGAAGCTGGGAGACAAGCTCTTGTGCTGATTCCTGCTCTCAGAATAACTCCAGTGCTGGCCGCTTTCATCCTGCAGAAACACATCCAGCTCAGGTCTCTTTGCATCCTCCTGTGCAAGCACACAGGTTGCCAAAGGGGCTCCTCCTACTCACAAATGTTTTCTCATTATTCAAGATGTATATGCACAGTCTCCAGCATACAAAACCTTTAGCAGCCCGTATGCAAAACCTTTCCCTCTGTTTTGTTGACTCAAGGTAGTCAAAGGATGGATTCAGAGCACTTGAAGGGTCTTGTGCCAGGCCCCAGTGGGGTTAGAACTATTTTGTAAAAAACTGTTTGCTGGGCAGCCTTTCTCGGCAGCCCTTGATGTAATGGCCAAGGGAGGACAAACATCATCTTCAGCCTTTCAAATGGTCCCTCTAGGTCAGGGCAGAACCATATTTGAGTTCAGAGCACTTGTCATTCCTCTCCATGTCTGGTTGCTCTATTATCGAGGTTTCAGGCTTTCTTGTTCAGCAGCTTTAACCAAATTTGCTCAGAAAATTAGAAAATTGCTATGTATATATCCAGCCCACTTCTCATGTCAATTCTGATTTAGTGCCAGAGATCAGAGGGGTACTCAGGTAAGAGCATCGGGTAATTATCCTCCAAGACATCTGGGTCCCAGAGGCAACCTGTAAAGGAACTGTTTTGTGCTGTGGGGAAGGGGGCTCAGCAGTGAATGCTCTTGCATGGGGGTCGGAGCAGACACTTGGGAGAGGACCCAGTGTCACTTTGGTGCAAGCTGCCCTGGCCAGAGGAGATGCTGCACGTTGCAAACTGCCTGTCCGTTTTCTCCAGGCAGGTTGTAAGGCTGATGGATGTGTGGTTTAAGAGTGTGTGAGTGTCAAGGTACCGTGTAGTTCTGAGGAAACTACTTCTGATAGTTAACAGCTCTGCGGCACAATGTTTAGGTGTTGTCTGATGCCTTTTTGGGGTCTGCCAGAGACCTGGACCCCAAAACCGGGGACTGAAGTCTCCCAGTCGCACCCCCTTCATGCACATGCCATGGGAGCCCCACCTGCTCCTGCCCAAACCTCTTCTGGCAGAGAACAGGTTGGTATGGAGAATTCTCAGCAGCTTTATTATTTTATATTCAGAGCACCTGAGGATTACAAATGTCTGAAGCCAGCAGGGCTCCTGAGCTTGCCCAGCCTCTGATGTCTGCGGTTTCCTGGCAGCCTGGCAGATGGAGGAGGTCAGTGTGTTAGGACAGAGCTGTCCCTGAAACTGTGACTGCCCGCATCTGCATACGGGACCGCTGGAGGAGTTTTGTCTGGATTAAACTTCAGGGACATACGGCTTCTGCTCAGAGGAATAAATGCAGCCACAGGTGTGGCTTTTTTTTGGGGGGGGAGGGGATGATCATGTATAGGGCAGCCCCAAGAAGTCCCATGTCTTCACTACGCCCTTGCTGGCCATATGCACTGTGCAGTGTGCAGGGACTGGGAACGACTCCTCTCCGCTGCTCCTAGGAGTGGCTGGAAAGGCAATTGTTGCTCTTGAGTGGAGGAAACTGGAGAAAATAATTTGAAATATCCTTGTGCCACATATGCTTTATTTTGAGGAGCAGGCAATAACCCTGCATTCCCAAATGAAATATTGAATTTTAAGGGAGATGCAAACAAGTACAAATGAAAAATGTCTCTGATCATAAAGAAAGCATTTGCTAAAATTAAAATGGAATGCATTACTGTCCAGACTGGAGACAGAAATGTCAGCAGAGCTATGAAAGGGGAGGCTGACTACTTAGGTGACCAGATACATTTATTGTTTCCTTTCCATTAATGCCAGTGGCAGTATTAGAGAAAAAAATCAAATTGCCTGACAACACTTTAGAAGGGAATTAAGTCCAGTCCTTGCAGAGTTCTCCTTAGCTTCTGTCTCAGCAGGAACAGAGACTTGAACAGACTCACATCTAGAGGGACAGGGGTGGGGAAAGAGGAATTAATTTTGCTGAGCAGAAATAATATAGATAATGTCATAATAATCATTAAAAGGACAAGTGAAATTGGTCTGGCCCTTGAAGCAATCAATATGGCCCATTATCCAGTTGAATTGGCATTTGATGGGAATGGCTCATTATTGTATTGGATGTGTCTGTGTTTCACATCATCAACTAATTCAGAGACAGAGGTGTATTAATATCAGGCCACGTGCATTTGCAGTGAGTTTATGGCAGGTTTGTGTTTAGGAAAGTGTTTATGTGGCTAATCTGAACGCACGTGCACTTGAGCATCCCGTACGACGCGTTCGAATGCCTTGGCACTGGTGGAGACTCTGACCAAACCGACCTCGTCCAGAGGCTGTTAAAGGTAAATGAAAAGCATCCAATGGCTCTAGTGGGCTTTGGGCCAGGGCTGATGTGTAGACAAACATATTGCTCAGTGATAGAAGCACCATCTGCAGGTCTGTAAATGCTCCATGCGCTGTCGTTGGCTGGGGCAGATGCTCTTGTGAAAGTTCAGGCCTGGCCAGATTGCAGGAGACTTGTCCTGGGGGAATTGCCAGCCTTGTTTTACACTGCCGTGGGGCTCAGCCAGTGGGGCAGAGTGTGGAGAAGGCTCTTAAAATGTGGTATCTCCTGCATGGATCATTAAGACACAGGCCCTGTTGCACTCCGTCATACCACTTCTGTGAGGCTGGAAACGTGACACCAACGAACATTCGTTTTTGTAAAAGCTCTAGGACAGATTTCTAGATTGCAGCATCTGAGGCTGGGGCTGTAAGCCCTGAAACGCCCATCTCCCACGTGGTTTACACAAATAAGGACTTGCATCCTTGTGCAGAATCGTGTCCTTTCTCTTCCAGTGGGATACACCAGCCAGAGCAACAGTGCTCGAGGATGAACAAAATAGATGCTGAAACATCTGGCCTTGCTGGTAAATGCTGCTCCCTGGTGAAAGCAGCTCCCTGGTGAAAGCAGCCCATGTCCTGGTGCATGTCACCCATCTGTGGGATGCAGTAGCTCTGCTCTCCTGCCTCACCGCAGTGGAGGGCTGTAATTTGCTAAGCACTGAAGGAGCTCAGCCCCAGCAGCGATGGCAGTTGAGATTGCCGCCTTGTTTGGAGGCACCAAACTTCCCCTAAATTGCAGATCTGGATTTCAGGTGCCATCTAGTTTGGAGATAGGCTGCGGGTTGCACTTTGCCATGATCAGACGTGCTGTTGTGATATGTGGTTGCAGGACACTATCACCTTCCGCTGCCCTTTCTGCTGCTTGGGTGGAGTGTCCTGCCCTGGCATGGCTGAGGCTTGGCGGGTTTGTGGTGCAGTGCTGGAGGGCTTCGTCCTGGTGCCGATCGAGGAGTCCTTGTGAAATTGGTTGCAGCAGCAAAGTTTACAGCATAGCCTGGGTCAGAAAGGCAGGAATGAACAGCTTGGACAGGACTTTCAGCCTCTCGAGGAGCTGCATTTGCAGTCGAGCCCTGACCATTGCCACAGCATGGCACTCCTCTGTCGGTCACGAGACAGTTAATTTCCATTTTTCTCCAAGCAGGAGAAAGCACAGAGGTAAAAAAATCTCAGTGATTTCAGTCAATTAAACTAAAGCCTACTGGGTCTGTTGCTTTTGGATTTTTTTTATTTATTTTATTTTATATTTTTGTAAATGAGTCTTCCAGGGTCTTCGAGCACTTACCATGGGGAGTGACAATCACAATCCGCTGCCTCGCCTCTCCCCATGCTGTCTCTCCACAGGAGCTCAAGAAATCTTAACATCCCATCAAAAGCTAATTACATTCTGACACACCAATTGGAGACATCGAGAGATGGGGGAAGAGAGCAGCTTACATAATGGTTTTAAAATTACATGGAGCATGCTGAATATCTGGTGCTATGAAGCGCCAAGAGTTCAGAGCAGCAGAGGGAGAAGGGTAATGGGAAAGAGTTATAATGGGATTTGTACTTGAAACCCACTCCAGGTTGTAGGTGCAAGACCTGGTCCTGAGCCTTGTCTTTGCTTTCAAGAACCGCAGCTTTTTTGGCAGGGAAAGATGCCCCCAGCCTTCCCCTTCCTGGATCTCTTTGTAGCCGTGGGATCCAGGCATCACTAGAGCAAAGGTGACAGTGGTTGTCTCTTCATCCTTTGGGAACCCCCTCCAGCTCCCAGTAAGCAGAGACAACCCCTGTCCTGTCTGCAGCCCCAGAAGGAGAGAGGGGAGAGCTTGGGCAAGGTGAGATGAGGAGTCTGAGAGTAACTGGGCAGAAGGATCCGTCTAGGACTGTTCACTGCAAAGCTGCAAAGGGGTAAGGGCTGGAAGAGACTTTCTGGGAAGTGCTCCTATGTAGTCATCCCTTTCTTGTGTCCTTCCCAAGGCATTTGCTGTTGGCCACTCCTGAGGGCAGGACACTGGTTGAGATGAAATGGGTGCGCTTGAGCCTGGGGCTGGAGGTTATGGTAGTGAGATGAAGGAAGACTGAATTGCCTTGGATTTTTCTGGCCTCCTTCTGGTCTGCAGAGCTATGGCCCCAGCCTGTTTCAGCCCTGAAACCTACTGAGAGGTGACACTCCCACCAGCTGGAGACTGCACATCAGCAGCTCTCCAGAGCCCCTTGGAAAGTGAGACTTACCAAGCAAGCCTCTGAAAAAAATATTTGTCTCTTTTTCCTGAAACTAGTGGAGACTCTTCACTTTTGGCTCCCGAGGACATGCGTCGCAGCCACAGACACCCATCGTGCTGTGGGAGAGCAGTGGTACATGACCCAGCAGAGAGGGCCGTGGGGCCACAGCGTTCACCCCACCTCATCCTGGAGAAGGTCCTGTTTGCTGAATCAGGTCCACCAGCTGCCCCAGTACCAGTGTAATTCTTTCTTAATGTTATTGGCTGGGCTCAAGAGCATGGCAGGAGGGCTGTGGCTGGCCAGGCAGCAAATTAACTGGAATTTCATTGTCTAATAATTTATATGATGCATATGTATTTTGGCAAGACACCTTCATTAATAGAAGCTGTCCTCTGTCCGCTGACTATTTACATTACTGGTTTCCCAGGGACCTCACGTCACGCTTCCCTTTTTAGTGACTTTCGTAAAACAGAGAAAAATGCTTCTCATTTCCCTTGATTTTTATAATGGATTTTGTTCCCTTCTGCTTTGCAAGGATTTGTTCCTCTGGATTTAGAACACTGCAGGCTTAAATTTCCCTCTATACTGGTATAAATCAGGATTCATTCCCTGGGTGTGACTTGTGTTACAAGAGCTGCTGGGAAGCCCAAGGAAGATGCTGGCGTGGCCCTGTCTCTTGGGTTTGGCAGCCCCAGACCGCAGGACAAGAGCATGGTGACAGTGGGTAAGTGCCCTCACGCGTGTATGAATTCCAACCAGGAGCAATGGTCAAGGTCTCAGCTTCTTGTGTGGAAGCCCTCAGAGATGCTGCTGGGTTCCCTGACTGCGGGCATGGTGCTGCCACCGCTTTGCCGCTTCTCCCTCGTTCCAGCCCGTGGCTTCACTCAGGGCAGTGCGAGGCACAGCGGGATGTCACCCACTGTGTCCCGTGAGGAGTGTGGCAGGGAGCAGGCTCGAGGGAGGACAGAGGCATTCTTGTGCAACTTTGGCATGTCGTCCCCCGGTCGCTGATGCTCTGCGTTGGCTGTCAGCCAGCCTGCTGGACCCTCTTGCAGTTGTATCTGTCCTCCGGCGGGGACAGTGGCAGGAGTAGAGAGACCTGCTGTCTCCTCAGGATGCTCGAGACTACGCTTCTTTGAGATTTTTCTTAGCTGAAGAAAACAAAGGCTCATTAAATCCATCTCTGAATTCCGGTGACGCGGAGAGGTGACATCAGGGATGTGACTCACAAACCTCCAGCAGAAAAGCAGCATCCAGGAGGGCAGGTTGGTGGTTTGCGCTGCTGGGAGGGAGGAGGAGGAGGAGGGAGGGGGCACCCTGCAGCCCTGCGTGGGTGTCTGGAGGTGGGGGATGTGCCAGGCGTGAAGATGCCTATCCCTATCTGTTTCTCCTTGGTGTCCTGCTCGCACCTGACCAGCCTGGGAAAAAGCTCTGCTGCAGGTGCAGGAGCTGGTGGGGTCCCCCCTGGAGCCTCTCGCTGTGGGGCTGGCAGCCCATCTTGCCGCTGTGTTTTCATTGCACTGTGACCCCAGCAAGCTTGGGTCCATCTCCAGGTGCCAAAACCTCCCAGACCTGCTGCCATGCCTCCTCCTGCATGCAGCAAGGATGGTACTGATGGCTCTGGATGTTAGCAACAGCCCCTTCTCTTACCCAAGGGAAATGGCCAGCCCAGCCATTCCTGGCAAAGAAAGGTTGCAGAATTACAACACTTATGGCATGGATCGTACCTCAGGCACCCACGGACAGTAGGATCCAAGCCCTCTGTGGCCCGAGGTCCCTCATGCTGCCCAGTGGTTGCTGCCTCCATGGTGGGTCAGTTGTAGGCAGGGGCTAAACTTCTTGGTGGTTTCCCTGTTGTGCGTCAGACAGGGGCACCGGTTTTGCCGAAGCTCGGTTGGGACTTAATCAACTGTCACTAGTGAAGGACAAAGCCTCCATGGAGTGACAGGTGGGGACAAGCTGTTCCCCTTCCCATCCTCCCCCTCTGATTGTTTTGCAGAGCAGTATCAGTGATTTGAGTATCTCCATTTCCTAGTGCTCGAGGGCTGCGATGAAAGCCTCTCCTGGAGAGATAAGGGTGCTCCAGAGCACCACAGCATCAGCGGTGCCAACTGGCGCAGGACCTGGTGGTGAGGGCTGGAGAGCCAGCCGAGCTGCTGCAGCCGGAGCACGCCGTGGCTTCGCCTGCTGCCAAGGCTCTTCTCGCCCTGCCGGAAGGACCCTCCAGGTCCCACGAGGACCATGCCCTCCAGGGATGAGGCTTCTCGGTGCCGTTACACCACAGGATGCATCTCCGTTTCGAGCATGTACTTTCCTTCCTTTTAATTACATCTGAGAGGAGCAAGGGTGTAAGGTGGAGGGGAGGAAGTGGCAAAGTTTGGCTCATGGTCTCCTTTTCAGAAGACAGTGGAGGGAAGTGGGGGCTGGGAATGTTATAGTCCAGCTCCTGCCTGATCTCCCTTGCTGTTCTGGTCTCTTTGAAGGACACAATATCCTGCAGAGCTTCAATCAAAAGATGCTGTGATGACTGATGGTGTTAGCTGGGCACTGCCTGCACCAGCATTGCTCCGTCAGCCCGGAGCCTGGGGAAATGCTCAGACTGAGCTATTCCACCCTGTGTCCCCACAGTGTCTAGCACTGGTGCCTGGCTGCTATTTGCTGGATAAATAAAATGTAAATTATGGCTCAGCCTCGCCTTTTGGAGGAGTGTGAACTGCACCCAGTGAAAGGAGGATGGGGACTTTTTCTTGGGTCAGTAATAATTAGGGTCTGTATTCATTAACTTCACATGCTTGGTGGGTCACTTACTCCATTCCGGTGCACTCTTTGCTCCTCTGCAGCACCATTTGCTTTTAATTCTGTAGCACCAACAAAAGGAGATGATTAAACTAAAGCTGAAATCCAGCAATGCATAAACCTACAGTTTTCTCAAGCAGCAGGAGAACCTGGTATGGACCTAATCAAGGGCCCTTTGATGTCTCTTAAGGGCTCTTATGGGCATCTGGCTGCCCTGGGTACCCCCTAACAAAGCCATTTCTGCTCCCATCATTCTCTGCCACGCAGTGGATCCAGTGGGTGCTTTCCACGCACAGGGCAAGTGAGTTTGTTTGGTCCTGCTCTCGCAGGATGCTTCTCTCCATCTTCCTGTATCCTCTTGTGGATAGAGAGACTCCTGCAGAGTGGATGAGGTGAGACAAATGCTGACTTTCTAATTTTAAAAGTGTGGAAAGGGGCTAAAGACATGGATAGAAGAGCATGTAGGAGGAAGGATGGATGGGTGGTTGGGGTTGCATGGTGGGAGGAATGGCCAGTGATGCATGGGCATGGATGAATGGGCAGGAGATGACAGTGGTTCCAGGACACTGGTCTTGGTCCTGGGAAATGATTTCTCCATGGTCCCTGATCAGGGTGCATATAGGGCCAGGGGATTTAATGCCAGGGAGCTGATGTGGGAGCTGGCTGGTCTCGCTTGCTGGTGGGTGCCTGCTGCTCATGCTGCCCCACGCAGCCTGCCTACGAGCCCGCAGCCGGGGTGACAAACGGCTTTTTCATCTACTGACAGTGATCCCAGAAGTGTGCGACACTTTCCCCTGGGCACACGCCGTGCTCATTTACATTCTCCGGCTAATTAATGAAGCGGGGACTTCTTTGTAGTGTGCAAAGCCCTGGAATGGCTCCAGGGTCCCTGGTCACAAGCCATGGGCCTGTGCTGGGACACAATGCTGGCGCAGGGTGGTCGTGGACAGGGATGAAAGGACTCTCTAAGAGCAGAGGCTGGTTGGTTCCTGCGGCAGAACACAGACCCTGCAACCACCCAGCCTCCTGCTCTGCCTCGAGCGAGATTCATTCATCTGGCTGTGGCAGAGAGGCTCTCCCCTACCTGCCTCCTCCTCTCTCCCTGTGTCTGGAATATTGATGGAGTCCATCTCTCCCTGCTGCAGGATGCTTAGAGCCAGCTGACACCAGGAGGCTTTGCAAACGCATTAAGTGAGGCACAGGAGTATCTCCTGCCCTGAGCTGGGAAGATTTGTCTTCTGGGGCCCGGCGGAGTGGGTGAGAAATGTATTTTTTCCTGCTTCCCCATAGCTGCCGGGCTGTATCGCAGTACACAGACCTGCGGCTCTGGTGGGGATGTTGCCTGCAGACGGTGCCGGTGCTGGATGTGCCGAGGTCAGGGAACGGGTGGGGAGCTGCCTGACTGGGGGCTGCTCCGGGTTTGGCTCCTGGTGTCACCGTGAGCTTCAATTTAGGGTCTGGCTGCACTGTGCGCTGCACCCTTGTGCTGAGATACTGGCTCACGGCAGCAGCGTGACCATGTTGGCCTGGTGCTGTGGCTGGGTGAGGGAGCCCTGTGTCTCTAACAAGTCCACAGCACCCTGCCAGCGATGGTGGTGGCTTCTCTTTCCGGCTCTAGCCCTGGTGTTGGCAAAAAGCAGCACAATATGGGTGCTACTGGTTTGAAAGGGCTTTGCCCATCCTCAGTGTCAACAGGGGTTAGATGTCAGAAAATCCAGGCTTTATCTCTTTGTCCCTAAGCTTTCCTGTTGATCCCTAAGCTTGCCACCCTCACCTCAGCCATCAGGTCACCTGCCCCAAATGAGAAAACTGAGGCACCAAGTCCTATTTGTTTGTTTTACTGGAAAAAAAAACCCAAAACCCCACAGAGACAAAAAAACAAACAAACAAATAAACCAAGGGATAATGACCTTTGCATCAGCCAACTGCATTTTTCCAGGCAGCAGTTTGATCCCAGATGATGCACCAGCTCTGCTGCACTTCTGGCATATGGGGGTAGCCTGTGCTAATGGAAGAAGAGCATGGTTATGCTTTCTGGGGCTAAGAATGGTAGCTCAGGTTTAATGTCTTTTTCTGTCTTAGAGGTTTGTATTTGGTTTAAACATAAAGGAGTAGATAGTGTTTGATGGTTAATGACATGACTGGGGACTTCAACTTGAGTTAGGATTTTTCCAAGGCACCAAAATGGGAAGATGATGGGCAAGGAAAGCTGCTCCGTACCAGAAATACGTAATTCTGATGCACAGGGATTCATCTCTTAGAGTGAGATTGAAACTATAAACCCATGGATGCGTCCTGATCCTTTGCTAGAACAGGGAATGATCAGATTTATGTCGGCTGCAGGGTCTGCCTGCCTTCCCAGGACCAGTGCTGCAGCTGGAGCTGAAGGCACAGCATCTCTGGTGGGACGTTTGCTCCTGGTACTGCAGCATACGAGGAACTCTTGCATGTAAAGGGAACAGGTTACAAATTGCTAGCAATGTTCATGCAACCCTGCTGCAAGGCAGTGGAGTGGGTGGAAGCGATGCACCAAAGGAAGGATTCAAAGTGGAAAGCATCTGAAGATTTCAGCTGTACAGGAAGCTCTTTCCAGTTCACTCGGGCAATTATCTGAGGCACTGCAGAAGGAAAGCTTGTTGGTCTGCAATTGTGTTTCCTCGGTGTGAAATTTTTCTCTGTGTGGTGGGAGAACTTTTAACTAGAAGGTTTTAGCAGCAAGGAAAGATCCCAGTTTTTGCAGAAATCAGGCTTGGGTTTATGAACCATTGTCACTTGTGGGAAATGCTGTCAACTGTGTAAACATGTAGGTCTAGGATGGTGACAGGAATTAACCTAAATACAAATGCAGGGACATGAGGTGGGAACAGAAGATGCTGAATCAGAGAAATGATCAAAGAAGTTAATATCTTCACCAGGGCAGAACTGGAAATATGGCTATGACATTTACATTTTGCCACTGACCTAAACTATTTCAAAGAACAGGGTCAGATCCCCAGATTTGTAGGGGTATTTTATGGTCACGACAGTCTGGTCGGCCTGCCCAACACGGGCTGATTTTTCACAAGAAGATGAGATGAAGGGGAGAACTGCAAGCAATTCTCTCCCTCCAACTTCTGTGTTGCAAATTACTGACAATCAGCGCAGAAAGTTTTGCAGCAGAATTGATGATGTTGTGAGGCTCAGAACTGGAACCCTACCGGTGATTTGGAGAGAGCTGGAAATTGCTTATGATCTCATGGTGTCAGGTGTCTCATTTACAATAAATAAATACAGAAAGTACACCCCAGACAATTGCTGTCAGATACCGGGAGTCATCAGCCAGAGAGCTCCCTCGGAATTTGGTATTTTAGGTCAACGGGGTTTAACTTATTGGAAACTGCAGGCAGATAAATATCAAGGACTTTCTGAGTCAGAGCTGCAGTACGCTGAAGACATTCAGTTGGCCATGTGGGGTTTGGGTCAGTCTGTAAATGAATAAATGAAGTGCAGAACCGAGCAAAAGCCACTTTCAAAATTTCCCATGAAATTAAAAAGCAAACCTTCAGGTTTCCTTCTTTCATTTCCCGTGAATATCAAAGGCAGTGAGCTGTACTGGCGCGCCTGGCACTGTGCAGAGTGTTCCTGGGAAGGGCAGGGCTCATTTGCAGCAGTTGAAATGGAAATGTCGAAATCCCACTTTGTTCCCGTTTGTCCTGCGGGGCTGGAGATGAAACGTGCTGGCAGAAGTGCTGCTGGAAGCACCAACGCGATGTATCATCGCATCTCAGCAATTTCAGTCCCTGTTCCTTTGTAAACATAAGTATTCATGGTGGAAAACCTGATTTGCAGAACTCTGCTCGTCTTATGGAAGAGAGAACGGGACCGTCCAGCCTCTCTGCTCTGCCACAGCTAATCAGCACGGCTCAAAATCGAGAGACCAAATCCTCGTGATGAAAGGCTTGCGGACGGCCCGTCGCCTCTGAACCAAAGCTCCCGCTGGCACTAATTCCACTGACGTCAGCGCCGATGTCCCCAGCAGAGAATCTGCTCCCCAGAATTATTCCAAGCAATTGTTTAGTGAATAATTCTGGATAATGAAAATGCAGAAGGGAGGAATTGGAAAGTTGTTCACTGTCAATTCACAAAAGAGGAGAAACGGAGGAATTTATCATGTCAATGGCTCGCCTATGAATTATTCACTCACTTGACAAAAAACAAAAAAATCCCTTTCCCCCCCCAAGCTCCCACCCCACCCAAGATGAGGTTTGCTGGCTTTGTTGTAATGGGTTTTTGATGTGCTGGTTGCTGGTAATGCCCCCCACCAGCTCCCGCGTGTTGAATTAGACATCGCACACAACGCATCAGTCCCTCTGCTTGAGGGGAGGTCGTCCCCGAAGCAGTGAGAGGAAGTAAAACAGCAGTGCTAAATCCAGGAATGATGCCAGAGAAGCTATAAACAAGTGGAAAGGCTATTAACAGCGTATAACCTGATGCTGCTATACCAATAATGGGAGGAGACTGCGCATCCGCAAGGGACATTAGAGCAATGCTTTACTGTCTCCATGCTCCTAAGCATCCATTTGGCAGCAGGAAGGGAAATGCCATTGAAAAAGGGTTGACGGAGGGAGGTAGAAAAAAATATGACATCGCAGAAGATGGAAGGTGAAGGAGAGTGGGATGGGAAGGGGTGAAGGGTTGCTTTTGGCTGTTGTCTTTGTGGTGTGCGTGCTCAGAGAGAAAACCTTAACCAGAGACTGGGCAGAGAGGAGTTGAGGCTATGGTCCAGTCTCTCTGAGAGGGGGAAGGGGCAGCACCAACCCTGGTACACACCAGCGTTGGACTTGCAGTTAGCTCCATGCATCTGACCTTGCTTGGGGATGGGTGAGCCTAGAGCCTGGAGCATTTTGGTCCCAGACTGGGGCTGGGAAAGTAACCTGGGGTGTGGATAAATGGCCAGGAGGAGTGGGTGTTTTTTTTTCCTGTGCTGCTATTTAACCCTGCATAGATTTATCTAAAGCTGCTATTTAATACCCCATTTAAGTTACAATAGTAAGAAATGTCCACAGAAGGGCTTTCAGGGTGTTCGCTGAATTTGTCTGAAACCTCAACTAGAAAGTAGTATAATTTACTGGAAGAGGCAAGATCTTACTCTCATTTTCGTGAAATAATGGTGCTAAAATTGAGCCAATTTCTTAAGAAGCTAAGCTTATAATGCTGAGCTGAGTTTTCACTAAAGAAAGAGGCACATTTCAGACTAAGAAATGAGACTTGAAAAAAACCCCACCAACAGAAGCAGATTGTCATCCATCACCTGCATTACGTTTGTACTTTCATGCCTTTCTTTAGATCTTCTCAGAGCTGGTCTCTATACAAGCATGGAGTGAGATGTTGCTCCTGCCTCACAGCCCATATAGAGGAAAATTGAATGAATGCAAAGGGACAGGACCAAGAAATGGCTCTGACAATGTTTTTACAGTGCTTTGCATTTTTTCTTATGCCCAGGTTGTGGAGGAGATGCTTCCCTGCATGAAGAGTAAGAGCAGAGGTGGCTCCGGCACTGGGATTCCTCCTGCTGAGTAAGTAAAGAGAAATACAATCGCACCCATCATTAATTCAGAGAGCAGGGGAGTGCCTCATGTTGTTTTTGTAAATACAGTAGCCTCTCCTACGTGGTAACAAATTGTGGGAGAGGTGTTGTATTGCTCCTCAGTGACTCTGGCTGTTATTGGATGGAGAATTTGGTTCATGATGGGGGAAAATGTTCCCAGGGAAGCCTTGCTTCTAAGTGGCTATTGATCTTATAAGATGCTGCAGAAAACGTGTGCCTGAGGTTCATGTTCATTTCTGATGTCTCTTTTGATGTTGCCCTGCATGCCTGTGGTTCAACAGAAGGATCCTGTGTGTGTCTGAAATAAATATTGGGAAATATGGTTTCATTAGGGTTCTCATCCTTGGGAAGGCAATTGAGGAGGCTCAGGTGGTCCCTGGGCTGGCAAAGTTTATTCTTTCTAGTTTAGACCAAAGGTGAAAGGATTCATTCCAAATGAGCATGTGTGAGCAGGGCCAGCATGGGAGGATGCTGACAGGCAGGTCAGTGGATCAGTTTTACAGTCACAGCCTGGGGTTAAATGGGCTGAAATCAGCTTTGCAGGCTTTGCTCAAGGCAAGAAGAACCACTGTTTGTTGATGCTCCCATTGGCTCTATCCTATTTAGCAGCACCTAGGTGTGAACATCTAGAATTACCAATCTGGAAAGAAAAACACATGGTGCCTGATTTCCAAGAACCTTTTTCTGTGTTCCTTTAGTCAAGGGGTTGGCCTCAGGGTTGGGTAGGAGCTGCTGGGGTCAAGCCTGGGGGGTCTGTCCTGTTACTTGGGGCTGCAGCTTGGGACAGGAATGGCGGAAACGTGTGTTCTCATCTGCAAGGCAAGCAGCTGGACCCTCACAGTGAAGGCTGCCCTTGATGCGGGCTGAGTGAGAACAAAGCGCAGCAACTGAGCCAACGCTGCCTTGTGCTACACTTTCATGGTATGTCTTTTCTCTCCACGGGTGAGAATAGGTCATGGTTCTTCAATTATATCTGGCATCTGAAGACAGTACACCCTCCTCCCATTCCTCTTGATTCAGCCTTGATAACACAGCAGAAAATGAGAAATAACAACAGGTTCATCTCAGTCTGCTTGACACAGTTTTGGTGCACTGCTCTTCATGGAAACTTTGACCTGGCCAAGAGCAGCGGGTGCCGAACTGGTTCTCTTCTGGGTGCTACCCCACTCCGTCTTCACAGCAGAGGGTCACCTTCTGCTCCCAGGATCAACAGGGAGTATGTCCTTTTGCAGGGGAATGTTTCTGGGTTTGCTCTAGACACAACTAGGAGATGAACAACAAGGGTCCCTGCTGCGCATTAAAATTTCCCTTTTCCCTGGGACAGGATTTCAGGGCGTATCTTCATACAAGGCTTGCCCATCTTTCATGAAGATGCTGTAGGACAGCCACAGAAACCTTTCTTTCCCCGATAGAGTAAGAATGGGGTTGTAGAAGGCAAACAACTTTATTCTTTCTTTTTTCCCCAAATTTAGTTTTCCATTTTGAAGGATGGGGCAAGAGGAGAATGGATGAGATGTCACAGTGTGCAAGCAGCAGCAGAAATCTGTGGATGGGGCTGAATGCAGACCTCCATACATAAGGAAGATCTTTGAGGGGTGTCACTGCTGTGTATCGTAGACCTGCATCTCCACACAGCTGTGTACGATTGAGCATTTGGATTTCGTGTATGAGGAAAGCGAAAGGTGCATAGAGATGTGTGCTTTTGTTTCCCTGTGCTGGGAGGAGCTGAGCAGGGGAGGCTGGGTTTTGTGCGGGCAGAAGTGTTAAAAGGAAAGTGAATTCTGAGGTGTAAAGATAAAAATAAGAAAATTTATGGGGTGCCTGCATGTATGCATGCATGTGCATGCCCGGAGAGACCTCACAAGGTGAGAAATAACTCCATGTGTCATTAATTCGGGAATACGCTGGGCATTTGGTGTGAATGTCTATCCGGGATTTGTGTCTTTGGATCATGCAGGGGAGGGATGTTGTGCCCCAGTGCTGTACACAGGGTTAAATGGTGAGAAGCGCACGATCAGAGATAAAAGTCTGAAGGATGAGCTGGTTTCCCTGGGAGTCCCCATTCTTTCCCGCTGTTTCGCCATGGCAGGCTGCGCAGTCTTTTATTGGTCCCATTAAAGCCAGTTGTCTGTGCAGGGATTGATTTCAGAGGAGCGCAAAGCTAATTAATTTCCAAAACGAAAGACTCCGTATACATAAACCAATCTCTGTCTCTTACCCCTCCACACCTCTGGATAGGTGAGCCTGAGTATTTAATGCCTTTTCCTTAGAGCTCTGGAAGCCTTTACTGAGATTACAGTGAGGATAGAGACAATACTTTGCCTGCATGTAGATTCAAGGATAAAACGACAGATGTCTTTCATTAAACATCTCCGGAACGAGCTGTTCAGGAGGCAATATGTATTCAGACGCTATCAATATTTCATAAAGCCGTAATAGATGTTATCATAGATCCTCCATCCAATATTTATTGCACCGTAATCACTGATACATTGCACCAAGGCTCTCCATCCACCCTCCCCTGCCTGTCCCCCCCATAAGCCATGCACCCAGGTACGCAGGATTGAAATGAAGTGCAAACCTAGTGCCACAATAAATTTGAAGGAGTTTGAAGTTGTTTGTTACTTCAGGCACTTTCAGGCCGAACGATAATGAAACAAATCTGTTTGCAGAAGGCGTTTTTATGGAAGGGTTTCAAAGTGAGTTGGCTCAGTGTAAATCTCTGGGTTGAGGCCATTAGAAAGCATTTAAGCTGTAGCGAGGCAGCGAGCTGTGTCTCTGAGTCTGTGGGTGTTGAAAAGCAAAGGCCTAAAATTAGAAACGTGGAAAATATGAATCCTTTCGGGAGTCTGCTGCTGGGTCAACACAGGTAGAAGAGACCTGAGTACGGCTGGAGCTGGACCCTTCCCCTCCCTGACCCCACCAGCATCCCATCTGAGCTTTCTGAGCAGCTGTGGTGCTTCCAGGGGAGCTGTGTAGGGAAAGGATTGGACCTGAAAGATTTATAGTTGGGATTTTCAAAGGAGCCTAATGGATGAAATATTATAGCCAGCATTGCTCAGAAGGTCAGACCCCTGGTTGTGATAATCCTTTTTGCCCTCAAAGCCCATCAGTCTAAGGGAGGCCAGCAGTCACCCTCTACACTTATTCTGAAGTCGGTCAAACTTCTCAAAAACATTTGGCTTTGTATCACAGGACATCCTAATGGATAAAGTGGGCCCATCAACATGGTGCACATTAAATAAATTAAATAAATAGGGTTTTTAATTGGTTTCCAAATGGAGTCCTAAAAGGAGGTTCCACATCAAACAGCTTTGTTTCTTGTGGAGACCCTAAATGGCTGCTCTTGACCCCTTCCCATTTAATGTCCCCAGCAATGAACGAGGGAAAAAAAGAGAAGAATCTGTTAAATCCTCATTGATAAATGTTGAAAGTGACACAAAGACTGGGGAAGAAAAGCGGCCCTTGCAGACCCCCAGTTAATGATATGGAGCCTTGTGTTTGCTTGGCAGCCCTGGGTCAAGTAAACATGGTATTTTGTTATGGTCAAATGTCAGACCATTCATCTCACTTAACGGAGGCCATCTAAATGTTAGGTATGTGGGGTCCACTTCTAGTCATAGGCAGGGTGGAGGCACCTCCAGAGCATGAGTTATTCATTGTACCTGAAATGTCCCTTAGAGTGGGATGAATTGCCTCTGGACAACGCCTATTTCTCTCTACTGACAGTGGAGACAACTGAGATGAGTAGTTTACTTAAAACATGTAACTCTTAGGTGGCTAAAGCTGGGGCAGGAAGCCCAGCTGTGGAGCCAGGGAATGCACAGACTAATTGCAGGATGGGGTAGATGATGAGGCAGGAAAACCCTGGAGAGACAGCAGGTCACTGATGAGCAACTTGTGATCCTCCGGCCAGTTTTGCCTAGGAAAGTTATGTTAATCCTCTACTTGGCACAGTATACATAGTTCAAAAAGGGTGTGGAAATATTGGAGTAGATTCAAAGAAGATCCAGAAAAAGACTAATGAATAGGAAATCACACCTTTCGGAGCGCAGATCAAGGAGCGTAGTCTGCTCAATTTAGCAAAGAGGGGGTAATAGCTGGCTGACCATTACACCTGCAGGGAAGAGAAGTGGTTGTACTGGGGAGCTTCACAACATGGCAGGGAAAAGCTGCACGAGTGGCTGCACAGCTTTGCCAGGACAATCCAGCCCAGGAGCAGGGTGGTGTTTTTTAACAGCGAAGGAAATGATTTGGTCATATTGCTGGATTTCTCATCAATGGCTGTTTTCGAAGCAGTTAACTGAAAAACATTCTTTTTCAGGGTTATGCGTTGCATTCTACTGTGTTTCTCACAAGGGTTTAAACAGGGTCATGAACTGTAGAAAATGCCTAAGAAACACCTACTTTATTGAAATTTCATCGTCTCTTCAGGCTCGTGGGGCCCTGAGGGGAAGCAGAACATAAGGCATGTGCACACGTGTGTGCAGAGGGAGGGATGATTTTTTAGGATGTGTGAAAATATTAGCCTAAAGGCTCACAGCAGTCTTGAAATTTGGAACAGAAGGGAGATAAAAGTCTTCCCTTCAAAATAAGTTGCCCATGAAGACACTGGGTGCTGAATGGATTAGGGGGTCTGGGAGAGGCTGGAGGTGCTGGAGAAGAGGAGGTTTGGGTGGGACAGGCATCCCAGGCAAGATAGGACTGAGGAGCACTCGTCTCCACGTCTTACTCCATTGCATCCCTGTAAAACACCACCTAAAGCCAAACATCACGTCTGTAAACAAATGGGATTTTAGCTTTGATTCTCCATAGATCACAGGAGCCCTTTTCACTTTGGAGAGCCGTGTGAGGGCTGGAGTGTAATGAGCTGGTTCATGGGGCAGGCAGGGAACGTTTTTATTTGACTTTTGGGCCCTGGGAGCCCCCAGGTTTGACTTTGAGTTTCTGTGGAACAGAACACATTTGCTGATGTAAGGGAGCCTGAAATAACTAGGAAAGCTTCGGGGCTGCTGACACTTGAATAAATCCAAATGTCCTAGTATTTGGTTAAACTTGAATCTGAATATTTGTGTATGTTTTTTACAACATTTACTTGCCTCAGGGAGCAATTTGTGGAGCTGAAGTAATCCAAGAGCTTTTTTCTTTTTTTTGTTTACCCCGCCCCACCTCCCGCCTGGTATTTCCACCCTCCAGGAAGTGAAAAGCCTTGAGAAGATTGGATCATGCATTATTTTTACCCTTGCAAATAGTTCCCAGATGCACGGAGCTCAAGCTGTGAAAAATGCACAATGCAAGCCCTCAGCGTGTGCCGGTTCTTGCAATGCCAACCGCGGAGCTGAGGCTGGACCGTTCATCTCACGGATGGTCACAGTGGGCACCCAGCTGGGGCCCCATCACCTCGAGGTATCTTGGCAGACACACAACCCCATTTTTCCCAAACCTCACCCTCTCTGCGTTGCTCGAGTGGGAAGATGCGCACACCTTGGTTCCTTTGCATTGAATTTCAGATTTCTGAGGCAACCTGGCTTCCTGACAACTTGGCTTCATCTGCCTACTATATGTAACACATAACCTCCTTAATATTACACATGGCATGTTTAACTGCTTAATTTACTTCAGGAAGTATTGCCAAGTACAGCTATTCTGTTGACATATAATTTGCATGATAAACTAGTATATTTTAAGCCACAAATAGGATGCTTCTGTGAGCTATCTGTGTACACTTCTACAAGCTACCAGTGGTATAGTACCTTCACTCCATGAGTCAGAGAATGTAGCCCCACATCATGCCCGGGGAGGGAATGAATGATCCTTCCTTCCAGGAGGAGAGTGGAGACTCACGGCTGGTCTGCATCAGGGAGTCAGATGGTGTATCTCTTCCGAGATAAATTCTTGGGCAGACATTCTCTTTGGACTAAAAATGGCTTTTCCCCCCTCAGAACAACTATTCTTGTTTGGGTGAGACTGGAAGTGATGCTGTTTCCCTAGACAAAGCTGTGTGACCAGGGCCCCACAGAGGAGCCTGCAGCCACTGGCTCTGTCTTGGGCAAACCTTTGCACATGCGAGCGTGTTGCTGCACGGGAGCAGACCCACGCTGCCTCTCCGGGATCCCAACCCCACCCCCTGACCTCTGCAAACTCCTTTTTCTGGCATCATGCATCTGTGTGTCTGTCTGCACCCTCTCCTATCTGTTGGCGGTGGCAGACACTGCTCCGGTGTTTGGCAGCCGCTAACGAGCGCGAACCGCTCCCTCTGTGCCCTGCTCGATGGGGCAGCGTCACCTTCCAGCTCTTCGTCATATTAGGCTCGCAGTCACACAGCACCCCGTAAAGCTTCGAGGCCTTTGAAAACTGAAGGCTGACGTCTTGGAGTCTAATTTGACACATTTCCAACAGGGGAAGCATTTATTACATTAGACAAGTTGATGCAGCTCTCAGGTTGGGAATTGCACTTATTTGCCATAATAATGGTGTAAAGTCCTCTTCCTTTTATTGTGTTATCTCTCTTTAATCATGCAGAGACGCTCCCCAGTAATTTTAATCAAAGGCTCAAGCATCACTTATCTGAAGACTAATGACTCAACTCAACGAGAGGAGAAACTTTGAAGAGCTTGCAGTTGAGCTGGGAGGAGCAAAAAAAGGAGAGTTTATTTGAAACTTTTTTTCTCTCTTTACATGTGTCATTATTTCACCTGATTTTAGCCGGAGAACCTTTGTGTGTCTGGTGAGCGGGGATGAGCTGCGTCTTGCTGCTTTTGCTGAACGTGCTGTGTTGAGGAACATGGCTGAGAGAACGAGGCATACTTTCACAAGAAAGATATTCCCACCGAAAAACGGTGGTGTGGTCAAACCTGTTCTTTTCCATAGAGAAAAATGCCATATTGCCTGATTCTCTTTCCTTGTTTGATGAGAATATTTGAAAGGTATTTGTCTTGGAAAGAACCCTTTTACCTTCAAATGCCATTTCTAACAAGAAAAGAAAGGGTCTTTTTTTGGCTTAAACCAGAAATTCTTGTGGAAGCCTCAAAAACTTGTAAAAAAAAAAACCTGAAAGAGAGGGTATAAAAGGAATTCATGTAAAGTTTGTAAAGAATAAGCTTTCTGGTGCTCATTTCTGCTGTTTTCACTGAAGTAGCTCATTGGCTATGTTGGAATTGAACTGTTCTGCTTTAGATTTCTCCGTGGGCAAATGCCATGGAGCTCGACACAGAGACCGTCTCTTTCTACTTGGCACAAAGGCTCTGCTTGGGATTTGCTGTGGTATAGCCCTCTAGGTCAAGGTTATCCAAAGTGGGCGCCCAGCTTGCCATGAAGTGTGTCTCCAGCTGCCAGGGGCTGTCAGTTTTCCAGCAATCCGGCCTTTTTAGGTTGTCTTGGCTACAGCAAGTAAAAGTGAATCTTCCAATATTGCAAGTGCCTTTTGAGTGACTTGCCTGGGTAGAGTAGAGGGCTTCCTAATGGCAGGTAAACAGCATCGTCCCTTCTTTCTAGCAATGGAAATAAGTGCATGGAGTCAGTGTATTGTTTGAGGATCTCAGTGTTGGAAGGAAATTGGAGATTTCCAAGGCTCTGTACAAGCCAATATGCAGATCCTGAGCCTTCTCAGGGGCTGGTTTTGCTGCCACATTGTCTGTCCCTGCAGGACCTCCTGCCTGAGGAGCCCAAATCTGCCCGTGCATTTTTTTTCTACAAGCCATTTTCACGCAGCTCTGCACAGCCATGGCAGGAGCAGAAGTCCTAAATTCTTCCCTGGAGGTGTTCAGGGGTTGATGAGAAGCAGGAGTGAACATTAATCTTTTGACTTACTCTTCCCAAGAGCCATGTTGCTCTGTTGGGAGACCTCCCAAGAAAGTCCTGGATTGAAATCCTGCTCATGAGACAGTGGTCAACACCAAAACTCCCCATCCAGGACGCTACTGCTGCAGCTTCAGTGGCTTCTTCCAACAGTTTCTTCCTGTGGGTTTCGTTTGATGTGAGAACATGGACTAACTATTCTTCCTTTCAACTTCAAGCTCTTGCTTTGGTCACGGGGGTGAAATAAAAAGGGAGACACTGAACAAGCTCCAGTTTTTGAGTGGTTTTAGCCATTTTCACCATGTACTTTGCATGCTCATGTGTCTGCATCCATAGAGAGCCAATTTGTGGCCAATTCAGCACACATGTGTTTTGTGCATGTGGATTCCTTGCAGGGACCCAGGATTTTTGTCAAACCTGCACCCCCTGCCCCTTCCGTCAGTCTGATACAGTGATGGGGGGAACTGCACAGAGGTAGATGAGGATGTTTTCCAGGCAGTAAATACAGCCTTGATAGCAGCATCCAGTGGGGTGCTGGGTTTGCTGTGCAAGGGCCTCGTTGGCACAGTACCCACCGGCCCGGAAAAAGAGGGATTCCTTTCAAAGCCAAAACCACGCGAGGGCTACTTTTAAAAGCAGTTGAAACTGAACCGATAACTCTCTGAAAGCGGCTATGCTTTTGCAACGACGCATCTCTCCTTATCTCACTGTGGGTTTGCAGATTCCAGGCCTCTCTGCACGCTGCAGTAAGAAACTCTCTCGCTTTACGTCTTGGTGCTCCCAACTTTAGCCTGTGGGTTCCCGTCTTCCTCTCCAGGGAGCGGCTGCAGTTGAGGGTGATTTACAGCTGCTGGCGAGTCAGAACCAGTGGGAGCTGCTGGGATGGAGACGGCTGCCTGATTTACCACACTGATGAGTACGAGCCAAACGCACCCAGCGATGCCAGATGGTTGTAGCGTTATCTGTCACAATGGATCTCTGAGCAGATGGATGCTATACAAACATTTCACAACTGCGGTAGTATTATTGATGCAATTACTATTAATACTATTTATAAGTATTATATTAACACAAACATAGCACTATAATAATGAACACAAAGCACGCTTAGCGTGATTGCCGGTCTAATAATTAATGACGTCTTTCAGTAATGCTATCTGCTATTACAACTAATGATGCAATGGCTGCAAATCTTGATTTCCAAAGGAAGGAAGGTTTGGGAAAAGGTTAATGATGCATCAGAGCCCAGGGAAAGCTGTGGGAGCTGGAGAGGGCACCCAGATTCAGAGAAAATTGTCATGGGAGTTGGAAAAATGGGGATGTTAATGAATTGTGGGTCTTGGGAGAGGCAGTTTGGGGCTGTAATTGTTTTCAGGCATTATGGCTCTGTACTGGCTGTCTCTGAAACAGGCTTTGCAGCTTTCTGGGCTCTGAATTCAAGGTGGCCAGAGCATCTGGGCTAGAGCAATTTGAATTGTATTGTTTGTGCCTTAGTGCCAAAGAAAAAGCATTAATTGAGGGGTCTTCGACCTGTTACTTGCCTGTGCTCTCATTTCAACTCTGATTCTGACCTGCTGTATGACTTTCCGTAAATCTGTGCCTCCGTCTGTCTTGTCTATTTTTATTGCAGTCTTTTTCGGGCCAGGACTTGGCTATGTGTCTGTGTGCAGCTCCTAGCACAACAAGGTGCAGAGGCTAATCAGGACCTCTAGATCCCGTAACAACATTGATAATGAGCTGACTGGAGATCCTGGGTGGAGCTCAGGGCTTGAGGGTGGTCCAGGGATAAGATTTGTCTGGCCCAACCTGAAACACTGATATGTGTTCGAGTCTGAGCTAGTTTCCAAGCCCAGTGTTTACCTTTAAGCTGACTGCAGTATGAGGTAATTCGCTGTTTTATGATTTTTTTTTCTCCACAAGGGTTATGGAGAGAGCTGAAGGTGTAGAACTTTAAGTGCTTAATTTTGCTATGCTCACATTAGGGTGAATGAAACTCAGCCAAAGTCTGGGTTTGAGACATGAGCCCATTTTCCCCTGAAGGTGTAAAACTAATACAAAGAGTTTAGAAGTGAATAATTTTGCTGACATACAGAGGTAAAAAATCAGGCAGGTCTTTTAAGTACTTTCTTGCCCGGCATGTCCTCTGGTGTGTTGAGCCCTAGGAGATGGAAAGGACTCAGCGCAAGCTCTCCGTGGTGGAATGGGCATCCTTTGAATGCCATTGCATGTCATCAAGCCCCTAAAGCTACCTAGTTCCAAGGCCTTCTTCCTGCAGGGTTGTGCAGCCCTGGGACAGAGTCCTGAGAGAAGTGGCGAGCTGCCATGCCTGGAGATATTCAGAAGCTGACTGGACACGGTCCTGAGCTAACAAGGAGGCTAGCTGAAGTCCTCTGAGAAGGAGGTCAGACTAGAGACTTCCAGAGGTCCATTCAACCCAAAACTATTCTGTGATTCTCTGACATATGTAAAAAAATCCCTTTTTGTATGCACCTGAATGTTCAGGCATTTATATACCTTAGCAAAATCAGGCCTAGACATTTCTGCTCCAGTAGACCTCTTTGAGAAACCCAGGCTAGTCTATGAATGGCTTTAGAAAATATTTCCCATGCATGTATGTCAAACCCAGTAAGGGAGTTGGAGGTTCCTGCCTGATAAAACAACATGGGAAAGATTCATGGTATGTGCTTTGCCCCCCTGTGAATGTCTTGGCTTCTCAGAGCTTTGTTAATGTGCATTGATTATATTCTGAGGAGTTTACTGCACCGTTAGAAAGTCATTTAGGGATTTATTGGGCTGACTTTAAATACTGAAATTGAGTCATTACCCTGACCCACATGTGATGTGCCTGAGCCTAATGCCTAAGTTCAGGAGGGGGAGACCACAGTCCAGTGGTGAAAATCCTCCCAGGAAACTTTATTTTGAAGGTAACAAATGGGTTAAACAGAGCTTGTTAAGGCACATGACTGCAAGCCTAGGAGTGCACAGGAATCTCCTAATTTCCTCTTCCACCCTGCTTAATCAGAGATAATAATAGGATAGTAATAGGAATTCAGACCTGATGATGATGAGTACTGTAGAACAAAATAGGCTGTGCAGGCAAAGCCCAGCTCTTCACACTGGTGACAGGGGATGAGGGATTTTTCACTGAAGGATTTTCATTGAAGATCAATGGGACTTGGCTGTCTGCCTCCCATCATAAATCTGAATGCCTTTCCTTAGATTCAGACGATTATTGGTGAGACATGTTGGCAGTTTCCCTTCAAACAGAAGGGAGATGCTGGAGATTTTCTTAACATTTAGGATTTGGCTCAACCTGAATCATGGGATGGGCCATTAGCCAAGAAAAATGTACACCCTTTCTGGAAGGACCATTCATATTTTTGTGTGCATTTTTTCTTTTTTTTTTTCCACAGTGCATTGCTGCAGGGGCGTGCTTGGGGTTTCTAGCTGATATAGTCAGAGTAATAATAATAACAAGGGTAAGACACCGAGATGCGCACTGGCAGTTTGCTTCCGCCCAGCACACAGGCCAAGCTGTGAAGCTTGACTCCCCGTGGTCCAGGGAGCCAAGATCTGTGGTTGTGCTCACAGCACAAACCAACCTTAGCATTTCCATTTGCTTTTGCGTTCGGACTTTTGCTGTGTTTGGAGCATGTCGAGTCCCCATTTCCTGCCGGTGGGTCTCTCCACCAAGATGTGCAATGAAATAATTCAAACCTGGGAAGACTGAGGTGGGCTCAGGTGAGTCCAATGCTGTTGGAGATCATTTGGATGGCTTCGCATTCCCGTGCCAGCACTGTTTTGGTGGCAAGTCCACTGTAATCAGGCCAACTTAGGGTCTGCTCTAATTTACATCACTTGGCTACGGCTCCCTTTATCCACACAGTGAGCTTGGAAGCGCTCCTGCTTTGCCAGTCCAAAACGTACATCTATGCCAAGTAAAAACATCTCCACAAAGGACTCAATAATGTTCTGCAAGCACCATCGCTCTCTAGGGTAGGGATTTCCTTTAATGCAGATACCCCAGCTGTGAGTCCACAGCTGGGGAGTTGAGTGCCCCTTCCCTCCACCCCACAGAGACCTGGGCTGCAGCCAGTAACAAGATAAGCCAAAACAGACTTGCAGAGAAAGGACAAGGCAAGCATAATTTAACTTCGCTAACGTAAAGGAGAAAATTTTTAGCAGCAGAAAGAGATTAAAAAAAAAATCTCAATCTCAACAAGGAGTTAAAATAAGCCAAGCAAAGCCAGCAGTGTGAGTGAAAGCTCTAAGACCTCTGGGTCCCTCAGGTCTCATCCCCTTGAGGTCCTGCAGGAGAGGAGCACATCTTGCCGCAGCGCAGGATGGTTTTTGGATGTTGTTGGAGCAGGTCTGACCCGCTGAGGTTGGAGGGCAACAGCTGGCCTTGACATCTCAGAAGACTTCAAAGATAAAAAAGGGTTTTATTGCTCTGGAGGGGTAAGCTCAGGATGGCTCTCCTGGAAAGCGGGGTTGGTGGCAATAAATCAGCTCTCAGCTGTTTTGTAGCGGGGATGTGCTGCAGTGCTGCTGCGTAGCTGGGAGGTGGTCCTCCCTGCTGCAAAAGCTGCGGCTGGCACAGATGCTTACATCTCTCCTTTCATCCCATCTGAGCAAATAACCCCTCTTGGAGACAGAGAGGGACATACGGAGGGGACAGCACAGGATTTACCCAGGGCCAGTGCTCAGCGCAGTGCGGAGCACAAGGAAGGGCTGCTGGCCAGGCTCTCAGCTGCTATAAATTAACGTCACTCCATCAATGTCAGGAAACACATGCTGGATTATACCAGCCCTTTGGTTCCAGCTCCTGAGGCCCCGCTCGGGTACTGGCAGCTGAATGCAGCCTCCAGATTTCTGGAGCTGGGGAGTCTGCAAATGGTTTTGCGCATTCACCTCGGTGCCTGCGTTTGGAAATGCTGGCCCAACACTTTAAAACAGATGCTTTCGTCTGGGGAGGGAAACCTGGAGATGAGATCATGGAATACATTGAATTTGACTGAGATTTTTCCATGAAAACATCCTTGTTCTACCGGGTTTCTGTAAAAACTGAGATTTCTGCAAAATATCTCCCCTGGTAAGTGTCAGTTTTGTTGGAAGTGTTCATTTCTTTTCTTCAGGAAAGTAAGAATGAAATACTTCCCTCTAGGTTGATGTTAAACTGTTTTGTCTGAGTTGCCGCAAGTGGAGCTTTCTGGGTAAAAATTGTCACCTGGAATGTTTCTGACAGAAAAATCAGAACGGATTTAGTCAAAGTATTTTGCAAATTCACACTGAATTGTGACAATGAACAAAGAAACCTCTGCACAACACCTGGCGTTCTGCCTTTTAACATTTTTAAAATGAAATGAGCCTTAATTCAGAAGGGCTTTTTTTTTTTGACACTTTCACTGAAAGCACACACACACTTATATAAAAAAAATCAGATCATTTCAGTCTAAAGAACAGATTTTATTCCTATCAAAATGGTTTTCTCCTCGTTATTTGTATTATAGCCAAATGAGAACTCAGGTATCTACGCACCCCAAGAGAGGTGCTCAAGACCATGACCTCCTGTTTGGCTCCAGGACCACGATGGTCTGTTTTTCCTCTACGGCTCAGGCTCCCGGGGTGCCAGCCCAGCCTTGGTGCCTGTCCCACAGCTTTCCCGGGCTGAATGGCAGCGTGGGCAGAGGCAGGTTGATGTCTTGCTGTGCCAAAATGAGCTGTTTTGACATATCTGAACGGAGATCGCATGGGATTCCAGTGCTGCCATTTTGTTTTTATTCTGCATGTTTCAAATTTTCTGTCCTCATTTGGGACAAGCAAATGTCAAAACATCGGTTTTGGATTTCTATTGCCTCTTGTCTCTGAGTTGCTCTGACGATGCTCTGATTTGCTCCCTTGTATCATCCAGGCTCGACAGATCGGGTGCGCTTTGTGCTGCAGCGAGACAGACAGCATCTCTCGTGGTTCCCGACTGCTCCCGGGAGAGCTTTTGCCACACCAGCTGGGAAATTGCCTGCTTTTTACTCATTTATTGAAGGCAAGTGCTCTGCAGACTTCCTCCCTGCTGGGGTCTGGCAGCACACACCTACCTAGAGCTGCCCACCGCTGCCTGGTCTAACTTCTGCCTGCACCTGGAAATGGTGGGGGAAAAAACACTGCCTGAAGAAGCCCCAGTGAAAACCCATCAGGGAGATGGGATGAGGAGCTGGGCAGGTCTTCCTCAGGTGGCTCTGGCTTGAATCGGTCCATCCCCATGGCACGGTGAGCATGGGATTCCCAGCTTGCTTCCACTGGCAGCCAACCTATTTCTTCCAGAAAAACTTTCTGCACAGTTTTCCTCTGTCCCCCAGTAAAACGTGGGGACTTGAAATGTCCACACCACGGCACCCAGTTCCCCAGATTCATCTGTTTTCAAGCTGGGTGGAGGCAGCTGTGGGTAGAGAACTGCCTGACCTGGATTTTCACTCTCTCTTGGCTGGGGAGTTTTGCTCTGCTGATGCCTAATTACATCCAGGCAAATGTTATTCATGGAACTGGGCTCCAATCTCAGCTTCTAAATAAAGCCGTTTGCGTGGTGTGGAGGAAGAGGAATGAACGGCCACAGGACCATTAACGCTGGCATGGGAGTTAATGAGTCCTAAAGAAATCCTGCATTTCACTGGCTGCTTGGCAGAGTGGACCTGCTTGTAACAGTGGTCTATCGAACTGCGTCCTTTTCCTCCTCTTTTTAAAGTTACTTAATATTTTATGAACATCTATAGGGCAAAGCATTAGCTTCCTTCTCCACGCCAGCCCTTGATAACTTACTTGCCGTTTTTACTGCGCATTAAATGCTTTATGGGAGTGACTGTGAAACCTTTAGAGGTGCTTCCAGCGCTATCTTTGTTGATGTCCCCTCTGTATGGTCACAGCCAGCAGTGGGATGTGTAGCTCAGTGGTGTACTCTCCCTTTATGTTGCAGGTGGCATCTAAAAGTCTCCGGCGGGGACACCCCGTTCAGCTGCCCCCGCGCAAATGCAGCGACGTCCCTGCTCTGGGTGATTGCCTGGGTTGGGTCTCTGTGGGCAGGCAGTGGTAGGCAGAGGAAGATGTGGTGTTTGCTTGATGCCAGCTTGTGTTTTCTCAGGAAAGGCTTGCTGTCGGAGGGGCGGCGTTAACAGGGATGACGGATGGGCGTAGTGGCGTGTCCTGACACACCCGAAACTGCGACAGCCAGGGGAGGGCTATGCTGGGGTGCCCGTGGTGTCTCGGCTTCCTCCTAAACGAATCCTAAATTGGCAGTGATGTAAAAGGGAGGGAGACAGGGATTTCTGGTTTGACCCCTGTGTCTGCGAGGTTATTCTGGCACTCTGCAGGGAGCCCCGGTTTTGTTACTGCTTCAGCTTTGAGGTGGTTATGATCCACTGGGCTCTGCTCTGAAATTACGGGTGGGGGAACAGGGCTGTGATGGAGGAAAGGACCAGAACAAATGCAAATGCCAACATCTGCCTTGAATTCTAGAAGATGGCTTGTTTGATTGTTTGAGTCTCTCCGACTTCACTTTCCAGCTTCAGGGATGCATGGCAGGCAGGAGCAGCCAGGAAAAGAGAAGCTCCAGGAGAATACTAAGAGAACATGGGAGAGTGGAGAATGGCTTTTCAATATATAAACACAGGTATTCACACTGGAAATGTCATCCTAAGTGTTACTGCATTTCTGTTTAATACTGAGTGTGATGTGTGCCCAAATTCATGTCCCACTGCTTCCATGTATTGCCTGCAAGACCTTGCTGAGAAAGGGGAGTCACAAAGGGACCCGAGCCTGCAAGGACGGGTCCCAGGGCCCAAGTTAGGGGCTTTATCTTGTTGTGGATGCTGTACCCCAAATCTGGCATTCCGAATTTGCCCCTAAAGGGTATGTGAGCAGAGCCAGGATCCAATGAAAAGCCAATTTGCTGAGAAGGACCCCGGCTTCTTATTGTATCTGGCAAAACCTTCCACAGCACCTCAGGGGAGACACAAGCTTGAAATCTTAATTAAAAAGCAGAAACCAGGGTTTCATGCTAGGCTGATATTGTGACTCTCTTCCCTTTATGGACAATTCTTATGCAAGCTCCTACTGTGTCTGTGGAATTGCTAATTTAAAGGAAGCTACAGATTTGTGCAGTGCAGGGCCTGTGTCAGCAGTGTTTAACATCAGGAGAACGAGGTGTGTGCTGATCCCTTTCATCGTTAGGAACTTTCTTTTTATTTCTCCCAATCCTTCGTTTCTTGTCATCTACTTCAGAAAGCACCCAAAGGAACATTGTCACCATCTGGGGTGTGTGGAGAAAGCACAGATAAAAGAAAGCCTCACCATTCAGCACTAAAACTATGGCCAAATAGTGGTAAGGTCTGTATCAGCAAAAGATATCAAACATAGGCTTCCCAGTGCTGCAGTCTCCTTTGGAAATTTGCAGGGGGAAGGGGACAGAGTGGTTTGGACAAATGCACAAGCATCCCTGAGAAGGCTGAGAAGAGCACTTGAGAGACCTTGACTTATTTTTTCCTTTGATACAAGCCGGGTGGAGCCCTTGGAAAGCAAGGGTGACATTGTCAAATCTGGCCCTGTCCATAACCAGCCTGATGTGACAGAGCTGACCCATCACCAGCTGAAAATGGGCTGAGGATACCAGCCTCTAGAAAGGGTTGGCTTTCCTTTCATGTCTCATAAGGGAAGTAAAAACTCTTCTTTTGATGCATAACTTTGAAAAACGTAACTTCATTGCTTTAGTCTCTCCATCTCTTGGAAGAAAATAAAATCTTCTGTCCCATTAGATCAGTGGATGAAAGAGATTTAGAAGGAACCCGGTAGTGATGGGAAAGCTGAACAGGGCTGAAAGTGCAGTTCTTTGGGATGGTCATAATAGGCACATATTTACCCAGAATTCAGGAGATTTTAAGGACAGGCTGTGCCTTATGAAGATGGATGGACCTGGGGAAACCAGTAGGTCCTTTGTGGGTCCCTTAGGCAGCCGGACCCTGCCACACACCAGCCTTTGGCCAGGCACGACTTGCACTTCCTCACAGAGATTCAAGAAAGATTGGAGTTCAGATTGATGCCAGCGACAGATGAAATTCAAGATAACTTTATCTCTCCCCTTATGGAGGCAGGACTTTTTCAGGCAGTGCCTAATTCAATTGTGAAACTCACTGCCAGGGCCAGTGGAGACCAACAGCAGAAATGGGTTTGAAAATTCATTAGACAAATACATACAGAAAAGGGCCATCAAGGGCTTTTAAATACAGGTTACTTACAGATATGTCTTCTGGCTCAGGAAGGCCCCGAGCCCCAGATTGTCAGAATCGGGAAGGGTTTATGGCTGCACGCCTGTCCTGTTCCTGTGCTGGCCATAAGGAGACTGGCCTAGATGGACTTTTGATCTGATCCAGGAAGCTTTTCTTCTACCCTTATCACAAATGGCCTCTGCTAAACGATTAGAGATCGATCAAAATGGGAGCTGGAAGGAAATTCAGATTGGATCTGACTTTGTTGCTAGATCCTTGCTGGAAGGCAAGCCACCGCCCCAGGTTTGGACACAATTCAGGTTTTTCATCTTGTCCCAGAGATGCTCAAACTTCATCCCTGTGAGGATACAGCCCACACGTTTGCAAAAGCTGCAGATCAGCGCATGGAAGGGAAACCCTCTCCCTTTAGCACAGCGGTGGGGCTTGTGGGCACGGTACTGCGTGGGTTTTCTCTGGGAACTGTCAGTCACAGGGGTCCCGGAGTACTTGAGCATCTCCAGGCTGCAAAGAGAGTGAGAAGACAGGCGCAGGCTGGTGTTAGGTACTTGTACTCAGCGATGCCGTTTCCAGACAGAACAGGCCAGCGGTGAAGTAGGTTGATGGATTAGTCTATCATCTCGGTGAAGCGAGGTTTGCGTCTGCCTAAGGGCATGGCTGTAAATGAGCCCCTAATGGATTCTGCTCCTAAAACTTCCCTGTAATACAGAAATAGCTGCATCCTTTAGATGTGGGAAAGGGGGGCAGAGATAAGCTTTGAGTTACACCGGAGGGAAGGGATGATGGAGCCCCGAAGTGGTTAGGATGCAAGGAAATCTCTGCTGAAGCAGCCTGGGTCAGCCTGGGTGATGTGGAGACTCGTTAGAGACTGTGAAATGGGAGAAGTGGGCATCTCCCCTCCCTCGCTCCCAAACGCTGCTTGCTAGTATTGCTGCTGCTATAATAACCCCCCCTAAGTTATCGGTCCTGCTCTTATCTCACCCTAAAGGAACACCACNCTTGGGNTGAGGGGAATGTGCCTTCCCCTGCCCTGACCACCCGACCCCGCTCCCCTCCCCTCCTTCCCACATCCCTGCACCTCAGCACCCCCAGTTTGGCTCAGATACGGGACAGGAACAGGCGGTGGCCATGGCATGTGGGGGACCACATCCTTCACCAGCCAGGACGCCGCTCTCCCTGCGCTCCCTCCTGCGCAGCCACCTCCTCATCGCCTCCCTGTTAAAGCAGCCCTTGCTCTCCTGCTGGGTTAAACAGAGGGAGACGCGGCGCTGCTATTTCCCTGCGCACTCGGCATGGCTGAGGACCTGAAATGCTAATAGTATTGCATCGTTTCTCAGTGTCTGCAAACAAGCAAATAAACAAATAAATGGCGTCTGCTCCATAATGAGTTCAGCCTCTTAAAGTTTTCGTTGGCTATATAGCTCCTGGATGGACAAAGATGATCCCGATCATGCAAAGGAGCCAGCCTTGGAAACACCACCACCAGACACAGTGGAGGCTGCCGGGTCCGAAACTGCAGGAACAGGTACGGGGGTGCTGGGGGGCAAGTTGCTGTGCTGGGGAAAGGTGTGTGCCTTATGTTAGCCCTTCAGAATGGATTTGGTACAGCTGGGTCTTTATTGCTACCTGTTTTTCTGAAAATCTCAAAATGTGTCACAGAATCACAGAATCACAGAATGGTAGGGGTTGCAAGGGACCTCTGTGGGTCATCTAGTCCAACCCTCCTGCCGAAGCAGGGTCACCTACAGTAGGCTGTAGAGGACCTTGTCCAGGTGGGTCTTGAATATCTCCAGAGAAGGAGAC
>Ga0065711_1027325_pt1 | contig 50854 bp, 15 predicted proteins | sample Hoacrofraction12_FD_59098 | JGI IMG/M metagenome (GOLD analysis project Ga0065711, IMG submission 59098) | Hoatzin crop microbial communities from Cojedes, Venezuela - Epithelial fraction 12 v2 (version 2) | ecosystem: Host-associated > Birds > Digestive system > Esophagus > Crop | place... | reverse complement strand
AGCTTTACCACGGGTGGTAACCATGGCTAGAATATCTCCTGGATAGGCAATGCCCACTACTTGAGTTGCCAGGAGGGGCGGCTGCACCCTGCCTGTCCCCTTACCCGCTCGCCCTGCCTGCGCCAACTGCCGCGCCAACTGCTGCGCCGCTCCCCGGCTGCTGCGCCGCCTCTGCCGGCTCTGCTCGCCCGCGCTCCTGGTCCCTCGCTCTCCCCAGGGGCTGGTCTTACCCGTGAGAGGGTTTGGCCGCTGTCAGCAAAAGGTAAGGCTCTCTCCAAACTGTGCCTGCAAAAGGTGCTCTTCACTGTGAACTTATAAAAATAGCTGCTCTTCGTTTTCAGTTGAGCATGTATTCAGAAAATTGTCACATCTGTGTTTTTCGTAGGAGCATGTCCATGGGCTCTGCCAGTGTGAACGCCCTTACATGAGATCAAATGCTTAGCTGCGTATTTCAGTCTTTTCCTTTCTTTGTATATATAAACTAATTCGTGCAGAAACATATATTGTAGTTCAACACGGACTGAGTTTTGGAAAGATTTTCAACTGCTGTTACTTTAATATTTAACACTAGTTTTAAAAATAATATCTTTAAGTATTTCCAGTTATAAGTTGGAATAAATTTTTTTTAGTCTATCATTAAATTTCATTACTTCGTACATTCCTGTAGAATGTACATTTGAGCAAATTAGGTTTTCACCTAGTTGAGTTATTGAATTTATTTTCCTCCCTTTTTATGTATTTGTTCATTTTCATTTTTCAAAATATGATATTCCCAACAGTTTATAAGGAGACATAAGATACCTAATGGGACTGCAATTGTTCAAATAATCATTAAAAAAGGACACTACTCCACTAGTAGGCAGGAGATGTCTGTACTAGAAATGGTCAACAGCCCCTGTCACTTTTTAATATGATTGAAATCACAGACTTCTCTCTGATAAGGTTGACACTATTTCATAAAACTCTTGCATCTCTTAGCTCACACACCTACCAGTTGAATATGTGACCAATGACTGGAACAAATTAATTTTATTGGACATTATACCATAATTAGAACAAATTACAATGACTTCCAAAATAAGGAACCTGCTTTTCAGGGTGTTCTTTCACAATCTGAACTTAAAAAGTATTTTAAAGAAAAACATGGGGAAAAAAAACTTTACCATATCCAGCCTAAGGACTCTTCATGTATTTCCTGCATCTAACATAAGAGAACTAACTCCTTACCTTTTCTATTAAAGTTGGGTACTCTGCAGTATTAACTTGTTACAGGGTGAGTAAAAAAAAAGAACGCTGCATATCACATTGACAGCATGGTAAGAGGAGCATGGTCCCATGATAAGAGCATTGCTATCACTAAACATAGAACCTTTGTCTCGCTTTTGGAGTATGTTGAGATCTAAAGATTTAATCTATCATATAAAAAGTTAATTACAGCTTCTGCAGCATCAGTAATGGTGATTCCATGTATAGGTAAAGGTGAAGTCTGAGGCAAGATGTGTAGGCTTCTTTATAAGTTTTTGGAAGAATCTGATCCCGTATTAAGGTTTTAAGTCTGACTGCATTGAAAAGTGACATATGTGGAGAGAGGCATAACTACAGTAACGTTCATATTTGTAATTCAGAAGCGTGTCCCCAGATACCTTCTTGCCGAGCCCTGTTGTCACACTTATGAGCGGTGTATGAGATAAAGCATGTACTGAGCAGTAAGCCATTCCTGTGCTCACTGTCCTTAGGATCACAGCAAAAAAAGTGCGTCCATGTGTAGACAACATCCCATATGCATCATTTCCTACTCATTCCTTTCTTCTTCTCAAACCTTCTAGTTCGCCTGTGTTTGCTCAGCATCTGGACCCTCAGGTGCCCAGGACATGCTCCCATGCCCTGTGCCCAGCTCTGCAGAGCAGCAGGCGGACCACTGCGGCCGTGGCTCGGCAAGGAGGGTGTCCTGCATCAGTACAGAAACGATCCTGATGTATTTCACTACTTTCAGAACCTGTGGCATAACAGGGAACGAGCTTTAATGTACAACCGATCAGTCAACGCAGCTCAAATCTGTAATATCCCCCATACCAGTAATTGCAACTACCTTTGATGACAGGCCTCTCTCTGCCCATTGCATCTGGTGCCTGTAATCTGAGATAGGTCCCACCTTGGGTGAAAACATGGGAAGACAGCGGGATCTCTGTGGTGGCGGCTCTCCTGTGCGTGAACCGGTGTGACATAAGCTGCACTCCCAGCATGACTGCAGCATAGATATCCCTTTAAGATTCCAGGTAGGACAAATTTTCAACAGCTGCCTTAATACCTAATTAGCCCTATCCAGGGTTTGATATGTGGTTCAGTCACTACATGATGAAAAGTCTTATTTACATATTTTCTACCTGTATCCTGTTTTTCTGTCAGCCTAGGGTTGCTGAAAGTGTGATATAATGCCAAGCTTTCCCAGAGTGATGGTGTGTTTGAACCGGTACTATTAAGACTCAAACCAGATGCCTCCAAATTTTTTGGATTTTAACTGCATTAAGTTTTCACCTTGCTTTTCCTTGAGTCTTCTTTCCCAGGAGGAATTCAGAGTAGTCCAGTGCAACAGAAGAAGAAATAAAAGCATATCAGCCTGATGGAAGTGACTTTTCTTTCTATTGACACTGAATATAAAGAGGAGATATTCTGTATTTCTTTGTTCTTTGTTAAAGAAAAAGGGAAATAAAAGGACTAGGAAAGTTAAAATGTTTCTCATTCTTTCAATGTCATTTATACTAGGTTGATACTCTGAGGTCCTGAATTCAGAAAATGGCTATGATGGCCAGGGGTCCATCTGAGTCATTCCTTGCTTTGCAAAACTTTGGACTTTAATTTCCTTTGAATATTTATAACTCTTCTAGAATTGTACACAAGTAACTGATATTCTTGCTAAATCCTGGCAGTAAATAGGTTTGCATACTAAATAGTACTTGAGTTTGCGAAGGTAAAAATAAGAAGGAGTAAAAGACAGGAGATTGCTTTTGTGATGTATTAAAGTACTCTAAAATGATCCAAAATCAAACCATCCCCACAATGGGGGTGTTTCTCACAGTCAGCTACACGCTGCGGCATTCCCACGTGACAGTGGACTATCATTTACCACATAAGCTTACCTGTCATACATTTAAAAAAAAAAAAAACCGTAACATATACTGTCTTTCCTTTGCTGGTCTTCCTCACCCGCGGTAGTAACTGCTGGATTCTCTTGCTTCCTGTACTGAGTCTGCAAACAGGGCTGATGGTTGTGTTACTGGGAAGGAATGAAACCCCTGCTTGTCCTTGCAGATGAATGCTGGATCTCTTCAGCATGTTGCACGTTCCTGCACAGTTCAGAGTGTCATATGCCACTGCCCCTATGACCGACTGCAGCCTCCAGAGTGACTGTCACCATTATGCTGTTCACATGCTCACTCTTTCTGGCGTGGAAAGTGTATACTCACTGCCTTTAAACTAGGGGACCTTAAAATTTTTCCAGCTCGGAAGTGAGAGGTGAAAAAAATCTTCTCCTGGCCCCATATTGAGGGCAGACGTGAATGCAGAGCACCATGTTGCCTGGCCCTACACCACAGATTGACTTGTCTCTTCAACGACCAGCAGCACACCATTTTTATCTGGCTACAGACATCATAAACTCATCTGCTATGGGTCTGCAGCAGGCCAGAATAGTCCATGTCCATGTAGTTATTAGCATCTTCTTTCTGGATTGGAACGTCCTTGTTTGCTTGTCTATCCTAGGAAATCCTGAAAATATCTCTTTTCTTTAGCTGTGGACTTGTTGCCAGTTTTTCCACACCTCTAAAATGGCAGTGTGATGGGACATGTGTGATTTTGCACCACAGGAGCCTGGAAGCGGGTTTGTCCTGCGCACATCCAGACACCCCTGGTTCTGCTTCTGCCTGGGCTACTGTGTGGGTGCACCGGGGGGCGGGGGAGATTCCTGCCTCAGTGCCGGGGGATGGGCACCGGGAGAAAAAGACAAGAGAGCTAATTAGCCGGACAATCCCTGGGATGTTCCAAGCTTATGTCTGAGTTTGTTACGTGTAAATGACTAATTTCTTATACACTAGTTTTTTACTTTTATAATGTCTGTAGTAGAGGGTAGTTCTCCAAGAAACCCATTAGTTGGCTTTAAATATCTAAATGTATTTTTGAATAATTTAATTTGTCTACAGTTCCTCTTAGAGGTGGACAGAAGGGTTTTTTTAAACATTAAGTATGAATTTTATAATTCATATATAACTTTCAGTAATCATGTAAATGTACATTCTAATCAACAGTGTAGAAATCAAATTATTCTGTTAATCCATGACATACCATTAAATCTGATATTTTAACCATGATGAACTATAATTAGATGAAATATAATTAGATCAAAATACTGTCCTGAACATTTGGTATAAAAGGAAAAATAATGTGGCTGCTTACATATGCACCAATATGATAAATTTATTACAAAAGAATATAAGCTAGTGTATTCTAGGTTGGTTTAGTGGTCTTGTTCAGCACATGGCAGGAGTAATTTAAAAGGATTTCTCTATTAGTTTTTATCTGCATTATACATAATGAAACTGTCAAATTGATTCAGTAGTATACTAATTTTGGCTCTCTTAATAATCCTTCTTGTATTGTGTAATCTTACACAACCTTACAATGATGGGGAGTGTATATAATTGTTGGTTGCACTAACAGCTTGTCTGTATAAAAAGAGAACAGATTTCAAAAATAGCCACTGCTTTCAGTTATGCAGTTTGAGAAACCTTATTTAGTCATCCAAAACCAGAAGAAACCAAAATCAAGGATCATGACATCAAACAAGTAACTTGCTTTTTAACCAAGATGTAAGCAAGTAAGCAGCTGTATGCAAACACTTAAAAATACTAGGAAAGTTTTGAAATCAAGAGCTCAAATGTTAGGAAACATCACAACCAGGGCACTTTGCTTTCAGCCCTCTTATATGGATGCATTATGATTCAGACTTCAATTACATGAGTGCGTAGTGCTTTTTCTGAAGGAATCTTCATTCATTTGGTATGATGATAACAACTGGTTCTCTGATGAGCAATATTTCAATTCTTTTTTTTCTTTTTGTTGTTCACTGAGTGAACCTATGCCTTATTCACTCCATGCCGTGAAGGCCTTATTTTGAAGACAGAAATACTGATTTTCTCATTGGCTTTTTCCAGTGTTCATTGCTGTAATTTGAAAACGTCACTGATGTAATTATTGATTTTCATAAATCCCGAAGAGGAAACAGGTTATCATTAGTCCATTTTTACAGTTCAGAACTGAAGCTCAACTGAATGTTAGGATATGAACTCATTTTTGCTCTTCAGCTTCAAATTCTGCAATACAGGTATGAAGAGCTCAAAGGGAAAAAGAAAGTAGGAGGTGGAGAAGAAAACTGGATTCTTTCATATAAAAAAAAACTCCCGATGGAACACACTAGCTGTTCAAACATTCAGTTCCAGAATATGATTCATTCAAGCAAATTTCTTATGTTTGAAACCAAAACCAAAGAAATGATTTTTCTTTCCTAAAAAAAAAAAAATCAACAAAAAAACCCCAAACAAACACATTTAGGAGCTTTACTTATTGAAATGACAAATTCTTGTAGTCTGTGTGGAGTGGGAGGGTGCAATGGTACCTCGCTAATCCATGAAGTAGTAACCAACTCAGAAAGTCTATGAGAGTAGATGGGGCTGTGGTTGGACAATATGTTCTACTACTAAAATGCTAGCCTAATTTTTTAAAATGTAGATTGACTCATTTACTTAAGTATATGTTTTCCTAGAGTCCATAAAAGTCCTAATCAATAACAGATCTAGAGGTCGACCTAAGATCTGTATTGAAGATCTATTATAATTTCAAAATGCTTGGAATTTAAATGCTGACCTTTTTTTAATGCATATTTGAAAGGTGTATTTCATTAATATGCCAAATGTGTATAACTCATGTTTTCAATAATTATTTTTAATTCCCTTGTTTCCACATAAACCACATTAGAAATAGCTACTGTATAGGCCTTTTCCACTACCAGAAGTGTTTTGTTTGAAAGGAACCTTTTGTTTTTTTAATTACATTATCAATTTCCAATTATTGCTCAATTTGGATGAAATTAAAAAATAATAAAAAAAAAAATCCAAGATCTCCAAGTAATTGATTCTAGTGGTGCATCTTTGGGGGATTTTTGTTTGACTCTTTTTTTATCTTCTCAGAAGGAACTAACAAAACAATGCCCTAGTATGACACTTTGATTTGTATTAATATGGGAATTATTCTGCAAGGTCCTCAACCTCTCATGTCATAGGAAAATTATGCTATGGTACTTTTTACAAGGACAACGATGTTAAACTCTGGAGTCCTGGCTGTGTTCCAGGTTGATTAATTAATATTCTGCATAGTTTCTCCAAAATTTCAAAGGAAAAGATTGTTCTTTATTTAGACTCATAGCAACGAATGTACATTGCCCTGCAGAAAAAAATGCATTTCTTAATGCAATTTAATTTTATGAAGCCTTTCCAACTTTGAGGAAAAATAATTGTAGAAATGTTAGTATGTCACAAGAAACTAAGGTTGGCTATTCAGAGCAACGCTTACCTGTTGCAGGATATCATACCTTGCTTAGTGGATGAGGGAAAGGCTGTGAAGGTTATCTGCCTGCACTTTAGTTAGGCCTTTGACAATGTTTCATGCAACATCCCTCTGGAGAAACTGACTGCTCCTGGTTTGGATGGGTATACACTTCACTGGGTAAAAAACTGGCTGGATGGCCGAGTGCAGAGAGTTGTGGTGAAAGGAGTTAAATCCAGCTGGCTGCTGGTCATGAGTGGTGCTCCCCAGGGCTCAGTTTTGGCCCCAGTCTTGTTTAGTATCTTTATCAATGATCTGAATGAGGGGATTGAGTGCTCCCTCAGTATGTTTGCAGATGATACCAAATTCAGTGGGAGTGTCGATCTGCTTGAGGGTAGGAAGGCTCTGAAGAGGGATCTAGACAGACTGGATTGATGGGCTGAGGTCAGGTGTATGAGGTTCAAAAGGCCAAGTGCCTGGTCCTGCACTTGGAACACAACAACCCCATGCAATGCTACAGGCTTGGGGAAGAGTGGCTGGAGAGCTGCCCGGTGGAAAAGGACCTGGGGGTGCCAGTCAACAGCCGGCTGAACATGAGTCAGCAGTGTGCCCAGGTGGCCAAGAAGCCCAATGGCATCCTGGCTTGTATCAAGAATAGTGTGGCCAACAGGATTAGGGAGGTGATCGTGCCCCTGTACTCAGCACTGGTGAGGGTGCACCTCGAGTACTGTGTTCAGTTTTGGGCCCCTCACTACAAGAAGGACATTGAGGTGCTGGAGTGTCTCCAGAGAAGGGCAATGAGGCTGGTGAAGGGTCTAGAGAACAAGTCTTATGAGGATCGGCTGAGGGAGCTGGGGGTGTTTAGTCTGGAGAAGAGGAGGCTGAGGTGGGACCCTACTGCTCTCTACAGTTACCTGGAAGGAGGTTGTAGTGAGGTGGGTGTTGGTCTCTTCTCCCAAGTAACTAGCAATAGGATGAGAGGCACTGGTCTCAAGTTGCATCAGGAGAGGTTTAGATTAGATATTAGGAAAAATGTCTTTACTGAAAGAGTGGTCAAGCATTGCAACAGGCTACCCAGGGAAGTGGTGGACTCACCACCCCTGGAGGTGTTTAAAAAACGTGTAGATTTGGTACTTCAGGACATGGTTTAGTAGGCATGGTTACTATGGGTTAATGGTTGGACTTGATGATCTTAGAGTTTCTTTCCAGCCTTAATGATTCTATGATTCTATATTTCACAGTAAATTCAGCTTCATGTAAAAGACCAGGTTTTAGATGAGACATTGGTGGTACACATGGTAAAGTAACATGACAATGTTATCACATAAAGATGAACCAACATGGATTTTGAGATTCCTGTGACCTTACTGACCCCTCTGAGGACAGGAGCAACCGGAGTCCTTCACCACAGTTGTGCCCAGGATTGCTAAGTGGCTCTCTGGACTTGCAGGAGATGGGGTGTTGCACACACTTTCCTTTCTATTGAACAGCACAGCTGGCCTGTGCAGATCAGAGCAAGAGCATCTGCTGCTCCCTCTGAAATGCTGCTGCTGCAGTTCCCTTACCAATAGCTCTGTGTTGTGCTTGATTCCCACACCTGCCACTTGGATAATATAACTGAGAATTACCCCAGTGCAATACAGAAAATACATGATGCAATTTGTAACAGCAATTTTACATTTTTAAAATCCAACAATATCATTGTATAAATAGAGGTGGAACTAAAAATACAGTGATAGATATGTGTTTCATCTTGTGGTTTAGGAGACAACAAAGGAGAAGTATGCCCTCAACGAACCAGTTCTTTCTCTTCTGGTCTCTTTTATCTTACAAAATATAAATACTCAGTAATCCAACTGTAAGAGATGCTGAAGATCAATATCTTTGCATTCAAAGTTGTTGGGTCTTTTCCTGTGGTATGAGTAGGAGGAAGGAATTTGTGGAAGGACCTGAGGGTCTTTAGCCAAAGAAGTGATGGATTTCCGTTGGTTTGGTTTTCGTGATGTGATTTTTAGAGAAGGTGCTTTTGGTAGGACTGTAAAATACCAACGATACCAACCTGTGGGCATACCATTGTCCCATCCCACTCAGTGGGAATAGAGGAAGTTGATCTGTTTAGTTCTCTGCGTGGTACTGAGAGTCATAACAATGATCAAGAGGCTTGACTAAAACCAAAGCTTTACTTGGAATGGCAGCGGAATTACAAAAGATAATAACTTTGAACATTACTTTTAGCACAGGGGGGTTGGAAATGGATATTGATTTAGCAAAAGTTTCAACAACACAATGTTTGATTTCACAAAAATCACAGAATATAGCAGATTAACAAACTTTTACGAACGTTACCCTTACGTGCCAAGAAAACCAGAGACAGAGAGGAAAGCAAGAGAAGAAATAAGAGGAAAGCTATCGCCACCCTTGGATCGAGCATCAGTCTCTGCTGGTGGTCAGGGTCCTCTGGTGGTGGGCAAGCGCAGCAAGGGGCTGGCTCCCTCTGCTTTTGTACCCTTTGGCTGCATGTCTCATAGCTTCCTGAAAGTTCTTGAAAATGAGTCAGTGGGCATGGGGGAGGTCTTGATGATCTCACAGTCCTGTCCCCCCTGAAGACAAGTGCTTGACTTCCTTGCCTATGTGACATAGGTGGGTTTTGCAAGCCGACACACTGCCTCCGCAGGGTATCCATCGTCTTTCACGCTCTCTTATCAAGATGAGGAAGTTCCTAAAGCTCAATGCCTGATCTAGGAGTTTGCTTAATTCAAGCATCTAATCAGTTTCTCATGATGGATTTTTGAGACAATTGCCCACCCCAGCCTGGGGCTGCACAACCGTGTAATTCTGAATTACATAGTCACTCAAATCAAGATAACTAGGGACAAGCTGAAAACAGAGGTCGAGGCCTGGGTCTCTTCTGAATTCTGAAAGGAATTTCACTGGGAACTTTCATCCAGTCTCTGATGCAGATCTGGTTTCTCCACCCTGCCGGGATGCCATGCTTTAGTCAGCCCAGGTTGCTGTAGCTTTCCTGGTGATACTGGAGCCAGAAGGATCAGTTATCACTGAGAGATCTGAAAAATGTTCCTGGTGACTTGGGCTGCCAGCCCATTGGCACATGAATTTTCAGAGCTACCGATACACTCATTTTATCTGAGTCAGTCTCTAAATGGCAAGGGCTAGTGATAAATCACATTACATAATCCTGGGGAATCTCAATGCCTCACCTGCTTTAGCACAGAAAAATCCATGGCTTGGTCCTCATCTGCCACCTCCCCTTCACAGAGTACTCTGAGACAGTGATTTGAGGAGAGAATCTCGCTGGCAGAAAGGGTTTGAAGACGAAGCCTTGTTACAAGAAAAAACGCTAAGGTAAGAAAGGCAGGAGGCCATTATGTGGCAGGGCAGCACAGCTCACCAGAAGCTAATTGCTTCTTTCTTTGGAGAATGAAAGTGAGCAGGAGATAACATCAGTCAGAGAGGGAAAATAGCACTTGTCTGGGCTGGTAGTGTTTTTTTGGCCATGAGGTAAGCAGATGTAAACCCCTGATGGTTGGGGGAAAAATAGAGGGCCTGATGCCACATCATGCTGCAGCCTACTCCGGTCCTAGCCTACAGCAAGGCTGGATTATCCGCAGCCTGGAGCATTAGCGGGGCAAGGAGAGACCTCTGCCTCTACACACGATCTCCCCAAACTCTAATGACACTTGTCCGAAAGTTTTAATACTGTCATGATCCTTGATGATATTGTGCCTTTTTTTAATATCAGGGTTTTAAGACACTCAGGTGCATTACAAGTCGTTATGACCTGTTGGTCGTAGCTACTGACTGAAAGTCCCCAAAGCTCAGGGTCAGAAAAGCCCCCAAAAATATTGACTATGATATGGTGTCCTTTGGAAGGGTCATTCACTCAGTGCAAGTGTCACAGGTCTTCATCTTGCTTTAGCCTCACGCTGTCAGAGTAGCAATATAGGGAGCAATGTATTTCTCCAATGTAGCTATAAGGATCTTGTGTCATCAAGCTTCAATATTGTTACCGAGTCTCTTGAAAACTCCAGCCTCTCAGCGGAAGTAATTACTGTGAAGGTTCTGGTCTGGATCATTGCTGTGCAGAGCCCTGCTGCAGAAGACCACGCATAGGGAAGCTCGGATATGCAGCAGTGTGGTGGCTGCACTGGGGCTTCTCATTCGGGTCACACAGCCTGTATGACTGACAGGAGAAATAATCTACCAGAGCACAACTCTGCAGCCGAAATCTGTCTCTGCTGGAGCCCCTGCTGGGTCCAAAGCCAGCTGCACAATTTAGGGTTGCCTGTCACAGGGTATAACGTTCAAAAGGACAGGTTTCAGCACTCTGACACACCTCCTCCTGTCTGTTTAGGAGAGAATATGATTATCTGGGTTGTATGTTGCCATCATGAATAGGAAATGAGCTGTGATGGTTAGATTTTTCTGTTATATTCTTTGTGTCTGACTCTAGGGTTCTGAGCTTTTTTCCTTTCATTTTTAACTCTTCACTCTTGATATAGAGGGGATGGTAGATGAATGACAGTGCTATTGGTCAGGCTTTTTCAGACCAGAACAGGAAAAGACAGACAGTCAATATTTTTAGGTGGCATAACTGTTAGTTTATATCACTGTAACACCAATTCATTTCACGTAGTCTCTTTTTTAAATTTACAGTAACAGAATGGCTTCAAAACTGAAGAAGAGTATCACTCTCTAGAACTTTTATGGGCTAACTTCACTCTTGTGCCATCCATTACCAGTGCCCCAATTTCTAAAGCCGCTGTAGGTATATGACTGTTCATTAAGAAAAAATGGATACATTCATTGACAATGAGGAAAATGATCTTAAACTGGAAAAACACCAGATTTTCACACCAGAAGTCCCTACAAGAAACTGCTTTGTTATCAAAAAGAAAACACTATAGGCTAATGTGTTATGAAGGTGTGAAAAAAAGGTCTACAGTTTTGAAAGTTTCATAAAACTAATTCACATTATTTTTTAAATGATGCTAACTGTAAGAATTTTGCAAGTTGCTTTAATGATAACTGTGATCATTGTATTACATTATATATTCAGTAACAGTAGCAGAATATTCTGTATTAGTCTGAATAACTGAAGGCTAGAAGAGACATTTATGCAATCCACAAATGTATTATGAAAGTACTTAATCTGAAGCAAATACAATTGTATATGCTTTCATTATGTACTCTTCTGGATTTAGCCATGACAGAGTATCTTAGACAAAATTGAATATATTGCCTCAGTTCATCCTAATTTTAAGTAGGTAAGTCTTGGAGTTTTTTCAGGAAAACTTTTTCCAGTGAATGCAGGAACTGTCATGAGGTGGTACACCATCCTACTGCTTCTTTTAGGCAAATAGCTGCTTTCTGAATGGCAATTTATTTTTTTCCTCTGAGTTTGCTTAATGATGTTATTCATAGAGTGATAATTTGTCACAGTGTGAGGCTGCCTGCTCCAGAAGAACTCAGCAGGGGCTGGGAGCTGCTGCCTCTCTCAGGTCACTCCGCTGTGAGGCAACAGCTTGTATGCCTATCGGAACACACTAACATTCACCCTCCCTTCCCAAAGAAATATTACCCCTCAGTTCCCTCTTTCCTTTTTTTTTTTATTTTCAATACTGGGGAGCACCTCAAAAACCCAAAAGAAATAGGAAATAAACATTTACACATGGATATCTCCACCTAAATATGGATTTTATGAGTGGAGATAGTGCTTTCTGTTCTTTCTGAATGCATAAAATAGTTCTTTGATACTTTAATCTAAATCTGTCAACAAGTAACCAAAATATTAAGGAAGAGGACACAGTTGTGACGAAGGTGCTAGCTTAAAAGTCAAAAGTAATTACTTTCATTATTGAACTAAGGAAGTCTGTAGTTTGTCCACAAACTTAAATAAATAAATAAATAAAAAGCTTTCAATATCTTTTGACATGTCCTTTCAATGTCTGTCTCACATATCTAGAGCCAGTGACCATATTTATATGACTACTACTTGATGCTGACAAGAATATTATCTGAAGTGTTATGTGCAAACACATGTCTTTGGCACAGCTACATTTTGACGTAATTTCTCAAATTTCTCTGATTGTTAGCTCTTGGAGCTTTTTTTTTAGTGGCCATTATTAAAAATCAATGGGAGCTATCAACTTGTTTTCACTATGTTTTATCAGCCACAGGTATCAGAATATTATTAAAGGATTAGATTAATTTCCTCCACCAATAGAGAACAAATTGTACTTGGCTCAGTGATTCCTTCTAGAGAGTGGACATTGTAATATGTTAATTGGATATTTCCTAATCGCTTTGGAAAGCCCACAAACACAATGCTTTATTAGGAGGATCTGTAATAAGGTGTAAAATGCAAAACTGAGGAGCCTACTTAGAAAAAGCAAAAATGTCTCTCAAACTCTTGTGTCTTGCATAGCCTTTTGGAATTTAACATCTCTGTGTGTGATCCTCTTTCTTCTTTCCTGCCTTCTTTAACTAGTACCCCTGCAAACTTACTGAAACCTTCAGCAACAAAATAATGTTGAACTGCACAGAACTACACAACTGCCTTAGCACCAGGCTATAAAATTTTTCTTCCTTAAATTACACTTCAGGGTCATTGTTCCTTTGGATTTCCTAAAGGCCAGAAAGATGCTAATTTCGGTGGAAATGGCCTAGACATTCACAGAGAGCGAGGCGAGGGGACTGGCCCATGGAGGGTGTTTTTAAAGCAAGGAATCTGGAGTTACCAGAGACCTTTGGCTTCTCTTGCAGTAGTGTTGCTCTGTTAAGATGAGTGAGATATGTATGGGTTCAGTGACTTTGAAAATGAGATTATATAAACTCTGCAGGGATCCTTGCTTTTTTTCATGCCCTCATCCCTAGTGCCATGCAGAAGCCGTGAGAGTCAAAGAGATTATAGTTTCCTGTCTCCTAATGCTTAGTGTCTTCCATCCTTTTGACCTGCGGAAAGCAGACTCCACAATCTGTAAGATTGTAAAGTAGGTATGTTTATTCGGAACCGCGCGGCACGGGGGGTTGTCCCACCAAAGTCGTGCGCGCCGAGCAGCAACTTGTCTCTTCAATTTATACAATCAGATATTACATATATATTAGATTACATATAGATTAGATTAGATTTTTCGCCTATACATATGCATCTATCCTCATTTCATATCAAAATCAGTTCCAAGAAATAATTTCCACATTATAATTAGTTCCAAGAAGTAATTTCCATAGACTCCTCCCAGCTGTGCTTGCGCAGTGCCTCCTGGTGGTGGTTGTCGGGGGTCCCAAGATGAAGGCTCATCCTCTTCATCACGGTGTCCGCTGATTGACCTTTGTTTCTGCGCAAACTCAGTTCTCTTCTGGCTTCCGTCCATACAGCTGGGTCGGTCTTGACCGGTTCTAGGCGACTCCCAGCCCCTATCAGGAACTAACCCCTTTGTATTGAAATGCAAGACTCTCTGCTTCAGTTAATTTAGACAATAGATAAGCACTATCAGTTTTTTTAAATGCACAGCAACTATTAGGTAATGCTACTTCTATTAAAATCCCTTTTAACCCCTTCCTTTACTTTCTCACCTTGAAATCTGGAGTTCACCTGTTGTCTTGTACTGCGTTCTTCACACACACTTCACAGTGTTGATTACACAGCTAAATTTAGACGTAAACATATACTTCTTTTGGGGGGGGGAGGATGTGAACCAGAGCTTGTGATGTTCTGCACTGAAGTTGTCAACAGTTTCAGCCAATGTAGTGTAATTTTTTTTAGATTTCCAGAAAGTCATGTTTTTTTCCTCCCTTTTCTATGTGAAAAAGTGGCAAATTAACATTTTTTCTAGCACTGAATTGATGGGAAATGCGACTTTTCTTTTCCTTTATGGTTTATTCGAGGGCATTTCTGCAAGAACTGGTAGTGTAGACTCCTTTTAACTTGGTGCTTAAAATTGATTACAATTTCTCTTTATCACAATAATTACCCAAAAGAATCTAAATGTCACAAGGAATCTTCAGGCTCATTGTAGATCATGGATATATGTATGTACGGATGCATTTGTTACGTGTGGAAAATGAAATTCTTATAGAAATTATTTCAATGTCATTGTATACAATTAAATTTAACAGTGATTGTCCAATAAAGAAGCCTTAATAATTAAAGAAAACATTTGAAGAATTAAAATCTAGGCTTATCTTAATTCTGTTAGTACTGTAGAACAATGTAGGTAATATGGAGTGAGCCCAGTCTCTCCTTTTTCTTCCCTAGCAGAATTATTTACTTAAGTTCCAGTCAATTACACCTATGGAATTCAATTGCAGACTTAATCTAAAGACAGGGGGGTGGCCCAGCATTATCTTGGGGGTTAATTTTACCTTCAGAATCTTTATTACTGGCAATGATGTTTGCAAAGCAAAGAGCACAGCTTGGCCTTCAGAAGCCAGGGTGAGGTTGTTTGGCTGATGCTTAGGAACAATAACAAACAAAGCCTTTGTAAGCTGGTCACAGATGATGTGTAAATCCCTAGAAAACAATAACAGTTAAATTATTCCCTTTTAGAATGTAAACCCAGTTTAACTTGTAGGTGCTGCAGAGTTAGTGTTGCAAAGTGATTTTAAAATACTAATTTACTTGCCTTAGGCTAAAAAAAGCTAAATCATATTAAACAAAGCAACTTGCACCAAGTATTACATTGTTCCGCACTGAACTTAGTGCTAAGACCTCGACTGAGCATTAGATCCACAATGAATAGTTTGGGACAGGCTTGTTTCTAACAAAAGTTGAATTAATTTTCCTAAGAAAAATAGCAATCCTTAAACTAAATCTGAAGTTCTACTCTACTGAGGTTGGACCAGCATATTTTATGTCCACATAAATAATGTCTTTAGCTACTAAGAGGACACTGCAATTGGCACTGATGATAGTTAGGTGTGATTTTATTAGAGCCTCGTAGATCCTCTTAAAAACTACAGTCAAACAAAAAGTTGGTCAACTGTCCTGAGAACAAAATGGCTAACTGCTTGCGTTGACACCAGTCTTCGGAAGAAACATGTTGTTTAACTCTATGGTGTTCATTAATATTTGTAAAGATACATATGCTAAAGTTAAATTAACCTCTTGATGGCCCTCTAAAGATTTAGCAGTAGATGTGTGATATGGAAACTCTGAGCCAAGACAGTAAAAGTGCGTGCTCTCCTCAAACTCCACTGGTTTGTGAAGCACTATCATCACTGACTTCTTCATGTTCTGTCCCTGCCCAGATGAGTCCTGCCTTCTATTTCAGGGACTCCTGTAGTCTGCTCATCACTTTTTGTTCATTTGGTTTGTTTCCCTAGAGGCATTGATTGCACTTTGCTTTTCATTGGTTCCCATCCCAGGTCTCCACTTCTCATTCTTTGATGTGATTTCCTATACATTCTGGCCCCTCTTTTCTTCCCAGACCCTCTTTCCCTATACTAATATTCCCAGTTTCCTTTTACTCAGTATGGTTTTGTTCTTCTGCTTTCCTCTTGTCAAGATTCATCACACCCTGTCTTATGAACCTAGAGCTTTGGGTCCCTATGGCCAGCCATGCTGGGACTCCTTTTGTTCTCAGTTCCATAGTAGGTGAAACTTCTACCTGTGCCTAAACACTCTCCTCTCTGCTATGGCGTTGGCAGCTTCTTCCCTCTCTCTCCTCTTCTTGTAATTTTATTTTCCTCTCTGAAAGATATATCATTCAGAGCATCATCCTACAAATATCTATTGGGAAGATGGTTAGAGCCAATGTGAGAGCACTGTTTTGCTGCAAGGTATTAATTTATGTTATCAGCCCTATTGTTTGAGCTGCAGGTAACTGAAAAGGTGTTTGTAGCTGTTTAGGCAAATAGATGGTAAAGGCTTAATGTGTGATATATTTTTTCTTTTCATGTTTTCCACTTTTTTTTGTCTCTGAAAAATCAGTACATTTCTGTCCATTGAATATTTTCTGAAATTTGGAACATTGGTCATATGCGATATGCAAAAGCGTTATGGACAAAGAAATGTCTTATGCTGAACCAGAGGCCTTATCAGCATGGCTGATCAGTAAGCAAAGGGAAATCTTCCTGTCTGTCTTCATCCATTCCTGAGTAAGCAGTTGCCAGTGAGTTAAAAAAAAGGATATTGTTCTCCTTAGTTCTTATGGATAATAATGGTTATCAGCTGAGGCTTAGTTTTTACAGATGGATTTACGAAACTTGCTCAGATTGCCTTCTCAGTCTCCATGACCAAGTCTGTCTTTCCATTTATTGTTGCCTTTTATCTTGTGTTGGTTATATATAGTAGGATTGCGATTCATGTCACCTAACTTGCAACATCTATGGTATTTCAGTGAGATGGCCTTTACAGTTGAAGAAAAGAAAGAGACATTTTTAGGATATGATTCATTTGACCTGTTTCAAATGTCTATTTTAGGACTAGATGAAACATGCCATACAAGTACCTATTTCTCTCCACTAACTGCAAAGAAAACCTAGAGGGACTAGATCAAATGTAAATTTCTTTATTTTGTTTTTACATTTACTCAAATTAGAAATCTCAATTTAGTCATTTGAATTACTTAATGGCACCCACTTCTGTAACGAGTTGGTATACGAGTAATTTTTATTAAGCAGACCTTAATTTGAGAATATGTTTTTTCTCTTTGGTTTGGCTAGAAGGGACCTTTAAAGATCATCTAGTCCCACCCACCTGCCATGGGCAGGGACACTTTCCACTAGACCAGGTTGCTCAAAGCCCCATCCTACCTGGCCTTGAACTTTCTTCATAAGAGAGGCATTCCATCTTTCTAGTCATTTTCATGGCCCTCCTCTGGACCTGCTCCAACAGCTGTGTGCCTTTCCTGTGCTGAGGGCTCCAGAGCTGGACACAGGACTCCATGTGGGATCTGATGCGAGTGGAGTAAAGGGGCAGAATCACCTCTGTCGACCTTCTGGCCACACTGCTTTTGATGCAGCCCAGGATTTGATTTGCTTTCTTGTATAATGTTGAATGTCATTGTTATCTGTGCCTTTTCCCACAAATGAACCCTGCCTTCAGAGGGTTACATTGTTATGGAGGGGGTGGGAAAAAGAAAGAAATAGAGTGACGGGAAATAGCAGAAGGACAGTAGAAGGAATTGCTTGAAATACAAAGTAGAATTTATATCTTGCAAACAAAATCTAATGCAACAAAGCTGAAAAAATTTCCAATGTGTCTTACTAAAACAAGCAGGCCTTAAAACAAACATGAGTCTGATAGTTTCTTGACTTAGACCATGCCCTTAAAACAATTTGCTGACATAGCTGGGCTGAGGAGGGGTGAGGTGTTTTCACCATCCTGACATAAGTACGATAGCAACTCCCTTGATGCAGAAATGCTTATAAAACAGCAAAAAATACATTTTGCAAGTACAGTTTATTAAATTCCCAGAATGAAACTCCTTTGCTGTTGTTCTGTCTCCGTGGTTAGGATTTATAGAGTAAAGCTTTCTCAGTGAGCCCTTGTAAATCTAGAGAAGGCCTTCTGTCCTTTGGAAGAATCAACCCTTGTATTCTTGCTTCTTGGTAACCTTAGGAATTATCTCCAGTGAACAACCTTTTTCTTAAATGACCACATAAAAATATCCCTATGTGGTCTTTGGAACACATGCATTTGACCTTTTGTTGAACACCTTTTCTGCCATTCAGCCAATTTACACTGGGTCTCTTGAGTGGTCACTTATCAGCTATGTATATTCATTTGATAAAGATGTGCTGTCTAGCTGGATGTGTGCCAAAATTTTTTACTTCCCCTCTTCATTTCTGTCAAACAGTATGAAACTACTTCAGAATTTCTGGCATATTGTGTTTTGTCACTATGTATGACCTCACTGTATCCATATGTATGTGTGTTATACAGAGCTTTTATCTCTTCCTTTTCAGTGGGTGGGAGAAAGTGAACTACTTATCAGGAAACTCCCATGTTTAATTCTTGAGAGTATTTAGTTCCAGAATACAGTAGGATTTGCATATTCAGGACATTCATTTTGTGTCATACCTGGTCCTGTAACCTTCTGTAAAGTTCACAGAAGCTGTTTGTTATATTGCGAGGGGAAGTTTCATGCTGCTCTGTGTGCTGGAGAAGAGGTGGGTCAGTATCCCTCACAGCAGCATGTTTCTCACACCATTTTGAGTACACCAGCTTTTGCTAGTCAGAGCACAGTGGGCTTGTTAAGCATTATGGTCTTGTCAGCTCAGGGAAAGTAAACCCGTGTAAGCAAGGACAGGGTTTTAAAGATGTAAGTCCACAGGACTAAATCCAATTCATAAATTCCCTTATTTTAATAGGTTTAAGTTGGATTTTTTGTGGGCTTCTTTTCAAAATTAGACAGAAAATACAAAGCTACAAGAAAACCCCAAAGCAACTGTTCTTACTCCACCATGAGAGCATTCATATGAGGAGTTATACCTGTAAGACTTGTATGTTTGTGAGCAAAAACAGACAAGCCCTTAGAAAGAAATGTTTTATAGCTCACCAAGGCTGCCCTGCTCTTCTGAGTGTGGCAAAGGTGTGCTGCTGTGCTCAGGAGGATCCTGATTTGTACCCTGTGTTAGCATAATGCCCCACTGGAGGGGTGGTTATACCAGGATATCCTGTGCATGAAGTTGTCTCAATGACTGCCTTTACTCTGTCGGTCCACAAATATCTCTGCTGGTAAAACAGCCTCCCTACTTTTAACTGATTTATGGGCTGTCTATGGCAAAGCAGTAAGCTTGCTCCCAGCTGCCTGGACTCTCTCTTCTGCCGGATTATACTGTCTCATCAGGTACTCCAGCATAACTGTTTGACTGCTAGCTACATTAAATCTGTAAAAATGATCCAGGTGAAAGTCAGAGCAAGAGATGTGGTTCCGTGGGGCAGAAAAATGGCACTATTCCAGCTGACCTGAGATTTCCCTAGGATCCATGCATTTCAGTATGAAGTTGCTAAGCTTTTTGTGGACCACAGCACGAGGTGGAGCACAAACTCAGTGTTGACAGTGCAGCCTAATAAAAAACAAATGAGATCTCATTCAGTTGTGTCTAATAGATTTTTTTATGAGAGGTGTGCCGAAAATCTCATCTTCTGCCAAGCCCTTAATGGTGTTTGCTCTTATTACTAAATATTGCCAAATTCCTTTGGGGGATTTCTAATACATAATCACCTACATAACATCACATGCGTTATCCTGGAGATTCCTCATAACTTGCTGCCTCTGTTCTTTTACCTTATGTTTTCTCTCTGAGTTAACTCTTCCATAGGCAGCAGCACCTCAAAAGAAACAAATTTGTTACACTCTTATCATGTTAGGTTCCTGATAAATGTAAAGTACTATGTCTCTCAGGTCAAACAGTATAATCCATAATATTACTGTTACAAACTAGAGTCCAAAGAGAGAGGAACAAGTTCCTGCACGTATCAAAGTGTCCTAAGGCTGCAAAAATGGCAGGACCTGAGATATGTGATGCCACTTATGTTGATTCAACTGGAAGGTTTCATTACCTCTGATTTTGTTATACTGTAGAACAACAATAGAAAGAAGTATCTGCTATGATGCTGTTCACTAGAAGAGCTGAGGAACTGACCAAAACAGGATAAATTATTGCAAACAAGGTTCTGTCTGGCACCTGAGGCTCTTTAATTAGACAGGAGACTGAACTCTAACGAGAGCAAATCACTAGAGGGAGATTTCTGATTTTTCTTGCTTCTTGCTGAGCAAGAATACAGTGAATAAAAGACAGTATGAGGTAAAAGTTCAGATAGCAGCTTGGGATTTTTCCATAACTATAGGAACACTTTTCTGGTTTGCTTTCTTTTTCTGTTATCCCTGTTGCGCTGGAACCTTTAGGCCAAAGAGGAACGAGGCGGCAGCTGTTTTTTTTCTGGTGCAGGGGTGAAAACTTTACAGCGCTCATTGCTCCATGTTTGTCACTGCCCTGCTGAGTGGTGTGCATGTCAGATGGCCTCTGCCAGCTTCCAGGGCAGCGAGAAACAGGCTGTTTAAACAGCTTAAACTGCTAGATGGAACTAAGCTGAAAAACGGGAAACAGTTGTATGAATTGTGCTGCTGGCTCTGTAGCGGGTGCAGAACCTTTGGCCAAAGTTAAAAAAACCAGCAAAAAGAAACAGGGTGTCCAGGTAGCTCTGTAGAGCCCAGCAGGTAACTTTTCCTCCAAGTATGCTTCATGGCTGAGTTGTGGACCAGTTCTGTCTTATTAGGTTAGCACTTAGTAAACATGACACGTCCAAAATGTGCATAAGAAGAGCCAGTCTCACATACAGCCAGTCATTTTGGGGAGTATTAAGCAAAGGCTAATTTCAGCCACCAGCAAACTGGTCTACAGTCTGTAGGAAGAGGGAAAGCAATCTCCCAGCAGCTCCTCCAAGTTCTAACATGAGTCACCACCTTAGGCAATCACTTAACTAGGAATCCCAGTGAATCAGATACTCATTCGTACTGCTCTTGTTTGAGAGATGAGATTATAGGAGTGGGGCTGAAATATCTTAGCAGCAGAGATCAGACACTGATTAAGCTGGGTTTAGAACTATATTGGTGCTGAGTTTGTTCCGGCTACCATAATTGCTCTTCTTCTATTTGATGGCAATCAAATGTCCACACTGACATTAAGGTGTCCACGATGAGATTACTTACAATTGGCTCATTTCTTTTCTGAAAAGATACAAGTATATCACTGAGTGATTGCCCCTTCTAGCTATTACATGCACAGAAATAAAATAGTTGGTGAGATCAGTGTCTCTCTATTCCTCTCCTTTCATCCCTTTTCATATAACAGTGAAGTTGAGGAAAAAAAGATGTTTGCTCCCTGTTCTGGGTTTACTTCATGTTTGGATAGCAATTCAAGTCACTCAAAATAAGAGCAACAGGGCTTGTAAAATACTGTGATGACATATTTTTCAGCCACTGCTCCGGTACAAATAATTGTATGAAATAAATACAGAGTAGGGAGACCAGAGTGAGCCGAACAGTGAGTCAAAAAACCTACAGGTACTTTAGCTGCACATCAGCAGTGTGCATCCTAACTGTATAGGTTAGATAAAACAATGCTGTTCAGATTGTTTCTTCTCCGATACATACATGCAATTCAACTCCACAGAAGATCTCTGTGCCTGAGGCAGCATGACTTCAAAATCCCTCTTCGTATAATTTTCATCTTTAAAATAAGATTTCAGTGCCGATGGCCAAGAAGCATCCCACTTGGACGATCAGAAATGGTTGCGCTCTTCACCAAGTTCAAGGACTTCAGCCTTAGCTCACTTCATTGGAAGGGTAAGAGAAAAAAGTCACCATTCCCTCAGCATGCTTAACTGAAAAATAAATCCTCTGTGTAAAAAGCTAAAAGAATGATCTGCAGTTGTTCTTCTGGGCTTGGTGTACTTCAGCAAGTTTTCTTCATGGTTTGAGAATTATTTGACCCAGAGTGATTATATACAGTTTGGCTTCCTTTTCCATTTCAGAACTTCAGTCAGTTAAGAAAGGTGACCTTACTGTTGGGTGAGGACCAGACCAGTTCCACTGATGAATCATTTAATTAGCTCTTTACAGCAAGTAATGCATCTGTAATATGGTTGCTTTGATAGATCAAAACCCCATAAAAGGCTAATTTTTTTCTTAAATATTTACTTTATAAATACATTAGTACCAGCGTTCAGATATGGAAGCTCACACTAGATTTCTGTGCCTGAAATTCAAATGCAAACAATATTTAGTTATTCTAATATTTATCTAACATTTAATTAGCTGGAGTTTTACATAAGGAATGAATACATTAAAGTATTTGTGTGAAAGAAGCCTCCCTTCTTTACCTTGTGTCAGTAACTATCAGCCAAGCTTTTCCATTTTGGACTGCATGCAATGTGCTAGCTATTCACTGTTTGAGATTTACACTTAGTTTTGACCGAAACCATGGATAAAATTAACTTAATTGATTTTGATTGTAGTAAGTATTTATCTGTATGACAAGACTGTCAGAGACTTAGGCGTAATTTACAACATTTCCCAAGATAGCACTTGTAAAACAGCAAAGGTGTTGATAGACCCATTTTGTGCCTTTTGGCAGGCTTTTGTGAGGAAATTTGCAGTGTTGTGCCTACATTATGTTATTCTCACACCTAGTTAATGGGTTTCCTACCACTGTGACAGGAGATCCAAGAGCTCCTGAAAAATCTCCAAATTCACTCAAAAGTCCAACTTTAAATAGAATATTCAATGGGAAAAATGGAAGGTCAATGAAACAAACTCCTTCCTTGTTTTGTCTTTTAAATAAAATAGAGTAATGATTTAAAATAAGTAACTATTGTACGGTTTTCAGAATTTGTCTGTCTTATCTAAGATTTTTTTAAATATTAATATTATTGTGGATTCTTATAGATCATTCATCCTTGTGGTCATTATTGACCACTGTATTTTGCTACTTCAGTGAAATGTTCATAAAAGCTGTCAAGAAATTAAGGCTACTTTGGCAGACTCTCTATTCTTGTATTTTTTATTTGAATTTGAGTCTTAACAAAATTTTAAGCAATTTCTCAGATTAAAGGCATTCTGAAAACTTGAGGGAACAAAAACTTGAAAACAGTTCAGCTTGAAAACAGACTAGAGTAGTTTGCCTTTTAGCAGTGTGAGCCAGAAGTGTAGGTATTGATTCCAAACAACACAGGCATTGGAGACACATGATGACCCAGTTTTAAAATGCATATTGTTGATTAGAATGTTCATTTCATCTTGGTGGCGGAATGAACAATACTGGACCACATCCAGGCCCTTAAAACAGTCAGTGGCTGCCCTCCTCCAACAGATGTCTACTGTGTTTGTTTTATGGGGTAGTTTGGATCCGTGCAGCTTACTGCGTCACCGGCATATTGCAACTAGTTGTGCTAGAGTTGGAAGAGCCAATTCCACAAGCAGATGACCTGATTGTGTAATTTATACAAATAATTATCAGCATGCAGTCAAACCACTGTAATGAAAGGATTAATTTCTAGTGACTTAAAGAAAGGGTTGGAGTCCAAGAGGGTAGGTTATTGCCAGTTGCTCATTCACTGATGGCCTAATTTATTTTGTATTATAATAAATTTGGTAATTGTTGATAGAAAAAATCATACACACATGCCTGCTTCCATTTATCTTAATGGTAGTAAAACATTAGATTGAAGCATATATGAAAAGCTGGTGTGTTTCAATGCCTTGGCAGCTTGCAGTGACCTTCAGGAGAAATGAAATGCTCTGCTGGCTAGGGAAACAATTGAGCTGAAACCAGTCACGCGCAGTAAACTCGGAGATAGTCTTTCCAAATTAAAAGCTGTTAGCAGCAGCTCAAAACAAGGCAAAAAGTGAGAATGTAACATCTTGCTGCAAGGTGATTTTCTGTGCAGACTAAAACAGGAGAAAAAAAAGGCAAAGTTCAGATCTAAAGGAATTCCCATTAACTTGAAGAATTTTGGAAATTAGATTGAACATTAGCATCCAAAGCTAGCTGATGTATGAACACACTGTAGAAGCCATAACCTGTTGAAATGCGCCAAGATAAATTTAGGCTACTGACCTTTTAGCACATTAGGGCATGAAATAAATCACTGGCTGAAAGTAGTAAATTTGCTACAATCAAAATGCTTTCCAAGTACTTCTAGTTATAGAATTTTGCAGTCAAGAGCACTACATGTCTGGAATAACCTTTTAATATTTCAATTATGTCTGAGTATTATGGACCCAATCCTGCATTGTTGCATACCCAAAATTACTATTTATGTCAACGGGTATTTCAGAGGATAAGAAATAAAAGGTCAGACTTTAAATCCTCCAGCAATGTCCTCGTAAATTAGTGGTTATTTACAAACTGATAAAGAGCCCAGATTAATCTCCAACAAATTTCCACAGATTTCAGCTGCAATGCTTAGAAATTTATTATTCAGTGTGAAAATACGCTTCACCAGAAACCCTTCCTTTATTGCGTGGGTGTTGCTTCACAGGTGGGTACCCTGGGGAGGCTAGTCGACATTGTGGGAACTAACTAGCTACTGCTGCAAGTTCCAGTCCATACTTCAAACACAACTCAACGATGTTTAGGAAATAGATTTTGTAGCCCTGTTTGTTGTGCCCTGCCACCTTAGAAGAAGTAGTATTTTTATCTGTTCTAGCAAAACAGCTGTAACAAGAAGTCACTTCAAGTGCAGACAATGTTTTCTGCTTCTTTCTGTCCACTCCAGAGCCATTGTATGGATGATATACAAGTCCTTACACAGTTTTGAAGGAAAAGAGAGTATTGATGACTTGTATTTGGGGGAAGGAATTATATCTTTTTCTGTCTTTGTGCATTTTCCTGGCTCTAATGCCACTTAGACATGTTTCTCTTTGCAGAAGAAATAATAATTTAATCCATACAGCACATATTCATCTGTAAATATCAAAATGCATTCTTCAAGGTGGCAAAGCTTCATTCTTTCCCCTTATAACTGGGATGAGTAGAGCATTGACTGGCCAAACATGGGCTTTTTCAGAGGTCCTCAGGAACCACTGTCCTCTTGAAAGCTTGGAGGAGTTACTGGGGTTCAGCATCTTTCAAGATCAGACTTTGGAAGAGATAGGGAGAAGTGCTATCACACTGCAGTATGAGATAATGCTGGTTTTATTCTGCTAGGCCTTGTTACAGCCTCTTTGTTAGAGGAACTGGGAAACTGTATGGAAGGAAACATAACTCTGCTTTGTCAACTGAAACTGAAAGCTTTCTCACTTCACCAGGTCAGCAGCGTTTCCTGACCACAGCAACCCTGCTGTGGCCCTCTCCTTGGCTGGAGCAGTGAATGGTCCCCCTTCTCTTCCAACCAACTATTAAGAGAATTTAACAGGTGGATGATTAGCTTTTAATAAAAGTAACTGATTTATGGAGTGCTATCCTGGGCAGGGTCCTGCATGTTAAAAATCTCAACAAATAACAGCAATTAGCTAAGTATCAAATTGTTTTTATAGGTCTTTTTTTCCCTTTAGTATCCAAGGAATCTAGCTAGTCATGCCTGACTTGCACTCTTACATGCTTAGTACATTTTCCCTTCCCTGAAATAAGTATTCAAGGCATATGCTTTTATACTGCTTAGGGGACTACTTCTCCCCGGACAGCAATCTTGTGAGATTTTCAGGCAATAACATGCAGGAAGTCATTTTCTGCACAAATGTCTTAGCAAACCCAGAAGGCTGAAATTTGCAGGTTTCCTTCAATTCTGAGGTCGTACTAGCATCTAAAGAGACAAGGAGAGGTCAGGCATATACTGGTAGCTCCTTAAAAATATATACAGACATACAGACATAAAGCTCCAGGAGTTGAATTCAATCTCCTAGTTTCCTGCTCCTCAGTTTAAGAACATTAAGGAGAATATGAATGATCACACATGCCCTGAGATCTGCCCTTAATTCATGATAGTCTTGCTTGAAGTCGAGGTGCCATCTTCTTCTAGGCCTTTTGCCATGCAGGGAGACTTCTGTAACTTTACAGTGAGATGAAATTCAATGGAAAGATCTTTATTGCACCATATCAATTTGGAAAAAGAAGAATAAAAAAGAAAAAAAAACCAAAAAAACGCATTGTGTCTTTATTTTTTAACTGAATACCAGCCTATTTATGAGCAACTTTTCAATTATTTCTTAATTTTACAAAATCTGTTCATGAAGCTCCTTTATTTGGCTTTTCTTCAGAGTTTGACTTACACTATGTCCACAGAAAATTTGAATACAAAAACATCATGCACCTGCACTCTCAGCATACCGTTGGAGTTCAGAGCTCTGTACAACTTACTTGGCTCTCTGCATAATGCCCTGTTTAGCAGAGATATTTGGGTATTATGTCCCATTTATACCATGTTCTCAGAGTTTGGTGAAGTACAGAGTGGGAGGATTTGGGAAGATGCTGTGATAATAGTTGACCTTGCATGCAGTGATCAAGGACATAAATAAGTTACAAGAACCGTAACGTACACAGAAAAGACAACACAAAAGAGGAGAGGGAAAGCTGAAACAAAAAGAGCCACTGGAAAAGGCAGAAACTGAAGATCTTTCGCATTCAATACAATCGCTGAACATGTATGTGCCTTTTATTTGAAGCTGATTTTTACAGGGATCAAAAAAGAGTTTTTTCATCCTAACCTCCCCTTCTGTTACTTCCTTTTTGTCTCCAGTACTCTTCTCATCTTTTATTTTGCTTCTTTATTTTTAATCTTTCTGCTCCTCATCTTTTGGAGATATTTTTGAAGCTGTGTGTAACATGATCCTTTCATGTCTGCCTGTCCAACTTGGTAGCCTGTGCACTATCAAAATTTAATCAAGATTTGAGATTACCAGGTGTTGCTTTTAGGTGAGTACGTCATTACAGGGAAAGCAAGGGTTTTATCCATAAATTTTCAGAAATCTTTGTATCATTATCTAGCAATGAGTGAGAGAAAGAAGTGATTGCCTGTTAGGGGGTCATATGTCAGTCTTACTGAAGAAAATATTTACACTTATAATGTCCTTACAAACAGTAAGCTTGGTAGTTAATATATTTATTATTGTATAAAGAAATCACTACTAAGCACACAGGATTTGCAATAGAAAACAGAGACAACACTCTCGATGTTATTTAGTTTCTCTTAAGCATGTTGACAATTATTCTTCTTAAGAACACAGGGTACAGACAATAAAAGAAGGCCACAAACTGCGACGTAGGTCAATACAAACTGAAAGTTCAGTAAATGTTCAAAAGAACTTTTGTCCTAAACACACATGTCAAGCATCTATGATTTTTTCTCACACTGAGAATGTCAAAAGTACTGACAGCAGCTGGAAAAGCATCACCCGAATAATAACTCCAATGTCTTCCACACACCCAGCTTGAAGTATCCCTAAAAGTCGTGAGCATAGGTCTTTTAGAACCAGTTTTTGATGTGTGCCAGTTTGGGCAAAGCAAAATTTAGTCACATAAATTGCTAGGGTTTGAAAAGCTGCCAGTAGAAATTTCTGCAATATTAAGTATGTTATAATCTTGAATAGATTTCTAAAGAGCATCACCACTAACACAAATATTGACACTGTCTTTGTTCTTGCTCATGTACAGTAAGTGGATTACCTCAAGCATACAGTCCACATTCCAAGAGGACATTAAATGCATATAATATGCCTTTAAAATACTTGCTTTATTCATTTATTTTTTGGTGCAAATGCCTTATTTTTTATAACACTGTTTCTTAATTTAAAGCTCTTCCATATATGTGTCACAAGTGTCCATTTCTAATCCCAGCAGAAGCTGCTGCACACTCGATTATTTAAACCTGCTCTACTTTGTGCTTTTTCTGCTTTGGGCTCCCTGTTGTCTTCTGTGTATTCATTCCCCATCTATCATCTGTTGTATTCATTTTTTTTCTGGAGGAGATCTATTCCTTTGCTCTTACTGATCTGGAAATGAGGAATCTGTAGTGCAGAGTCAAGAATCTCAGTTAAAATCAAGGCCTTCTGCCTTACTGTGTTGACTGTACACTGCTATTTGCTCTTGGAAGTAAAGTATGGTTGGGCCCATTTAGCACTGAGAAAGGAAATATGACATTCCTGTTTTAGCACTAACCAAGGAATTACGATGAAACAGTTGATAGAAGTCAGTCTACAAAAACTGGAGGAGCAGAAAGGCTTCACTTAATCCCTTTGTCATTGTTAAATAAATAGTGGGATTCCAAGCAATAACCCGCCACCTTCAGCCAGGACCAGTCCTTCATTTCAGAACAGGAGAAGGAGAACAAAAAGATATTGTCTTCCTCTCTCCTGTCAGCCAGAACCTTTCCTCAAAGCTTCCCAAGTCCTTCCCAGATCCACACTTGCCTGTTGCTCATCCTCCCACTGAGCCTTCTTTTCCATGCTGATAATCTTTCTAGCCACTCTTTGCAGCTCCAATGTGACCTTTGAAGCTCTAGTTCACAACAGCAGAGAGTTAATTTATTTATTTTTCATTTCCAGTTGTTTAAGCTATGTTTCTGTTTTAGATGCAGTAGTTAGTTAAAAACCTAAATATTCCTGAATCCAAAATGCGCAGTGGGCAGCATATGAAAGGATTCTAAATATGAAAAGAAAATTAAATTCATAATTTAGCAGCACTAATTAAAATTTTTGTTTGTTCAGTGCCTTCATTGTTTATTTTAATATCAATATTTTATTAGGCATTGAGAAAAAACTTGCAGTTCTTCGTAAAATGCAAATTCACTTTTGCTGCTTTAAATAAAAATGCAAATTCCTTCTTCCCACTTATCTCTTGAAAAAGAGAACACAGCAGTAAAAAAAAAAAAATTATTTCTGCCTCCTGCATTTCCTTCCCTAGCCTTGGCCACATAGGAAAGTTACATAGGTATAAACCAAAAAGATTAATTAAAATGACCTTGCTACATGGGTTAAAATCTGTCTGTGGACACTGTTTTCATTTTAACAGTGTATTTTATGGGTCAGCTGGGAACAGTTTTATGAATGAAATCACCTTTGCACTGGCATAAAGCCGTGGACATATGAATGCAGACACAGAGGTGAAGGCATCAATCAAATCACTCCACAGTAACTTCATGCAAAACCAACAAACAAAAAAAAGTTCTCATATTAACCCTCAGCTAGTGCAGTGTGGATGCTGCTTCATGTCTCTAAAGAGTTTTAAGCTCTTCATAGTCTTCTTTCTTCAAGCTATTCTTTTTGACAAGTCATCCCTTGTCAAAAATTGATGTATTCATATGCTTGAAGATTAATGGATACGTCCATAGTGCAGGACCAGAGGCAATTTCAGTGTAACAGGGAGACACAGATCTAGAATTAAATCGTACAGACTACTGCTACATTGTATTGGTATGGCAACATAAAACTTGGGATAGACTGATTTACCCTACTTATGTGAAGTATTTAGACATACTCTTTTTTTTAATGCACATGCAGGTGTCTATCACAGTATAACTATCAGCTTTGACATATTAGCAAGCGACCGGGTGACAATATGTTGCCAGGCATCAGCGACTCCATGATAACTGTTCATTGTGCATGCTCCATTTCCTCATGATAAATGTGAGGTATTTGATATGGGTTACCCTTTGTAAGGAGGGTAAGCTTCTTGATATGTACGGAGGATGCTGCAGAGTAAGATTATGTGTAAGAACATCAGAGCAGCTGGTTCCCAGGACTACATTTGTGTGTTAAAGCTTAAAGCCAGATTGAAATCCAATTTAAGTTAAATCAGTGCAATTCTGCCCTGCAGACAGGACATTAAGATCGGTGCATTTGTACACACTAAAAGCTATATTGGTACAACCTATGATTTAAACAGCCACCCATTGTAAGTGGGCACATATTAGTTCAATCCCATATGGAAAGGGAATAAGTCACTGGTTTAAGGCCAAATTTGCATTACAGGTTTTATTGGCGTAGCTATGTTAGCCAAAAGCCTGATAGTGCACACTCTGGTTGACACACAGGGCTAAAATCACTTAAAAGCATGTAAAGAAGCAGTTAAGCCAAGAATATTAAGCTTTTGCCAGCAGTAATCTACATTCAAAGATGCAGTGTTTGTGGTCACTCTAGATGTAACATCCCTAAGCGAAGCAGTAATGAAGGTAGAAGTGCTAGACCAAGAGCCAGAAAAAATTTATTTTGATAGTATGTGTTATTCTGTTCAAGGAGCTGGCTTAAGCTGTACCTGCAAAGAAAGCAATTTTATCAGAGTGATCTGTTTCTGTACTACAAAGGAGTGGCTGGTGTAATTCTATCAGTGTAGCTCTTATCACTAAACCTGTTAAGTGCAGCCGGGCTCTCAAGATAACTTATTTATCATAGGAAGAGGAAAGGTGTGCTGGAATAAAGTATATTGGCAGGAGTACAGTTTTGCTGATTTAAGTTGCCTTCTCAAGAGAAGCATTTTGCTTGTCATATTCCAGCACAAAGTACTCCTGTAGTGGCCCTGATCTTAGAAAACTTTTTATTGTGTAAGTGGTCTTATCAGGGCTTATACCAATATATTGCTCTCACAAATAAAGTAATAACTACAGTGGCTATGTAGTTTGTGTGTGGGACTGTGTAAAACAATCTCTGTGTAGACCAATATTTAGGCTTCAAATATTTTTCTTTGGAAGTTATGACTGAATATTTTTGTAGATTACCACTTAAGTGTTGTACTCTGGTCCTGATAGTTAACTTCCAGTGTCTTTTAGGCTATTTGTAACTTGTTCTTTACCAGAATAAATACAGATCTTATTTTGATGATAGCTAAGCTTCTGATGTCCTCTGACGTGTCCTCCTTTGCCTGGGGTCGCACTCATGTGCTGCATCCTGAGGATTCCAAATTTTTGTTCATATTCTCTGCGAGACAAGTTTCACATAGATATATTAACATATGTAGGTATGGCACAGGGAAAACTATAAAATGAGTTGGGATTTTTAATTTTTTTTTTTTAAGAGAATAATCTACAGACTTAATTTAATTGCAATGGTTGAAGAAAATGCTCAAAGCAAACCTGTCTCTTCAGACACATGTTTAATTTGGGATTTAGCAAGAACTTGCACTTCTGTGTATTTCTTCCTCATTTCTGTCCAAGATTTACCAGCTATTTCTTTCATCAAGATCTCTTCCCAGGAGTCCTGCTCTTCACTGTTTTTTCCTGTGCTGAAGGGTGCCAGGCTAAGCTAACAACGTTATTACTCCAAGTAACTTTAACTCAGTTTTTCTGGAAGATGAGCTACTTTATCTCAGTTCTCACATTTACCAAGTTCAGAAGAGAGACACACTCTCTCTTCACAATAGAATAGACAGCCAAAACCCTGTAGTTCATAGAATCATAGAATATTGTGGGTTAGAAGGGACTTTTAAAGGTCATTTAGTCCAACCTCCCCCGCAATGAGCGGGGACATCTTCAACTAGATCAGGTTGCTCAGAGCCCCATCCAGCCTAACTTTGAGTGTTTCTAGGCATGGGGCATCTATCGCCACGCTGGGCAATCTGTCCCAATGTCACACCATTCTCACAGTAAAGAATTTCTTCCTTGAGTCCAATCTAAATCAACCTTTTTTCAGTTTAAAACCATTGCCCCTTGTCCTATTGCAACAGGCCCTGGGAAAAAGTTTGTCCTCATCTTTCTTATAAGCCCCCTTTAAGTACTGGAAGGCTGCAATAAGGTCTCTCCAAAGCCGCCTTTTCTCCAGGCTGAGCAGCCCAAACTCTCCCAGCCTTTCCTCATAGGAGAGGTGCCTCATGCCTCTGATCACTTTTGTGGCCCTCCTCTGGATCTGGTCCAATAGCTCCATGTCTTTCCTGTGCTGAGGGCTCCAGAGCTGGACGCAGAACTCCAGGCGGGGTCTCACTAGAGCAGAGTAGAGGGGCAAAATCACCTCCCTCAACTTGCTGGCCATGCTTCTTTTGATGTGGCCCAGGTAAAGAGTGGCCTTCTGGGCTGCAAGCACACATTGCCAACTCACATCTAATTTTTCATCTACCACTATTCCCCAGTCCTTCCCTGCAGGGCTGCTCTCCATCCCTTCATCTCTCAGCCTGTATTGACACTGGTGATTGCCCTGACCCAGATGCAGGGCCTAGTTATTATACTTTGTTGAAAATAATAATCTGATACAACGATTCCCGTATCTTCACATTTCTAATTCTAATAGCTGAGATGTATTTATAATTGACTACGCAACATTAAAGCATTACTATATTTTCCTGTATATCCTGTATCTCAGAAACCTATACTGCAATGAAAGCATTGGCACTTAAAGTAATGCTTACCTTTACATAACCCGTACAAAAATAGAAGTGCAGATGGGATGCTTTTTAGAAAAAGGGAGGACTCAGTGGTAGTCATCTTCTTTTCCTCTTTCAGTTCTGGTACATGAAAAGGCTGTACTAGCCAGCCACCACTGCTTGGGTATTTGGTAATACAGATTAGTATCATTCACATGATGCTAACAAGACCACAATAGGGGTAAATTTAATATTTTTTATAAATGAAGGAACTATTTGTACTGTGAGGTTCTTAAGAACTATTTACAGATAGTGAACTTTTTTTAAACAACTAGTCTTTATTTCAGTTTTGTGTTGAGTAGGTAGCCTTTTCTCCTGGAAGAAAGCATGGAAAATGTGGAAGAATGAGCTCATTGACAACAATGAATACCATTCATCAAAATTTAGCCAGTACTGTTTTCATTGGTGTTTAAAATACTTTCATGGGAAGTCTATCCCTTTTTTCTTTTTTCTGTTTTTTTTTTTTTTTTATGAAGAAATTTTGGCCAGTTATTTTACAGAATTTCACCCAGTAGGATTTTGCATCCTAACCTGAAACAACTGTAATAGCCTTGCCAGTTGGGGTGTCCCAATGTGTAAACCAACAGCTTTAGTTCTGGACATTCTATCTACATTTAGGTAGTCACTTTAAGGCTCTATTGTTATTTAAAAAAAAAATAGATAAAAGAAGCAGAAAATATTACTTATCGAATAATTCCAAAGTTAATGGTAATGTAAATAACTTAAGTACTTCACCAGAAAATCACTGTAGCATCGTTCATAGTTTCATACTTGATAACTGAAGCAAGTTGATATAGGCTTTGCAAGCTGATTAAAATGTTCACTTGAGAAAGAAATGTATACAGATCTATGCAAAAATAAGGGAAACTTTTAACCTTGCACAGCAAAAAAAAAAGAAATTTTTCCTGGTGAAAAGCTGGACCACGTATACCTGGAGTTATTTGTCATCTCTTCTTGAGGTTTTAGAGATGGACTGCAACTGGCATATCGTGCTAGCTGTTGCTGACCAGTAATTAGAGAAAGCATAAAGAATACTTTTCTGTGGTCAGCCTTGTTCACGCATTTATCCCTACACTATTCATGAGATCAAGAAGGAATGTTTTCCCACCACAGGTCAGTAGAGATCATCATGAGTGCAATAGACTTTTTCTGGACAGAAGTATAAATTGGGAGAGGAGTAGCTTGAGAGCAGCCCTGCAGAAAGGGATATGGGGGTGCTGGTCGGCAGCAGGCTCAATAGGAGCTAGCAGGGTGCCCTGGCAGCCAGGAGGACAAACTGTGTCCTGGGGTGCATCAAACACAGCACAACCAGACGGTCAAGAGAGGTGATTACCCTGCTGTATTCAGTGTTGGTGTGACCTCACCTTGAGTACTGTGTGCAGGTTTGGGCCCCACAGTTTAAGAGGAATGTGAAGGTCCTTGAATGCGTTCTGAGGAGGGCAACAAAGCTGGTGAAAGGGCTGGAAGGAATGTCCTATAAGCAGCAGCTAAGGACTTTGGATTTGTCAAGTTTGGAGAAAAGGAGGCTGAGGGGTGACCTCATGGCTCTCTATAGCATCCTGAGGAGGGGAAATGGAGAGGCAGGTGCTGGTCTCTTCTGTCTGGTATCCAATGATAAGACATATGAGAAAGAATGGTTCAAAACTGCACCAGGAAAGGTTCAGACTTGACATTAGGAAGCATTTCTTTACGGAGAGGGTGGTCAAACACTACACTGGAACAGGCTTGCTAGAGAGGTGGTCGATGCCCCAAGCCTGTCAGTGTTCAGGAGGCATTTGGACAATGCCCTTAACATCATGCTTGAACTTTTGGTCAGCCCTGAATTTGTCAGGCAGTTGGAATAGATGATCATTGTAGGTCCCTTCCAACAGAAATATTCTATTCTATTCTATTCTATTCTATTCTATTCTATTCTATTCTATTCTATTCTATTCTATTCTATTGACTTCTCTGCACTGTGCAGTATGAGCCCTGTAGTATGATAAACTGGGCATGCCATACCTGTTCTGCTCTCAGTTATTGCTAGGGTTTTGAGGAGCAGTGACACGCTAGTTTCTTGCCTTGATGACAACAGGTTAATCACCTGCAGACGAAAAAAAAAAAATCAGTCCAGTCAAAATATTAGGTTCTAAACTGTCAAGTGGATGACATTTAATGAGCTGTGATATTCAGGAGGTCAGACTCAATGATGAAATGTTCTTTCTGGTATTAAATTGCCTGAAATCAATGACACATGAGGAAGCAGTGATGGTAAAATCAGCTAGACATACTGTCCATAAAACAATGCAGAAGTCTCATACAGTGACCAGAATGCCTCAGTTCAAGGAGAGAAAATACAGACTACCTAAAACTTATGTGAGAATTAAACAGTGTAATTTTTAATTCAAGTTCCATAGAATTAAACTGCAGAACAAAGGTGAAACATAAACGTTAATCTCTTAGGTGTGGTTTTTTTAACAGTCCAGAGAGCTTAATGGTATGAGTTTCCCTCAGCTGTTTTTTCTCAACCAAATACTTCACAAGTTTTTGGCCATACAAGTCAATTTTATACTAATGGCAATGTGGAGACATAAAGACCCTTTAATTATAGGGCACTGTCATACTAGTACTGTAAAAAGCCAAGATGCCACTGATATAAAGAATTTTGGCAGCCTACATTAGTTGGGAAAAAACCTAATTTTGTCTGAACATATTGACTGTCTATAAGATCAGCCTTTGGAGTGCTTTTAAGCCACTGTCTCCCAGTTATGACTGAAAGCAAATGTGTGAAAATGTGGTAATAATACAACTTGTTCAAAACAAGGACAGGCTTTTGTGAATTGCAAAATTTAAGATATTGCATATAGATCAGGGATCAGGTAACTAGATTTTTAGCAAATCCTATATGCACACTACAGTTATTTTTCTGGTATGGTTAACTGAAAGGAAGCTTTTTTTTGCTTTATAGAGATCAAACTATTTTGAACTGCAAAATGTTTGCATAAATTACCCCACATTCAATTGTTTCTGAAGCTGCAGGCAGTTTTTAATCTACCTCCCTACTTTACTGTAAAGTTCATGTTGTTCAGTTAATTCAAGGAAGGCACAGGGCAACAACCCAAATAGTTAAGAAGCTAAAGAAGACAGTGCTTCCTCATGGGTACTACTACTCAACTGTATGAAGGACAGAAATTAACTTGTAGATGAGTTCAAGGGTGTGCTCATGCTTTGAACTTCACCAAGCTGAGCTTGTTTCTTCCCAAAACAAGAACCTGTCATTACGCCAGCAGTGTTACTGCTGTCATGCAGTATACAATTCGCAGGGGAGCCTCAAATGACCTTCTCAAAGCCACAAGATAGTCTCCCATAACTAAATCAGCTTGATTTGGTGGTTACTTAATTTCTTGTGTATGGTAGTCGACGATTCCTGTAGTTCTTCTATAGTAAAAGCCAATTACACAATTTCCAGTTAAGATTTTAATGGTACCACTTTTCATGGTGGCCATTGCACACAATGAATCCCCATTCCTGTTATCATATCCTAAAATAACTTCAAAATGAAGCTCCAGACTGCTAGGTTGTTTTGCTCTTTGCTGGAAATACTGAATTGCAGAGTGAAGATCATTAATAATGGAGTCCACGAGCACCACCGAATTTTGGAAATGTGTTTCTTCGAATCCCCAGAGGGATTTCTGGCCTGGACAGGCTGGAGAGTTGAGCAGAGAGGAACCTGATGAAGTTCAACAAGGACAAGTGTAGGGTCCTGCATCTGGGGAGGAATAACCCCATGCACCAGTACAGGCTTGGGGTGGACCTGCTGGAGAACAGCTCTGTGGAGAGGGACCTGGGAGTGCTGGTGGGAGACAAGTTAACCATGAGCCAGCAGTGTGCCCTGGCTGCCAAGAAGGCCAAAGGTATCCTGGGGTGCATTAAAAAGAGTGTGGCCAGCAGGTCGAGGGAGGTTCTCCTCCTCCTCTACTCTGCCCTAGTGAGGCCCCATCTGCAGAACTGCACCCAGTTCTGGGCTCCCCACTTCAAGAAAGATGAGGAGCTACTGGAGAGAGTCCAGCGGAGGGATACAAACATGATTAGGGGACTGGAGTATCTCTCCTATGAGGAAAGACTGAGGGACCTGGGCTTCTTTAGCCTGAAGAAGAGAAGAATGAGGGGGGATCTCATAAATGCTTATAAATATCTTAAGGGTGGGTGTCAGAAGGATGGGGCCAAACTCTTTTCAGTGGTGCCCAGCAACAGGATAAGGGGCAATGGGCACAAACAGAAGCAGAGGAAGTTCTGTTTGAACATGAGGAAGAACTTTTTCACTCTGAGGGTGACAGAGCACTGGAACAGGCTGCCCAGGGAGGTTGTGGATTCTCCTTCTCTGGAGATATGGAGATATTCTCTGGAACACTGGAACAGGCTGCCCAGGGAGGTTGTGGATTTTCCTTCTCTGGAGATATTCAAGACCCGCCTGGACGCGATCTTGTGCAGCCTGCTGTAGAAGACCCTTCTTTGGCAGGGGGGTTGGACTGGGTGACCCACAGAGGTCCCTTCCAACCCCGAACATTCTGTGATTCTGTGATTCTGTGATTTAGTCAGGGCATAGTAGCAGTCTCTTTTGAGATACTTTTCTGACATGTGCTTTGTCCTGTCATTAAAGTCTGAAAAGGAGACTAGAAATATATACATCTCAGTTATTGCACTTGTACATAAACTCCAGCTCAGACATTTACATATACAGCCATATTGTACAGAAACATGTACACACAAAACACCACTATAGAGAGAACTGGTATTCAGGGAGATGCCGGAATTACAGTGTTTGTGACATCTTCATTCTGTTCCACAGGGTGCATACCAGGACACAGGGATCACACACTCACAGCCTGTTTTCCGTGCACTCTTCCAGTACACAGAAGAGCTTCATATGCAGCTGCATAGAGTAGTTCTTTGTCCTCATGGTTTAGTATGTCTTTACCCAGTCTTAACTATGTACTAGCTGTGCTTATTCTGAATTTAGTGGTGTGTTTTTCTATGTGTTTTTCCCTCCTCAGATGTTCATTACCATTTTGCCTAACAAAAACAGCATTTGCTGCACCTGCAATTGTCAGAAACTCTGCAGATCTGGTACCAGGAAAATAAGGAAAAAATGAGCAGAGATTAATCTGATTTAAACAACTCTTACAGCATCACATAAAAATTCTGTTACTTGATCATACCTTCAGAATGTCTTTAACATAAAAATATGTTCTATTCCAGTTCTGGAAATGTTTGCCATATCACTAAGCACCTTCCATCTCCCATAGGAAGTGAATCAATTGCTCGTGCAGGTCTCTGTCTTCTCCTCTGCATAATCCAGAGTCATTTGTATAGTAGGTCTGTCACTAAACCAGACAAGGCTCCTATTAAAAAAGACAACAGAAATAAAATTTAAAGTTAATATGTTGCATCTTTCAAAAATTGACCTTATGGCATCAAACAGATACTTGAGAGTACCTCAGCAGAGCTGAGAGACTCCAGATTCCCTTCCAAATGTTTCTTCCTTGAGGAAATGGTTATACACATCAGATAGTGAGAGTACTGCAGTGTTATACAACTGATGGCAAAAGTGAGTGGTTATGATCAGCATGGATCAGCATTACAGGAGAAACAAGCACAGATTGCCAGGTGATTTCACAGATACTTTGACAGCCATTTCAACCTCTTCCCTAGACTTCTTGATGTTATTCCCTAGACAATCTCAGTTGCTTGCTCCTCACCCAACTTGTTAGTCTTTGTTGCCTTGATTTATACTTATGTCTTACCATATTACGAAATATTTTTCACAGGCCATCTCCAGTAGCAGTTTCCCTCAGTGCCTGCCTTTTAACTACCTCTTCACCCATCTAGTCTTTATTTTTCTTACCTCATTTTGCCCTTTCTCTCTTTTTACTCAGCATCCGCAGCTTTCAGGTTGTCTTGGCCATCCCGTTCCAACTTTTTTATCCGGTTCCATCTCTCAGCTTCCTAGACGCCTAGCCCCATATCTGCTTCATCATTGTCTTTCCAGGTATTCCTGCTGAATATACCTCTGAAAACCATTGGTACCCAGTCAGTCCTAGCCAATTCACGCATCCAAATCTGAAATCTCCTCATCCTGTCCCCGTGTCCTACACCTCTGGCTGAACTGTCCTGTTGGCAGTCTCCTCTTCCATTCCCATAGCACTCATTCAGGCTCCATCCTCACCTCCAAACCTTCTTCTTGCCTTACACCCACACCTCCATAAGCACATGCACATGCATGCAGTGTACCTAGCCACTTGAGTTAGGTGGCTTTCTCCCACCTTGCTGGCTGGGATCCCAGCTCCCTATGCTCACTTCATAGACTCAGACTGGTGCTTGGGGTGGGTCACACAGCAGCCCAGAGCTGGTGCATGTCTACTGAGAACAGGCTTTTCAAGAAAAAATTCAGCTACAAAAATCTAACCTACTATGTATAAAAGTATTGATTTTTTTCCCCACATGATAATATATGTTTGGATGTAAGAAAAGGTAAAAGATGTATCTGTGGCACAAAGGTTGTATCTGTACAAGATTTGGGGGTCTTGCTCCCAAAGCATTCTAGGGACTCTGAGATCTATAAAATGAGCTGTCCCCACAGGTGTGTGTGTGGGGGGTATTTGTTTTGTGGGGTTTTTTTAGCAGTATTGTTTCCCAAGTTTCTTTTTTGAAATGACTGGATTTTACCAAAATGTTGCAGTCTGAGCCAGATACTTATGTTGAATGCTCTAAGTTACAAACAACTGAAATTATGAACTTGTGGTGCGAAGTATTAGACAACTTCACATTTCCTGTGATTGAAGCAAAGTTCCGACTACCAACTGATTAATAGCTGTAGAGTTAATGAGCATGCAGAAGACATAAAAAGAATCAATCAGCTTTCCACGGACTCTTTTGAATGGCTTAGTAGCTTTGGCACAAATTTATAATATGCTATTGCTTTTAGAAATGTTGTACACACGAGAGAAGGCTGGGGCAACGATCCTGCCCCACTTATAATGTGTTCATTCTTTTTCTTCTTTCCTTCTTTTTTTTTTCCCCCTTGGCATCTAATGCCTCAAGAGTGGTATTCAGACTTTTTGGCTTTATGAATGTTTCCTTTTGGCTTTCATTCCTCCACTCTCTAACTTAGTACAAACTGTTTCAGTAAACAAGAATATAATACTGCAAATGGAAATCTGTGTTTTTGGGTAAGATATAAACTATGTAAAAAATGGAGCACAAGAAACCTTATACTGTTCTAAAATCAGGGAAGTGTTTGTTTTGTTATGCCCTAATTTATCAATAATATCCAACTTCTTTTTGTGCTGATGTTCTTAATATCCAAAAGGATATGAAATTCCATCCATTGTTTACATGCAAGTAGTCCTAACTTTGGAGCTGACTGATTTGGCATTCATGTATGACTCTTAAATATCTAGCACTCCTGAAACCATGTCTCAAGAATTCAAAGGAGTCTGAAGCAACCAGATCTGCTTCTCTTGCAAAATAAGTCCTGCTTGTTTTAAAAAATAATAATTTCATTATGTAAAGATTTGGTCTCTAGAGAAACAAACAAACTGGAAAAGGATTAGCCTCTTAAACAAGGCACTCTTCTGTGCTTCATAAACTCCTGTATGAGAGCTGTGAAATGTAGAGTGTATGTCCAAATTAGCTCAAATCTCATGAGGTGAAACACTGAAATGGCTAACTCTGTCCTACTCCATTGCAGTTATTTTGAATATTTCAAGTATGGATGTCTGGGACTCTCCAAAGTAGCCCGATTTTTTCAAGAACTGCCTGTCTCCCCTTGGAGCCTGGAATTCTGCTCTGAGCCACCTGAAATGAACACCCAGCATCACATTTAAAAATTGCAGTACAGTCAGCTCTGTAAAGCTGGCTTTTTGACAGTGTATACCAAATTGCCTGCGTAATTACAATCAGTTTTTATAATTTTCTAATGCTAGCTTTGACATGTGCCAAGTACACATAAAGGTGGATATATTAAAATATTTGAGATTCTTTTTGCTTTAAGATGATGTAGGCATTGATTTATGGCTTTTATTATCCTTTTGTTAAAAGGAAACTTCATGGAGATACAGGACCAATAAAATGTTACACCATTGTAGCACATTTTTGCTACTTCAGACAAAGCTACATAAATAAACATTATTTCTTTAAATTTTGAAAATATGTTGGGGACACAGAAATAACTAAATATTGACAATATTTCAGAAGACTCCACCAACTGTTAGACAACAAGGCTATAACACTCCAACTTCCAAGCTCAGATAAGCTATGCACATCCTGACAGGCTCATGTCTAATGTGTTCTTAGAAACCTTCAGCGAAGAAGACTTCACAGCCTCCCTAAGCAGTCTAATCTACCTCCTGTCTACACTCTTCACAAGTTTGAACTAATGCTTGTAGTTTCTTCATGCTCCTATTCTGTCAGGACCATATCATGTTTAAGAGGTGTCTGCCCCTCCCCACAAGTGGCCATGCATTCCTGCCTCTCTTTGAGCCCTGGTGTTTATTTATGCCAACTCAGCATTTTTTTCCCCTGACTATATATCAGACTGGTGAAATAATAGCATGTTTTTATTTATAGGCAAGACCTTTTCTTTTTTTTTTTTTTTTTCTCTGAGCACTTAATTTCTCAGGTCCAGTTTAGAGCAAAGCCATGTGAAGAGCTGAATCGGCATAACTGGGAGGAGAGAAATCTCCAAGGGGGAAACGGAATGAGTGGCTAAATGTAGAGAAGGTGAATGGTGTTTGGGCTATTATAAATGGCATGGTTAATGTTAAACCACAGTCTGCAGGTGCCTCATCTCAGGATCAGCCCCTTACTTGCTTCTCTGTTCCCAGTGGGTTCCTGATCAGAAGTTAAATTTCAAACATCAGGAGGTCATAATATGATGGATGAAAGATGGCAGAAAGATGATGAACCAATGTAACCGCATCAATATCATGAAAGATGCGGCTCACAAACTATCTGCCTGCTCTGATGTTCCTCTTTCTCACCCCAGCCTCAGCTACTCCCTGTCCTCTTTGCCACTTCTCTTGCTCCCTCCCTCTTTCTCTGGTGCACCTCCAGCCTCACAGGACTCGTATTCAGCTCACTATCCTGTCAGAAATCTACTTGCTCTTTTTGCTGGACTGGTGAGATGCACTGGTTCAGCAAACTGCCATGCGAGAAGCAGCAGGCAAGTCTGCACCGTAGCAGGGGCAGGAACGGGAAGCTGCGCCGTCACTGCGTGCAGCTGCCCCATCAGAGGGGTCTTGGATGCCCTTATGTCATAAGCAATAGCAAGATGGTTTTCATTCCTTGTGCTAAATAAAGCACGTGCCAACGATGCTGTCTCATATGTAGGCCCTTTCATGAGCAAAACATGAAGACTTGTAAAGCTGTGACTGCTGGGGTTGCCACATAGTTCAGTCACGCTTCATTCTCATTTATGTGACTAGACCCATTGACTTCAAGTAAACTCAGCACAGTTAATAAGTTCACACACTGGAAAAAAAGACTAGGGAAAGGGTCATTATCTTAATCAATAGAATGAACCTAATTTTCTTTAAATCTAAAGCACGCTGACTGCAAGACAAGCAAAAAAAAAAAGAGGAAACATAAGGCATGCTCGGCAGTGTCTGAAGCAAAATATTGGGCAAACCCTGCCTTGTTTCTTTCCCTGCAGGCAGCAAGAGACTTGAGCTTGAATCCCAAGTCTTTTCCTGAGATGAGGGTCAGCATGCCCTGACTCTCCACTTAGGGTCTGGGTCTGTGGGTGGCCTCCCTCATGCTGTTAGACCTATTCAGCTGAGACGGAGACAGTGCAAGTCATCAGCAAAGGAAAAGCACCAAACAGAAGTCCTCACCCAGAGCGTAATTAGGGTATCCTACTGTAAGGATGAATTAATAGGGTAGACCTGGACTCTGATGCTGGAGCTTTTATACAGTTTGTTGTACTAGAAATAGGAATAATATTGCAGAGACCAATACCTGAAATCCTCCTTTCACATCAATTTCAGTTTTTGTTGTAAACATTGGCTTTCTTTTCTCCACTTTTCATCTAAAGTTTTAATTTCTATATTCCTAAACATCTGAAAGCCTAATCTTTGTCCTGGTGTTTAGACTACTTAATTCTAGTGAAAACACAACAAAGTGCATATACCAGAAGATACGTATGGCTTCGTATCAGATATAATCTTGCATGAATGGTTAATGAAGTGTTCTTTTTTTCTTATTATTTGGCTTCACATTGCTGGTAATCTCAACAGCTAAAGGTTATGGTCATTATTTATGTGGCTGATATTTCACATTTGTCCTCAAGTCTGGTTTGCTTGGGAAAAGTGGATTGTACATATGGAAAGCAATAGCTAGTCATAGTCACTGATTTACTATTTCTCTCCTTTGAAGTTTTTACTAAAATTAGATTGATATTAAGGTTAGCTCATCCTACAGAGTTGCCGTTTTCTCTAAGACTGATTATACATGCAATAAGATTAAAAAAATATCTAGCTTGTTGAAATATTGAGGGCATAGACTTTTTTGCTGATTTGACAAAAAGGAATCTGTACTTACACTGTATTTTTCTATGGCAATGTTGCACTGTGTAACAAGACAAAAAAATATTTCAAATCCGGATATACATTCTTATATTATTATTTCTAGTGGGTTTTATACTGAAAGAAAAAATTGTTTCTGTGGTAAAGAATAGTTCATTTAGCATCCACCTGTCAGCTTATAGCTTTCAGAATCACAGGCCAGTTCTGCTTAGGATTCTCATATTGTTCTGACTAAATTAAAAGTTTTAATTTTACCATTAAAATCACTTGTTCATAAAGCAATGAATTGTTCCATTGACTTCATTACTTTTAAATATCCTAAAATATTAATCGAAGATCATTCCTACTAAAAAATCATTTAATTTATGTTTTTATAACTACTCATAAATTTCCAAGATTTGTCCTGCAGTGCAAGTGTACACCACTGTTGCTTCTTCAAGCTACCTTTCATGGTATATTTGAAGAGAAATGATCCTTTCACAAGGAATCGTTCTTCCTAGTTGCTGCTATAAGGCGGCTGAAAAAGGTACAGAAGTAAACAGTAGTTAAGTGATTGCTTGCTAATAAAAGTGAATTCCTACTTAACCTGTGCAGCCAAAGAACACTAGCACACTGTTTTAAATCTAGAATCTTATACTGTAAAATACTTATCACATAACAATATGAACTTCTTTAAAAATTGAACTGATATACAACATATGTATTTTCTTTTAGTTCAGCAGGTTTTCTGAGGGATGACTGTGTATCAGTATATAAAAGGTTGGTTAAAACATTTTTTCTTTATTTTGCTGCTCTATCTGATTAGATTCTTCTTAACGCAGCCCCAGCTTTATGCAACATTCAAGCTGAAAAGCGTAGTTTGCAGAGGGCATTTAGAATTATATTCTGTTCCTTTAACAATATTTTCATAATTGTATCTAGAAGGGATCTTTGAATCCTCCCTTCTAAGTCTAATCAACTGCTAATTATTCCGAGCCTACAAAAAGAACAATAACAAAGTATTTGTCATTTTAAGCCCCCAGCACGATATGGAACAGTTATTGTTTTTGGTACAGTGAACACTTTTAAAAGCTGATTCATGCAGTGTTTAGCGCATCATTCTAGACTGCTCTTTGAATGTCAATTAGATTGCATCTGAAAATGTAATAGCAATAGCTAACTATGGGAGAGGATTTATATGTATCTTACGTCAACATGTTGACACTGTACACAAGTATGAAAGAGAGAAGGGAAGGAAGGTTAAAGGGAAGTGTGATTCGCAATTATCTACTGAGTTTTAGTAAAAAATAAGAGTAAACTGGAAAGCTGCACCACCGTAGGGAGGCTTCAGTAATTTATGCACTCATGAAGACTGTCAAGAAGTGTGCCGTTTATTTTTTGTAACAGAAGTTGTTCCTTGCTACTTTAAAATGAAAGCCAAGATCAGTTCTGAATAGAAAAATGAAATGAAAAGCAGAGGAGTAGATAAATTTTGAACATTGAAAAGGATTGAAAGCTGGAGAAAATATTTGTAGATTTCATTTGTAGTCCATTTTAACCTGATACTCCTTGTATTCAGTGTAGCACAGAGACAAGATGCTGATTACAAAGGAGTTCATTTTATTATACCCTGATGAGATCTGCAACAAGACTCAGCTATGTTGGATGAGGGAAGAAGGCCTTTCTGAGATTAAGGGTCCCTCTTTAAGAAGTTATTGCCCGTTTTCCTCTGTATTTAAATCAGGGAGATGGCCTTTTGCTAGTGACAATCACTGCACTCTTCATAGTTGTTCAGGTAGACAGAGCACAGACTACCACTCTCTTTACAAGCAGGAGGATGGGCATAAACTTGTGAAAGAAAGAACTCTGTAACTTGTCAGAAACTCTCTACTAGCTTAATTTTCAAAATTGTCTTGAAGTACAGCCTCATATAGAGTAAGTTACAATTTTTAAGGGCAGAGAATTTAATTTCAATCAATCAAATGCAAGTTTGATTTACTTATTCAAACTGTGAATCTCATGATTCAAGAAGGCCAAGTGCAAGGTCCTGGACATGGGTTGGGGCAATCCCAAGCACAAATACCGGCTGGGCAGAGAATGGAATGAGAGCAGCCCTGAGGAGAAAGACTTAGGGGTGCTGGTTGAGAAGAAGCTCAACATGACCTGGCAGTATGTGCTCGCAGCCCAGAAGGCCAACTGTGTCCTGGGCTGCATCCAGAGAAGCGTGGCCAGCAGGTCAAGGGAGGTGATTCTGCCCTTCTACTCCACCCTCATGAGATCCCACATGGAGTCCTGCATCCAGCTCTGGAGCCCTCAGCACAGGAAAGACATGGACCTGTTGGAGTGGGTCCAGAGGCGGGCCACAAAAATTGTCAGAAGGGCTGTTCAGCCTGCAGAAGAGAAGGCTCTAGGAAGACCCTATTGGAGCCTTCCAGTACCCTATAAGAAATCTGGAGAGGGACTTTTTACAAGGGCATGTAGTGACAGGACAAGGGGTAACAGCTGTAAACTAAAAGAGGATAGGTTTAGATTAGATAGAAGAAAGAAATTCTTTGCTGTAGGGTTGGTGAGACACTGGAACTGGTTGCCCAGAGAAGTTGTGGCTGCCCCCTCCCTGGAAGTGTTCAAGGCCACGTTGGATGGGGCTTTGAGCAATGTGGTCTAGTGGAAGTTGTCCCTGCCCATGGTAGGGCGGGGTTGGAGCTAGATGATTTATAAGGTTCCTTCCAACCCAAATCAGTCTATGATTCTATGAAATATTTTCCAATATAGCTGCAATTAAATCAAAAAAACCTCACAGTGGTCCGAGAGTGAAGAATATATACACGGATATCTAGAGAATTATGAAACTTTAGAGTTTTTGCAGGTAGAGGGAATAAAGTGTATTCTGCTATTTAATAATACTCACTCCAAGGACTTTCACAGTAATTTAACTTTTAATTCTCCATCCTGGCTTCTCTTAAAATTTTATATGACAGAACAAGTCTCACGGGTATACTGTATCTAACATCATACCTTTACTATTGAATCAGATTCTGAACTCAGCATCTTTCTTTAAAAACAAGTTAAGACTTTAAAATTTGATCAATGTTTTATCAAAAATAAAATGCCATCTGTAGGGTGGTAATTATTGCTGCCATCTTGCTAGGTAATGGATAAAGCACATTAAAATCACCAAAAGTTTACAACCTTTTCTGGGAGTTCTCATCATAGTTTACAATGACTATATAGCACCTGTCAGTTTTAGAATGTGCATATATTTTAGCATTTCAAATAATCAATACTAAATTTAGTAATATGGATTACTTTTTTATCAGTAATCTGATGACTAATCAGTTGACTTTGGATCTTCTGATAAAATGTATTGTTGTGATTATCTCAGTTAAGAAGACTTTGAGAATGGGAAACAAATACAGATGTAGTCAAATTTAGAGGTCATAAAACCCTGATGTTGCAAAAGTGCCTGAAACATTTGTCTGATGTGTAAAAATATGAGAGCATCCTGACTATGGACTATATAAAAATCAATCTGTAGATTGTGTTTTTTTCTAAGTAATTGCATTTTGATTATCTTAGCTCAGAAATGAAACATTGCAGCAGGGCAGAAAACTAAAATTTTTCCCAAGACAAACTAACTAATGGAAGCAAACTGTAAGGGAAAGTGTTGAGCTCCCTCATAAGGAGATACAAAAATCTAGAAATGTTGAAAAGATGTGAAAGCCCTTGTGTATTCTAACTGTATGTAGTGGATGATGTTCAACTTCCAAGTAGCTGCCTGCAGACTGGATGTGTCCTGGAGACAGGTGTGTGGCTGCACAGAGGATGCTACTAAGAGAACTCAGTTTGCTTTACCTGAGATGAAGTTCCATGAGCAGTGGGGCAGGGATTTAAAAGAAGAAAGCAATATCTTTATAAAGTTTTGGAAAAAGGTTTTAGAGGTAAAGAATTGAGACAACTGAGGAACGAAAGCCCAAAGGTAATGATAAAGAGCAGAAACCTGCACAAATCACAGAAATTAGGAAAGAAAAATTTAATGAGAATAGGGTCATAAGGGGAACATGAAGGATGATAACATATCAGTCTGCTGAAAATCTAAGATACATAGAAGTATTCTAAGGCAGAAATGAAGAACAAGAGCTGGAAATCTCACTTTGAGATCAAAATATTATTTCACTGGTATAAGAGAGACATACCAATTACTCCCCTTAATTCGTGCAACATAAATATTCAAGTAGAAGTTTACGGTTCATCCAAGGACAGACAGTGGAATAAAGGAAATGTTCTTTGTGTGGTACATGACAAATGATTCTTTTTAACTTCTGGCTTGGATCACTAGAAGACAATAGACCCAATATAGGTCGAAAGGATGAGGCTTTTTGTGAGTATTTTTTATGAACATGTGGCAGAATTACCCAGTGGCAGTTGGGGATTTTGACCATAGATAGAGAGCACTGCAGGGGTATGATGTCCATCATTTTCTAAGAAAGTGGCTGTCAGAAGATTTGGATACAAAACTTCAAGCAAGTATTTAGAGGCAGACATTTTTCTGGACTGGTTCCAACCAACAAGAAGTTATTCACTGATACTCTGAGGGCTGAAGATAACTTGGATGAGAATGACAGTGAATTGACAGAGGTCACAGCTTTTCAGAAGAGAGCCCAGAGAGCAGAAAAACAAAACAAAAATAAGCAGGCAAATTCAGCAAGCACTAAGATTTGTGAAGTAAGCTTAATGGGAAAGGATTTAAGCAGAACAGGCTGTTCCTTTAACAAGCAATTTCAACGTAGAGGTTGAAACTGTTCCATTCTAAAGGAGACATAGAAACAGACCAATATGGCTAGAACACAAGCTGTTTAATGACTCTCAGACAAGCAGAAAAGCTAAGGAAGAGGAAAAGTAGATTGGATTACCATGAACAAAGTGTAGGAACAAAGCAAAAGACCACAGACATACCGTACACAGAGCTATAGTTAGGAGGGATACGAAAGCCTCTCTCTCAGAAAAAAAACCCAACTATTAAGTACGTTTGTAATAAGATTAACAAGCAAAAGCTGATATTAAAAAGAAAACTACTAATAGATGATTCTGGGAAGGCCAAATAGTTTAATAATGTCGCAAAAATATTGACTCTTTTAACACATTAGGTATCAGGGTAGAATAGAGAACTAATGCATTCTAGAATATTAAACTAGTAACATTCAGTATCTTATTTATGTTTTCAAAGTAGCCATCCACGAGGAACCAGATGATGAAAAGGTGAAATTATTAGCTCATAGCTTGGAGAATTTGTAGAAGACAATTATGGAACTGGGATCCTGGAGGAATGATGTGTGCCCCTCTCTAATTAGGAAAATAAAAGGAGGAGTTTATAAAAAATTATAAACCTGCCCTTGCACATTCAAATTCTAAAGTAAAAAACAGATCTAACTATTTATAAATGTCAGGCTGATAACAGAGAGATGAGCAGAAGTCTGTACAAATTTGTGAAGAAGATACTGCATTTGATTTTATTCTTACAGATCAGTGGGCCCTATGGAGAAAGGGAAATGCTTTAGTAACGTTCATGACATGATTTCAAAAGAGCATTCAAAAAGTGAGATTTTTTTTTCCTATAAAGCCATAATTAAGTTCCATGAAATATATAAGCAACTATGGGTATTTCTATTTGCCTACAGTTGGAAAGCATGAAGTAAATACTTCGCAAAAGACATATTTAAAAAAAACCAATTTCTTTCCAAATTCGTAAGTGAGATTCATTCAAAACAATATAGCTAGATAAAATTAGTTTATCATTTCCATGATTTTAGAGGTTATCCAATTTAAATTGAGGACACAGAAAAAATGTTCTTTTGCTTTATCACACATATATGGATGTGTCTGAATATGTAGCTGAAGTGAATTGTATTCTTCCAAAACATCTGAGATTGATCACTGTTCACAGAATCACAGAATCACAGAATGGTAGGGGTTGCAAGGGACCTCTGTGGGTCATCTAGTCCAACCCTCCTGCCAAAGCTGGGTCACCTACAGCACGTGGGTCTTGAATATCTCCAGAGAAGGAGACTCCACAACCTCCCTGGGCAGACTGTTCCAGGGCTCCATCACCCTCAGATGGAAGAAGTTATTCCTCATGTTCAGACGGAGCTTCCTAGGCTTCAGTTTGTGCCCATTGCCCCTTGTCCTGTCGCTGCGCACTACTGAAAAGAGTCTGGCCCCATCCTCCTGACACCCACCCTTCAGATATTTATAAGCATATATTAGGTCCCCTCGCAGCCTTCTCTTCTTCAGGCTGAACAAGCCCAGATCCCTCAGCCTCTCCTTGTAGGAGAGATGCTCTACTACCCTCACCATACTCGTAGCCCTCCGCTGGACAGTCTCCAGTAGCTCCTCATCTTTCTTGAAATGGGAAGCCCAGAACTGGATGCAGTAGTCCAGATGAGGCCTCACTAGGGCAGTGAGAGGGGAAGGAGAACCTCCCTCGACCTGCTGGCCACACTCTTCCTAATGCATCCCAGGATCCCATTAGCTTTCTTGGTAGCCAGGGTACACTGCTGGCTCATGGTCAACCTGTCGTCCACCAGGACACCCAGGTCCCTCTCCACAGAGCTGCTCTCCAGCAGGTCCACCCCAAGCCTGTACTTATGCATGGGGTTGTTCCTCCCCAGGTGCAGGACCCTGCATTTGCCTTTGTTGAACCTCATCATCAGGTTCCTCTCTGCCCAACTTTCCAGCTTGTCCAGGTCACGCTGAACGGCAGCACAGCCTTCTGGTGTATCTACCGCTCCTCCCAGTTTGGTGTCATCAGCAAACTTACTGAGGGTAAGGTTGTTGATGAAGCAGTTGAACAAAACTGCGCCCAGTACTGACCCTTGGGAGACACCACTAGTTACAGACCTCCAACTAGACTCAGCGCCGCTGATGACAACCCTCTGAGCTCTGCCATTCAGCCAGTGCTCAATCCACCTCACTGACCACTCATCCAGCCCACACTTCCTGAGCTTCCCTAGGAGGATATTATGGGAGAGAGTGTTGAAAGCCTTGCTGAAGTCGAGGTAGACAACAACCACGGCTCTCCCCTCATCTACCCAGCCAGTCATGTCATCGTGGAAAGCTATCAGGTTGGTCAGACATGATTACTCCTTAGTGAATCCATGCTGACTACTCCTGATAACCTTCTTTTCTTCCACTTGCTTGTTGATGACCTCCAGGATAAGCTGCTCCATCACCTTTCCCGGGATGGAGTTGAGGCTGACCAGCCTGTAGTTTCCTGGGTCCTCTTTCTTGCCCTTTTTGAAGACTGGAGTGACATTGGCCTTCTCCAGTCCTCGGGCACCTCTCCTGTCCTCCAGGACCTCTCAAAGATGATGGAGAGTGGCTCAGCAATGACATCCGCCAACTCCCTCAACACTCGTGGGTGCATTCCATCGGGGCCCATGGATTTGTGGACGTCCAGATCGCTTAAGCGATCCCTCACACAGTCCTCCTAGACCAAGGGAAAGTCATCCTCTCTGTGGGCTTCTTCTCTTACCTCCGGGGCCTGAGATTCCTGAGGGCCTGCCTTGGCACTGAAGACGGAAGCAAAGAAGGCATTCAGTAGCTCTGCCTTCTCCGCATCCTCCTTCACCAGGACACCCGCCTCATTCAGCAGCAGCCCCACATTGTCCCTAGCCTTCCTTTTGCTGCTGATGTAGTTGAAGAAGCCTTTCTTGTTCTTTTTGACATCCCTTGCCAGCTTCAATTCCAGGTGGGTTTCGACCTTCCTCGTCGCATCCCTGCATGCTCTGACCACATTCCTGTACTCTTCCCAAGTGGCCTGCCCCTCTTTCCACATTCCATGGACCTTTCTCTTCCACCTGATCTCTGCTAGAAGCTCCTTGTTCAACCATGCAGGTCTCCTGCCTCCTTTG
>Ga0065711_1003959_pt1 | contig 50864 bp, 31 predicted proteins | sample Hoacrofraction12_FD_59098 | JGI IMG/M metagenome (GOLD analysis project Ga0065711, IMG submission 59098) | Hoatzin crop microbial communities from Cojedes, Venezuela - Epithelial fraction 12 v2 (version 2) | ecosystem: Host-associated > Birds > Digestive system > Esophagus > Crop | place... | reverse complement strand
GGGGGGGGGAAAGTGCCTGGCTTGCTTTTATAGCTGTAAATAGTTGAAACATTAGGTTCTGTGTCACTCAGGCATCACTTGTACAGCAGGAGCCTTTTTTAGCAGTTTAAAGCCCAGCGGTCTGATTTGCAAGCTTTCATTTTTTTATCATTATAATCTGGATGAAAGCAGGCTACCTAGACTGGGTCAGAACGCTCTTGCTTTTTGCTGCAAATATCCTTTCTACTGGCTTATTGATCAAGCCTGGGCCAGAACCCATCACTGTTTGCTAAAGGGTGGTTTTCTCTGCCGGTATTCCCATTCATTTCCCTGGGATTTATTACAGTTCAGAAACACTTAGGGTGGCAGACTGTGAATCTTAACATCAATTATTGAGTTAATTCGGATTGAGATAGGAGGTGAATTTAAAGTGCTCTTGCTCTATAGGTGCTTATCTGTACTTCTTTGCATGGATGCCCTCCTGCCAAAGTAAGAGTGTGCTGCTAATCAGTAATCCACTTTCAAAGGCTCCTGAGCAATGCATCTTCCACGCATAGAGTTACTTCTTTCAGAAGTAAGTAGTACCTAAACTAAACAAAATGTCACGGTTCCTATGGTCTCCTTGCACTCTTAAGATGCAAATACTGCTTGCAGTGTTACTTAGGGATGTAAACGCTTTGCAAGAAAAAAGCACAGGGTAATGTTTTCTTGCTTTACATTTTAACACGTTTAACCATGGGATTAGCTCCTCGGTGCGGTTCAGTACAACTTAATCCGCTCTAATGATTTGCCATGTGCACATGCACATTGTTTGGCATTACATTTCAGTGTTTGCCTCAATTAGAACAAGACTGTAGTTCCCTGCTACATGTGTTCCTGATGTTCTTTGCAGGGAGTATGTGCGAGTCCACACGGTTTTTATGTGCTTACACTTGAAATGTCAACATGAATCTGTTTGCTCCTCTTGGAATGTAAACACGGAAAGGGTTAAAGGAGAAAAAAGCAGTAGAGATGTTTCCCAGAGAAAACAGCCCCACTTTGAACTAAAGAGAGATTTTTTCCAGTTTAGCTTTTCAATGAGAGTGGCAGCAATTGGCAGGAGGATCCAACTTTTACAACTATGTTTTGAATGTATGAAGTACGTTGCTTAGCTACTAGACGCCAAGCCGTGGCTGCATGTTTTGATGGGCTCTGAATACCGTCATGCTAATTTTTGAACGTCCAGATGTCTTCTTCTGAATGGCTTGTTTTTTAGGCATGGGGTAAATGTGTGAGGTACACTTTCCGTCTTTGTTTACTAACTGAGGCCACCTTGAACTTTGTGTCTCTGTGTCAACAGAATAATATTTGCAGATCATTTGTCAGCCAAACGCATGTCCTCAGCTGTATGTAACTGTTTACGTGTAGTTAGAATCTGAGTTATGCATTCCTGTTGTCATACAAGTCTCTGATATAACAATTATATTCGTTCAGGAGTGACATTTACTTGGATGTTATTTTTGACACCGAAAGAGGCTCTCTGAAAAGATAGTAGTTTTACTTGAGTTCCTTATAAAGGAAGAATCCGGTCAGAATGCAGCACCATCGCTTCCTCTTCTTCTGTTGTCATTACTCGTTTAAAGATAAATTAATAACCGTTGATAGACTAAGAGTGTGCTGGCAGCTCTCCCTGATTATAAAATTAGTACTACTGGTTATCATCATCATTCATACTAGGAAGTACTTGCCATGCAAAAAGATTTTTAGAAGGAGATTTACTGATTCCGGATTAAAACATCCTCTCACTTTTGATCATAATCTTTATTTAATTTGATGAGGGCTTTAAAACAATCATGCTGCAGAGCACAGTAGATAGTAAATGAATATGAATATAAGTTCAGTTCACAGACAACTGGTGCTATTTTAATGCTCTATATTTATCATCACTGGTGGCAAGGACCATGTAACTCTCCACTATCTGCAGTGTATCCGACTTTGTAACTGCAAAGAAAACTGCAGTAACGTGTCTAGTCGTTATTATTACCTGTGTAGGAGATTGTAAAACTCTTCAATGGGCACAGAAATTATCTATCACTAGATATTGCAGAAGCTCAGTTGGGTTCCACGGAGATTATTTTAAATTCCCAGGATCTGATCAGGAGAACTACATTTTCCCAGTGGTCTCAGTCTGTCGCTTTGACCCACAGTGGCCCATATCGAGCCTGACAGAGGTCTGACTTGTCAGTACCGTAAGATGATCGTTCTCTGAGAGATCCTGTGAGAGCTCTCTTTAAGGCGGTTTGGCCTTAACAGCCTGAGAGAATACATGGGTCCCCTGCTGTTTGACTACTTTGTGGTTGAGCCCTTGACAGCAGCTGTAAATTTTTGGGCCACATGCACCCTCAGAGCATCCTCCGTGGGACGTGGTGATGCAAGGGTTCAATCATCTGGTGACCAGGTGAGTCCTCCGCCCCATGCGGTGGTCCAGGAGCGGCTGTGTGGTGGGAAGGAGGAAGAGCTTGCGAAGCCCTCATCCCTAGAGGTTAGCTGTCTTTGTTCTCAGTGAAGTCAACAGCAGATTTAGAATTTAGTCCACTTCAGGCTTTTTTACTGTGAACAGTTCTCAGAAGCTGGCAACAGGTTATCTGCAGTCTTCAGGTTTTTATGGGTGCAACAAAATGCTTGCCAGATTATTTATCACAGTAGAAAAACATATTAGATGTGACTTGCAAACTGCACTTGACGTCAGGCTGTTCTTTTCCAAGGTCTAGCCTGCTCTGCAATTACCCTCTACTGTTCATCCAATCTATTTCATTAGTGACCCTTAGTTAAATTTCAAGTGAACTATTGAATGCATTTGGACAAAATCCAGTTCTCTTCCTTTCCTTCCCCCCCAGTTCTAAAGCATTTGAAAGTTAAAGTAGATATTTCTCACAGTAGATACAGGCAACGAGAAAGAAAATGTCCTTTCCTAAGCGCTTATTAGCATCCTCTGTGATAGCACCATCATGTCTGGCTCTAACAAAAAGTTCATGCTAGAGCCAAAGGCCGCTGTCCTGCCTTTTTCTACACAGTAATCATGTGGGTCTTCTGTGTGTGATTTAGTTTAGCAGTGAATCTGACAGTGCTGTTGAAATTTACCAGCAGCCTTTGGATTATCTCAGCTCCATAGATGATAATTTCATTGCCTGGAGCACATGCTTTCTTTGGCTCTAGTTCTTTCTTCTTTTTTCCTATTCTGTATCATCATCTTCCCACAATATTACTCCATATTAGTAAAACAGGTCACTGTACCAATGGTTAATAAGAATATTTCACGAATGTTTATTGTTGTTACTCTGAAGAAATTATAATGTGATGTGTCTACTAGTTTCATAGCATTTTCAACAATTTTGTTGCAAATCTAATACATTTAGATAATGTCCCTGAGGAAAATAAAGTGGGACATAATTTGTGCAGGAGGAGTAGCTTGATTCACAGTAATCTACAGAGATGGTGTGGAGTTTCCCTACAGAGGAACTATGGGTTAGGCAAGGTAAATCACTCATTGTTCCTTGTTCACCAGTCGCCAGTTTTGTAACTGAAACTTTGTTTGGCCTTCCCATGCAGAGTCCAGATGCTTTATGTGTGTTTGGTCAATATTTTTAAATATTCTGTGCTTTGAATAATGCTGCTGCGTTGTCTTTGTATGCTTTAGGAAAAAAAATGCAGTTTTGTTAATCTGTACATTCAGAGTGTGAAATCTTAATCCAGTTTAGGCTCTATTTCTAATAGTTTGTTGCAGAGCGTCCTTGGATGACGTGTGCCTCGGGTCCTTGTACCACGCAAGGGCAGAGTAAGGACATGCCTAAATACCTAGTCTGGTGAGGAGATAATTTGTGAAGTCAGCAAGTGTAGCATGCATGCACTAAACTTAGCCCAACAGGACATCAGCCATACATAGGGTTTTCTTGAGTTTCGCCTTACTTAGGTTTCAGAAAGACAGCTCTGCGCATTTGAGATTCAAATGCCCAAAACTCAGGCCTACATTTATTATATTAACCTGAAAGGAAGACAACCTCAATTTTGAAGTTAAACTACTGGAGAGAAATACGTGGCTTTGGCTTTGGTCAGTATAGCAGGTATCACCACTCCTGGTCTCCTCAAACGGTAACTGGGCTTTGGTCTTCCCTTCCAAAATACGGCCGTGGGAGGACAAAGCAGTATCCCGGTGAGTCTGGTGGGAGTCCTTCCTCTCTTCACGGCGATGGCCAGGGCCTCTCCCTGCTGCCCTAACCTGGACATCCCCCTCAGTGAGACCCACCAGCGTCTCAGGAAGAGGACTTTTCACAGCAGGCTTCCCCCAGGGCAGTAGCATTCCACCCTTTTGGCTTGTAAAGCCTCTCTGTTTAAGTGTCATAGTGTCAGTTGAAGGATAAAACAGACCATTCCCTGATTACTTTGTTTGCCAAGGTAGCCCTAATTTCCAGTATACCTTTCGCGGTCTGTCATCTGTGGTCTCGTGCTCCTTTTGCCTTCCAGAGATCATGTGCTCCGTGGGCGATACCCGTAACACTCTCTGCTTGGGTGAGCAGTACTTTCCTCTGCCTGTGCCGTTCCGTGTTGCCGTGACATTAATAAACTTCCACTCTCATTGCAGAGCCGGACACGGGAGGGTGGGTGACGTGTGGGTCCTGAATGCTACCCGGCCCCAGCCTCCCTGCACAGGCCTGCGGTGGGAACGCTGCTGCGGGAAGCCAGAAAGTCGTATTTAATTCCTTCCTCTGCTTGAGGGATTGTAGGTCTGTATCGCCCACCTCCCAGGAGAGGTCTTTAACCGGTGGGTTGTAAGCTGTTCCAGGTGTTAAGGAAACTTTCCACCCCTCTGACCAAAGCTATGTCACTGTTTAGCAAGTAATTCAAGATTCATTTGGTGAGAAGGAGTGAAATCGTGACCTGAAGCCACTGACGGGAACGCGCCGCTGACAGCAAGGCAGCCTGTGTTCCCAAAGCATGGAGAGAAGACTGTTTCTGTAATTTACCAAAGGACTGTTCAGCGTAAAATACGACAGCAGACTGAGGAACAGAGACCAAAAATGAGGTCCCTTCACCAAGCGCCATAAGCACCAACTGCAGCCTGGGCTAGGGAAGCCTTCAGCACACTGGCTGCCACAGCAGGAGCCCCAGCTCCCCTGCGTGCACGCGCGTGGGCAGACCTTCGTTGTAGACCATAGTCTGGTGTAGACCATAGACCTTCTTAGGAGGTGCTCTCCCAAGAAACATGCTTCTACATATCCTCATCCCTCAGAGGAATGGGAAGCTGGATCACCACCTTGTTGGGCAAAGGCTTTAACTACTGAGACGTTGTGAAGAAACCAGAAGAGCAAGCTGTGCTTTAAAAGAAGGTGATGTGCAGCTGTGCCTGATAATAAACCTAATCCTGTTGCTTTCTCGTACGTCTGATATGGGAACGTCTATGGGCTTGGGTTCCCTCGGGGACAAAGGATGAGAAACATTAAGTGTCTCAATCCCAGTCAAGCTTTGGTATAAGCCAGGTGCTAAGCTGCTCAGGACTGTAAAAGCGTGGCACTTTGTGGCCCATAAGGTCACAGACTGCAAGCCCTGTGAAGGGTAGAGAACTCAAAGACCAGAGGACGTGTGAGCCAATTTTGTTCTTCTGCCCTTACATTCCACTAAACTGTCCACACTGGTGCTTAAATCCTCTTTTGGATCCAGTCCACAGGCTCTGGCCTAATATCAGATTCCACTAAACAGTTTATTCTTGTTTTTAAGCCTACTGCACAAATCAAAGATTTTCAGGTAAAGTAAATTAACTGCTCCAGCAGGGAGCCACGACAGTTGTCTTCATTCACAACAATGCCACGTATACGTGGCAAACAGCCAGCTGCTCTTGATGTACTTACGAGTGCCAAGAAAACTTGGCCTTTAATGAGCTGTCTAATTAACTAGTAGTCTTACGATGTACAGCTCAGTTTTCTCCAGTCATTCCTTTGCCGAAGCTTAAGTCCTAACATCTATTGCCTCCTGTGTAGCAAGTGCATTTCCTAATCATTCTTCTGTTTTGAAACTACTGTGCAGATCAAGGGCCAGACTCTGCATTCCTTCTTTAAAAATATCAAGAAACGCTTACTCTTCGAAGCTTCTTCTGCTATTTGGAGACAGTTTGGTGAATATATAGATCTGAGCAGGCGATTAACTTTTTAAATAGAAGCCACACACCATAGGAAAATAATCACTGGAAACTGATTTTAAGTATTATGTGAGTCCCTACTTTCTTAGTGTTTTAGATGGAGTATGAAAAGGTGAGGAGACCCACACAGGTTTTTTAGATTGCATCATTATGTCAGGGCCTGTTTTTAACAAAAAAAAAATTTTTAAGGGAAATAAAACCTTTTAATGTACTCCCAGAAACTTTACTTCATAAAAGTCAGAGACTGCTTTCTGAGACTGCCCAGGAAAACTAAAAATATGGGTATTGATGCTGGTAACAAATAATCCATGGCCAGTACAGATGCAGGAGGTTTAAGTCAAAAGAGAGATTTAAATCAGTGGAAGTGTAAAAAGGTGTAATTTTCAATAGCGTCTCTTGAAATCACGCCATTGGGAAGGACCAACATAGATAGGGAACAGTGAGCTGACCCGATAGCAAACTTTTCAGAATATTTGTCTCAGCAAGCCGCTGGATTGGCTTCAATTATGTATATGGTATATACTGTGTGATCCTACGAATAAATATACATTGAAGTTCAAATTATGCAGAGGCAAGAGAAATGAAGAATAAATGAAACTATGAGTTGAGAACATAATGGAGCTGAGTCTTCAGTAGTCTTAAGTGATTACTGACAATGTCAGCGTTAGCTTAAAAAAAACCATCCTCATGCAGTCGCTGAGGCCTGAAGTCTGCGGCGAAAACCAGAAGGCTCAGCACGCGCGCTGTGTTCAGCGCGTAGCCACCACACGCCCTGCGCTGGCAGCAGGTGGGCGACCCACAGACATCTCTCCACAACAATGGCTTCCGACGAGGGGGCTAGCGCCAGAAAATACTTCTTGACCCTGTTCCCAAGGTGCTTCACAATCCTCCTACGCCACTGCCCAGCTGGGATCGCGGAGCCGCACGCGGAGCTGCTGATGGAACTGGCTGGAGGGAGCAGGGCCTTGCTCCGTTGCTTGCTGACCACAGCGCGCTCGCTCTCGTCTCTGCTCCTTGAAGGGGATCGTTGGTCGCACGCCATCTGAGGACAGCTGTTTTCCAGCTGTCCATGGGGTGTTGGAGGAACTATGTAATTTTACAGATAAACAATTTTCAGAATCGCTTATCTTCTGCTGTGGGATTTCCTAGGAGTGACCATTAACTCATGCAGCCCTCCCAGAAATTCATTTTATCTGACCTGAAGTTAAGGTATTTCATAAAGAAAGTGTAAAGCTTGCTTTGTTTTGTCTAGACAATTGTTCTGCAGTGGAGCACTGCCTTGAAAGTTGCTGGTGGGATGTTGACATATGTGGATATGCATCGTACTTTGGGAAGTTATGGAAATAGAGCAACAGTGGTGTGATGAAGTAACTGGAGTTCTGAGGAAAACCCGGGCATGCAGTGTGGTAAAATGTTGGTAACACGTAAGATATGAAAAATAACCAAACATTGCTATGTCCGTTAGTGCTTGTATATGTACACAGCTATTTTTCTGGTATCTAATGAAGGTAGCATAATGCAATCCTGTGCATGTCTTTGGAAATGTTGAGGTTAGGATTACTAACCAGCCAGGAGTCAGAAGGGCTGCTTATGGTTTACGTGCCTGTCGTAATTTTCCAAACTCCACATGTCTCATAGGAAGTAACTCTTAAGCAGGTTTATGAGATTGCCTGCTTAAAAAGATTGTGTTCTTTTAATTATACTTGTGTCATCGAATCTGGATAATCGTTGTGAGGTCTGGTTGCATCTGCTGGTGTAGCTTCATAGCCAGATCACTGGCTTAGCTTCGTCTTGTATGCAAGTGGAAATACATCATGCACTGGCATAAGACATCTGTGGGCTGATATAATTGTGCCCATACTGGGAATAGTGCTGATATAAGTATCTACGTAATAATGGCACCCAAATACAAGAAAAGACCAAATGACACAGAATCTGCATGCAGAGATAAGGCCTGAATTAATATATTTTATACTATTCTTGACACTACCAACCTGGGTGTATGTAATTTGGACCTCTTCCAGTCAGCTGCTTTCTGTCTGATTCATGTGCTTTCTGGTACGTGTGTAAGAATTTCAGTCTGACTGCTTGCATGGATTCAGTTCACGTTGCACTAGAATAGAAGTATCTTACTTCCTGTACAGCTTACACTCATTTACCTAGAACGATTATATCACCATGAAAAGGTATTTTTATTGTTACTATGCACATACATTTTTTCTGAGTTTTGTTACTCATGCTGCTGTAGGTAAACCACTTACAGTTACATTTACATAGAGTTTCCTCTATGTAAAACGTACCCTCAGACTGAAAGGGCCATGTTCGTAAGCGGTACGTAAAGGGCTAAATGGATATGAACCTAAGCAAAAGTAATAGGAGTTTAAGGGTTGCATCTTCCTTGTTGAATATGCCCCAGACGATAGACGCTCTAGTAACGTGATCTTTCTTAGAGCTGCTTCCAACATTGGTCCACAGATGCTCAAAATGATAAGATGGGGAGCTAACTGGATGTCAGGGGTGGGGGCCAGTGGGGTTAGAGAGAAATTTCCCTGCATATTATCTGCATTGCTACAGAATGGAAGTTTTTCTTAAACCATGGATTATACATGTGAAAATCCGGGAACTGAAATACTTTTGAACTTTATTCCTTCTCTTCTTGTGAGTCTGTTTTGTTCATTGGTGCTGCGACATTTAAATTTTTACATAAAGTAGCACCAAGAGTGCACTTACTGAAAGACTTCCCAGACACCTGGGAGTCAAAAGAACTGATCCTGAAATTCTTGCTCCATATATGTAATATCGGTATGTAATTTTAGCTTCAAAATTTCTTTATTTCATCTTGGGGAAAAAGAAATTTACACTTTTTTTTTTGTAGAGAAGCTTTGTAACAGTACCTGTGAACTCAGTGTGTTTTTCTTTGACTTCACTGGGATTTGAATCCTGTACATTTTCAAGGTTGCCTAAATTTGAAACTCATAATCAGTGAACATTGTTGATCTGGAGCCTCATACAGGATATCTGTTATTCGGATGGGTTAATTATGAAAGGCTTCATGAAACAAAGTCATTATAAAAGGAGATCTCGAAGGAAGGAGACTTAAAAATGAAGGGAAAAAGGTACTCTTTGATCATTTTGATAATAACATTTCATAATACTCTCATGTCTTGAAAATGACATTTTCATTCAACCACAATGAAATGTCTACGAGTGTTCCAAATGGCACGGTGCCTGTTTTTCAGTCGCAACCGAAAAAGCATATTTGTGTACATTCAGGCTAGTATTCTTCCCTCTGCTTCAACAGAAGCTCTGAAAAGTTGTTACTGATGATCAGAATACTGTAAGTCTGACCAAAGCTACCTTCATCATTATCATTATCAGAAAGAATCTAATGCTAGCTGCATGGTTTTTGGAGACACCCCATTATCTGCAGGTAGGAAGCATGTGATCGAGTTGTTGTGCTAGTAAGACTAGGAATCAAGGGATCTTATGCTCTGTCACATCACTGACTCTTTGAGCAACCCTTGAGCATTGTTTAAATACTTGGTATATTGGGTGATATATTGTTAATCATTATACTACTTGACAGATTTGACATAAGGTTTAATATATAACAATCTCATTTCTTGAAGTGCAAGTATAAGACTTGCCTTTTGAAATGAAAGGTGATCTCTGGTTCAAGGACCGACCAAGAATCTGAAGTTTTCTCTCTCTGTCTTCGTTTACCTTCTGTAAATAAAAAGAGTATTTCTTACAGTTTTATTGCCAATGCAGAAATGCTTCTACGGCATGTATTTTGAGTACCTAACCCAATGCAAGTTTGATCCTCGGTATGTATTGCAGAAGTACAAATTTAAATAACAGTAATTAATTACAGAACGTATCCAAATCCTGTAAAAGTCAATGAAAATATCACCACTAATTTTACTGCATTGACATATTTGGATGGAAGCTTACATTGATGTTTTTATCCAGGTTCTGCTGTTTGCAGAGGGCTGGTGACTTGAAGCTATTGTTACCTATGGGTGTAAAAATTTATTTTAATGATTTTTTTTTTTTCCCTTCCTGGGCAGGATTTATGTGGGCATCATTCATGTGATACTCTGGGCATGGCAGACGTTGGGACCATATGCTCTCCTGAGCGCAGCTGTGCGGTGATTGAAGATGACGGCCTCCATGCAGCTTTTACAGTGGCTCACGAAATTGGTATGCAGTGCCTTTTCTGTTCGCTTGCCAAATCAAACACTTGTAACAGCTGCATTAGTAACCAAAATACTTCGCAATTAATTCCAGATTTCCCCTGGTCCAGATACTCACTTGGGGATTAAGGCTGTATACACATGCACTTCAGGGTTAACTAATAAGGGATCAGAAGGCAAGTGAAGGCGCACAGTAGGTGTTTCCTTTCTGACAGTGTTGTTTCTAAGCAGTAGTTGAAGTGAAAATTCAAAGGCTGCTGCTACTGCCCAAGACGTCAATATGTGTCCCTCCTGAGGAAGCATTTGGCCTATCTATTGTAATTCGCATGCATTTAGTGCATACACAGTGGAGAATAGCTCATCTTTTTGAACTACTTGCATACTCTACTGCTATGAAACCTTTTCTTTGGACGATGCACTACCTGCAGAGGAAGGCTTTTGTGGAAAAAAACAGAATTCTGATCTTTTTCAAAGTGTATGGAAATTCCACCTTTGTGGTAAAACATGGTACTAACGTGAATCCTGAAATAAGCTAAATAGTATTTAGGTGATACAGGTTTGGTCAAAAAAACTGTTAAATTTTGTTTCAGTTTCCACCTCAGTGGACAGCAGTTTAATGTAGGAGCCTTACATGTACCCTTCAGAAGCATTTAAGATAGAACTGGTGACAGAAGAAAGTTCATATTCTGGGTTATTACATCTGTCATGGTATATTGTATCAGAATATACGCTGCCGTCTTCATTGTTTTTAATTTACTAGTGTTTTGAGAGCTGTGTTCACTGGAAATACATTCAGTTTGAGGGCTGTTCGCTTTGGTGAGTGAACAGCAATTTAAAAGTGGAGAACATTCTTCTTTTTATTTTAACATTCTTGGAAGGAAATAACAACGAAAGAAGAACTTTCAGAGAGAGCCAGTTTCTGAATTTCCTTGTACCTCATGCCAAACCAAAGTAAAGTTTGCTTTGGGAGTATCGTTGCAGTAGTTCAATTTTCAAGTAGCTAGCAGGTAGAGCCCAAGAGTTGTGTGCCTTATATATGCCTGGCTCAGCAACCGGAGGTCACCAAGTATGAAAAAGCAGCTGGCATGTCAATGAATTGACCCTTCAACGATTAGTGAACCTAACCCTACTGCTTTTACGCTGCCACAAATAAATGAAATCAGTAGCGGCTGGAGAGGGATCGTGTGTTGCATGAAAACATAAAGTGATGTGGCAGAATGAGTCTCCAAACCAGAAATTTTATTTTAATAAACAAGAATATATTTATAAAAGAAAAAGCCCTCTGAAATCACTAATTCAGAGCATTTAGAGTTCAGTACAGCAATACATCAAATACAACTTTGCATCAGATGAATTTAGCGGTATCAAACCTGGATGCTGTGAAGCTAATGACCCATCACAAACCTGGTCTAGAACTGGAACAAGTAGATAGATTCCAAGACTTAGCGTCTATCACTCAAAGGCCAGTCGGCTAGAGGGACTGCTTGTATCTTGTTGCATCCAGAAGTGATGCTTACTGCTGAAGCTTAGTGGGCACTGGTGAGGCTGGGTGAGGGACCTCCTCGTGATGTCAGTGTTGATATATCTGGTGTGTGAAGAGGAGGGTAAAGTGTGTCAACTACCATTTTATCAGCAATAAATACATGTTTAGATAAATTAAAAATGAAAGAACATAGATCAATAAAGAAAGGAATGAGCAATAAATACACATATTATTACCCTGAATTCCACACAAAGAAAAGGTAAACACAAGTGAATTATTTTCAATGATCTAGAAGCACGTTTTTGAAAAAGAGATATTTGCATACCTAGAAGTTTACAGGAATCTGTAAAAGCTATAATTTTCAGTGTAAAAAAGACATGAACTGAAACGGATAAATAAGTACCCTAATGGACAAAAAACCTCTAGTCTGAGGTTGTTTAAAATAACATCCTTTTTTTTTTTCTCTTCACCATAAGATTTCAAGAAAGGAGGGGTGTCAAGTCACAGAATGATCTTTGTGTGTGTGGCCTAAAGTGGGAGAAGTTGAGAAGAAAACACAGCTAAAATTGCTTGAGTACTTACATTAAATTAAAGGTCGAAAAAGGATGAAAAATAAAAGTGTGGCATGTATACCCTTCAGTTAAGCACTTTGGGGAAAACCTTACTTTATTTTATTTGAAGACCAGATTTCTTCCTACAGTTCAGAAGTCTTAAAGTTCCCTCTGTCCTGTGGGTAGGATGTAGCTTTAATTTTAAAGCGGCTTAGTTACTGGATGGAGTTCACCTGGCAGCATAGGAGATGCCCTGCAAGGCAGAAGGGATGCTAAGGGCTCTAACATACCCCTTTCTGTCATACAGAAGAGCAAGGTGAGCCATTAAGTGAATCAGAGTCACCATCTGCAGTTTTTTAAATAACTCTGCTGTGTGTGCATGTGTAGCAGATGCAGCATCATTAATGTGGACTTGATCCAGAGAATGGCTGTGTGTCCTCACTTTGACTTCAAGGGGATCTGAATGCTCTTGTTTCCACTCTGAAGGAACCAAGAGCATTTTTGAGGATCAGACTCTTTCTCTGGAAGGCAACCAAAGTAAATGGAATTGCAGCTTAACCAAACGGGACGATGCACAGCCCAGGGGCTCAGGTTGGATCCATGCATAGGAAGCCAAAAAGCAGCCTGCTACAGAATAAAGCCTGCCACTTCTGTTGCCAGGGTTTCTACTACATTATATGTTAGTTGTTTATTTTCTTTCTTTCAGATAAAATAGATGGATTTTGACCAGTGGCTTTTGAGGGGGAGAGTATGAATGAGCGGCAATAACAGGCAAAATCTGCAAAGAGCTATAAACAATAGCACAGGAAGAAACAGACACAACCAAATTCTTAGTACAACTGATTAGCTGACAATAAGAGGTGGAGATCCATATGTAAAGATTGACAAGGGAGGACCTGAATCTTGTCCTACGTGTACGTAGGAAAATCCGGAATAATTTGTCTCCAGTGTCAAATGTAGAAAATGAGGATAACGCAACAAAAACCAGGAGGAAACCTTGTAACTTTGAATATAATAATACAGTTTCTCCTCAGAATAAAGGGAAGCGATGCTAATAGCATAAATGTTATTTTTAAATCTTAGCCTGTCAAGACATTCAGCCACTAATGGGAAATCCGTATATGGTTATTTTCTAGCAGGGGACATGCTGCTATCAGTATGGACAGCAGCAGCTTTGCTGTCACAAAGATAGTCTTCTGGATTCTCGTCTGAAATAATCAGTTCAGTGTCATGTTGTGGCATATGGATGTCTTTTTTGACTTTAAGCAACTCCATCAGCTATTCCTTCACAGGTTTGCAGGGATATCTGAGCTAGCTTAGGTACAGTATGTAGACTTTCTCCAAGTCATTGTTATCGTCAGCCTACGGTCTGTAAAAAAATGTTTCCTTATTTCATGTATTTCACTGCTTCACAGAGACGTCTGGAGAAAAGAATTAAAGAACCCATGACTGCTCATAATCTAAACATTTTTCAGTGTTTTCCATAGGGCAGAAATAGCATATTGCTTCTCCACATATCCCCTATTAAAATAACCATCAGGAAATAAAAATAACTAGATTCTTACTCTAATACTCTGGACTTTTGGGTTGGAGATTTTGTTGCTTTTACAGCATTAAATTATAACCCAACGCATGCATCCTGTAAAGATAAGCATGATCCAACATCACCAGCAGACACAATCAATCAATTTTTTGCCTCAGTCTTCGCTGGCAACCTCTCTCCTCACGTCTCCTGAGTCGATGTACCACAAGATGGGGAACAGGGGGGTATAGCACCTCGCACTGTAAGAGAAGACCAAGTTCATGACCACCTGAGGAACCTGAACATACATAAATCTATGGGACCTGATGAGATGCATCCCAGAGTCCTGAGGGAATTGGCTGATGTAGTTGCCAAACCACTCTCCATGATGTTTGAAAAGTCATGGCAGTCAGGTGAGGACCCTGGTGACTGGAAAAAAGGGAAACATTGTGCCAATTTTTAAAAAGGGTAGAAAGGAGGACCCTGGGAACTACCGACCTGTCAGCCTCACCTCTGTGCCTAGGAAGATCACGGAACAGATCCTGCTAGAAGCTATGCTAAGGCACATGGAGGACAGGGAGGTCATTCGAGACAGCCAGCATGGCTTCACAAAGGGCAAGTCCTGCCTGACCAACCTACTGGCTTTCTGTGATGGAATGACTGCATCAGCGGACAAGGGACAAGTAATGGATGTGAGCTATCTGGACTTCTGTAAGGCATTTCGCACAGTCCCTCACATCCTTCTCTCTAAATTGGGGAGATACAGATTTGATGGGTGGACTGTTTGGTGGCTAAGTGATCAGTTGGAAGGTCGCATCCAGAGGGTAGTGGTCTATGGCTTGATGTCCAAATAGATGACGGTGACAGTTGATGTCCCTCAGGGGTCCATACTGGGACCAATGCTGTTTGATATTTTCATCGATGACATAGACAACAAGATCGAGTCCACCTTCAGCAAGTTTGTAGATGACACCAAGCTGAGTGGGGCAGTCAACACACCAGAAGGACAGGATGTCATCCAGAGAGACCTGGACAAGCTGGAGAGCTGGGCCTGTGTGAACCGCATGAGGTTCAAAAAGGCCAAGGGCAAGGTCCTGCACATGGGTCAGGGCAACCCTCGCTACCAATACAGGCCGGGGAATGAAGGGATTGACAGCAGCCCTGCCGAGAAGGACTCGGGTACTGGTGGGTGAAGAGCTGGACATGAGCCACCAATGTGCACTCGCAGCCCAGAAGGCCAACCATATCCTGGGCTGCATCAAAAGCAGTGTGGCCAGCAGGTCAAGGGAGGTGACTCTGCCGCTCTTCTCTGCTCTAAGGAGACCCCACCTAGAGTCCTGCATCCAGCTCTGGAGCCCTCAGCACAGGAAGGACATGGACCTGTTGGAGTGGGTCTAGAGGAAGGCCACAAAAATGATCAGGGGGCTGGAGCACTTCTGCAAGGACAGGCTGAGAGAGTTGGGGGTGTTCAGCCTGGAGAGGAGAAGGCTGTGGGGAGACCTTATTGTGGCCTTTCAGTAATTAAGGGGGGTTTACAAGAAAGATGAGGAGAGGCTTTTTAGCAAGGCCTGTTGTGACAGGACAAGGGGTAATGGTTTTAAACTGAGGGAGTGTAGATTTAGACTAGATATAAGGAAGAAATTTCTTACAGTGAGGGTGGTGAGGCACTGGCACAGCTTGCCCAGAAAGGTGGTGGAGGCCCCATCCCTGGAAACATTCGAGGACAGGTTGGACGGGGCTCTGAGCAACCTGATCCAGTTGAAGATGTCCCTGCTCACTGCAGGGGCGTTGGCCTAGATGGCCTCTAAAGGTCCCTTCCAACCCAAAGCATTCTGTGATTCTAATCAATTTAAAGTTATGTTTTACATCTCTTGTGATGGGATATATCCAATACATGACAGTTCCTTATTTAGTAGCCTGGCATTAAATTTTGTCATGAAGTCATGGTCAAAAGTTTCTGCTGACTTTGTCTTCTCCTATGCTTGAGTCAGGAGTCAGACAGTACAGACAGCCCACCATCCTAGGGTTTGTCATCTACAAGTACAAAATGAGAAGAGTTCAGGAGAAAATAAGTGGAGCTACTCCTCGTTTTATCAATAGGTAATTTCCCAGAATCACAAAGGAAGACTCAAGGAGGACCAGGGATTAAACTTGCCTCTTGAGTTCCAATCTAGTCCTTAAGTACAAAAGCATACTTCCTGCAGCTTTTAAGCAGGCAAAGCTCCAGTTAGTTCAGTGAGAGTTACGTGGGTCTAATAACTTGAATTATATGTATCTTTATTCTTTCCATCAATCTTGAAGAACTTTTTTCTTTTTTTTTTTTTTTAAGGGAGATAGAAGGCGCTCATTTTTGCTCAGTGGTAATGTTCATTTGACCTTTTGCAAAGTTCCTGTTTCTTTGTTATGCAGTCACGCTGGCATGCTATTACTCCTTCTATCCTCCTGAGTAATATGGTTTACTGATGTTCTTTCCAAGTATTTTATTTTTAGAATATAGCTTAAAAATTGCTACATGGAACTAATTAAAACTCTGTTCATTAGTTTTCTTTTATCTTTTACATGTGACTTCAGAGAAGGGAAGGCAGAAGGGGGCATGAAAGCAGTCTTCAGATGTATTAAAAAAAAGGTTGCGAAAATTTACGTCATAAATCATTCTTCCTGTCCACTTGGGACAGCACAAGGGGTAATGGCCTTAAACTGCAGCAATGGAGATTTGCTTTAAGCGTCAGCCAAAATCATCTAACCAGAAGGGCAGTTAAGGGCAGGAATGAATTGCTTGGGACAGCTGCGAAATCTGCGTTACTGGAGGTTCGCAGGAGCCGGCTGGCTAAAACGACCGTGGCTTCGGGGAGGCTGAACCTACCCTAGGGTGGAAGGATGCGCAAGATGGCTTTTCAAGGTCTCGTCTCTGCCTCATTTTCTATGGTTATGTGATGTTACCACAGCTTCCTCCACAGCTGTACTGCCTAGATGAACACCTAAAATCAAGGAACTGTACAGAAACTAAAACTAGCTAATAACGTGTTTAGTACCAAATCTTTTTTTGGCATGCCATCATTCTTCAGCATCTGCCATCACTGAGGACAAAAATATCACGAATGCCGTCAGCAAAGTGTAGTGCTTTAATGAAGAGCATCGTTTTATGTAAAGAAGCCGTTTTGGAAGTGAGGTATCCCTTACTCATGCGGTTCACTGAAATACATCAATATACCATTCTTCCGAATTGTGAGTGGACTGAAAGTATTTATTCAGAGCCTGAGCCTGAATTTGAGTTGTAGGCCTCTGTAGACAGAGGGCCATGGCTACCTTGTCTAACCCATGTAACCTTTTTTTGCAAACTGCATGACTCTGACCCTTCTCCAGAAGAAAATGAAACCAAGAACAATGTGTATGATACTTAAGTGGCATTCTTGCTTTTGCTGTACATAGAATAATCAAAAAATACTCTAATACCACCTGTGCTCATTTTGTGTATGCTCAAAGTAATTAAATACACAGTCACCTTTTCTTTTCTGCTGCTGAACATGTAGCCCTTTGATTTCAAGGCTGTCAAGATAAAGCAGATAACAACAAGCTTCAGCCTTGACAGGTACAAATCTTTTGTAGCTTTTCATTTTAAGGGGGATACATTGCCAAGGGCACAGAATCCCATAGGCACATGAAAAAATGGTGATGGTTGTCTGACTTTGGTATTGTCTTTCCTTCATGACAGATGAAGTTTAGGCAAATAGCCAGGTAATCGTAATTAGGTAGACTTGCTTTCTTAAAACCAACCAAAAAAATTGAGTGAAAGAGAGGGAGAGAGTACACTCATCCAGATCTTCTCTGATGACATATGTGAGAAAAATTAAATTAATTACTTCTCTTTGAACTATTTCCAAGGTTCTGTCTAAACTTTTGCATGCAAAAGCCCTTGAATGAAGCCCTCATGAACATATCCCCTTTGGTTAAGAGAAAAGATGGGCATTCAGACTGAGCCCTCACGAGAGCTGAAGAGTGGGCAGAAACTTTAACTGATGTTTCAAAACACAAATATCAGATGTGCGAAAGGTTACTGGTTAAAATTTTGGCTAAAAATAATTGGCTTGCCCAACAATATTTTGATTAACTTACAATGTTATATGTAATATATAATTGTGCCACCTGCAGCACGCATAGTGCTTAAAACAAACCTTTTTTTAGTGAAGCTGAGCCAGTTTGTATGGAAAATTGGAGAGAAGGAAGGGAAGATTGATGTGATGTCGAAAAATTTAATCCTCTGGTTCTGAATATGCTTGAGCTTTTCTTTATCTGCCGTGTGCTTGTAAGTCTGAGTAGACTCAGGATCTTTGCCGGGTTGGGTGGCTGTGGAGCGATTCTGACAGAGAATTGAGGAGATGGAGAGCGAAGCGCTCAACCAGGGACTCCAGGAAGTGGCTTGGACACAGCAGCAGCACGGCACGGGTTTTCAGAGGTTTTCTGGAGTTGTGCTCATCTTTGCATGTAACCTCATGAAGAATTAGATTAAATAAGTATTATGCTTTGAAAAGCTGCTATGGATCCCGAAACATCATAACTTAAAGCCAAATATATAGAGAGAAGTATTTGTATCTCTACAACCATAACGGAGTAGAGAATGAAACTGAGGTTTGCCTAATGTTTCAGAATAATCATTATTAAAAAAACTTCACTTTGGTTGGGTGTGCCTGAACCCCTAGTCCTCCAGATTGCAGGGTAATGTAGGGACTGCTTTCCTCCTTGTCAGGTAAATACTACTGCTATGATCATGTAGTTTTTGTGCAGGAAGTACTTCAGGTATAGAGAGGAAGGCAGAATTACCCAATAAACAGGTAGCAGGCAATGTAATTTATACATTCTTCCAGATTTCATTCATTTAACTTGAGCTACCATGAATTATATTCTTTGTAAGTTACCCTGAGTTGGATGGATGTGAAATGGGTGTCTACTATCCCAGATTTCATTCATTTAACTTGAGCTATCATGAATTATATTCTTTGTAAGTTACCCTGAGTTGGATGAATGTGAAATGGGTGTCATCATGTCCCACTTTTTCATTAAAATTAATATTTATCTTTCACATGCCCCATTAATTAGGATAGCAGATGTAGCATGGACCTCCAACACCACATCTTTTTAACGATTATTTTAGTCTATGTGGACGTAGTGTTTTCTGATTGCCTAGTCCATATTGCCTGGACAGAACCTTGCCTGCAAACTCTCTGTCTGAGGCGGGTGATGTATCTGTGATCTCCCACAGAAGTCTGTTACAACAAGCTGTTTCAGCAGAAGTTTGTTTTGTGTAAAGTCTGCAGGACTGGTGTATGAATGTCTGATTGTGGCTTTTTTTTATGTCTGCTTGTGAAAAGAAGCTGCACTTCAGACTTGTTTCATTCAGTCTGAAGAACTCTTTTAAGCTAGAAATATTAAAATCTGCCTCTGGGCTGGATATTTAAAAGAGAAAGTGATTTTGTTTTTCTTTCATAAGTGATGGATTGCAGTCAAAGAAAAGAAAATTGGAAGGAAAGTTCAAGTATGAAGAAAGAGGAGTGGACAGTTTTACATTCTATGCGTGTTTTTTGTAAGCTTGTGTAATTCAAAACACTTCTGTTCTATAAAAAACAACTTTATTAATCGTTATTGCTGAGGTCCATCATTTTTTGTGCAAAATTCCCATGACTTCAAGAGGATTTCTGAGTGATATCAGTATGCCCTTCTTAATGAGGAGCCAAGTACTCGCACAAGTGAGACACACAGTACATGCAGAAAGAAATGGTTTTACTTTAAAAGAGTTACCACATGCAATCTTTGTTTCGCAAAGGAGAGAGCGAGAGGCTGGTGCAGAAGGCATGGGCTGCTGATTAGACCAAGGAATGTTGATCCAGGAGCTTCCTGAATCCTGATCCCGCGAGAGCCAGCGACTCACTGGGTAACCTTGGGCAAATCACTTGACCTTCTTTTGTACCCCAGTCATCCCCACTGAAAATCAGGTGAAAGGCATGACCTCACTGAAAAACATGTGCTTCGTCGGAGCTGAGCTTTTTTAGGAAAACAAATTACAATGCCTGCAGCATTTTTACCGTGCTGTGTCACTTTGAGTGTGTCCTGTGGTCAAAGTCAGTGCAAGAGCTGTACTTCCACATGCTGTTCAGTTCAAATGCTATAGAGATCTGTGCATGTCCATAAACAAGGCTGGGTTTTTTGGTGTTTTTTTTCGGAAGAAAAAGCTGCCACTAGTTGTGTTTTAGCAAAAGCTGAGTTTACTTGCTGTACGTTAGGGGTGCTTTCTGTTTTCTTTATTCCTATACTTGAGATACCAGTGGAAAACAAGTGAGAACAGAGTAATTTTTGCATGCTGTTGAGACATTGAACCTTTAGAGTTAGTCTGGCAACCTATTTTAAGATAATTAAGAAATATCCAAACTTCTGTTTTGCGTCCCAGCGCTCCTGGGAAGAAAACAGCTGCAGCACAGTGTGCTTCCCCACGCATCCAACATAGCTCTGATGCTCTCCTCATTTATCTGCAGAGCTCTTTGTCTCCTGACATTCAGAGAGGATGTAAGTTGTAGCTGACTTGTCATAATTGTTTTGGAGTATTCCCACCTCGTTTAATGAATATACACCCATTCCTACAAGTTGTAAGAATTCTTTTTGAACCTATTGTGGGTATTATTTCATGTTGGGCTGTAAAAGAAATGTTGACCTTCAGTAGCTGTTAGGGTAGGAAAGCTTGTGCAGTGCAAGGTCCACTATCAAGAATGCAGACAGTGCAAGTGAACTGGGATCCAGGGGCCCATGGCTGCTGTTAACTCCTTCATTTCTTGCCTCAGGATCTAAACAGACTGAGCTGTGCCAAGAGACTCTTGCAGATGATGTTCCAAAATATACTACGATCCAAAGTCTGCAGGTTGCTTTCATACTGCTTTCAACACTATACTGATCTGGTCACACCTTCTCTCACCTCAAGGGGAGAAGGAAGGCAGTGAGGAAAGGCTGTCAGTCCATTTAGCTAGTTGGTCTTTTTGCTGTTTGGAAAGGAACCAATTTACAAGAAGGCTAGCTCCTCTTCGCTAGTATGAGGATAAACCCTGCCTCCTCGCCATCTGTTTCTTTTACCATTTTGTGCATTCCTACAGCATAACTTAACTAAACACCATCCTGCTGGTAAAATTATATTATGTCATTTTCACTCAGTGGGAACTGTCAACACCAGTAAGATGCTTCATTAAGTAGAAAACATCAGATGATCTACTAACCCATTCTCAGTCAGTCATCATTTTACACAGCTGCTGGGAGCCTTTTTTGTTTTCTTTTTTTCAATAGCCTGGTTTGAAGTTCATAGTAGTACAAAATGTTGTTGTGCTAACATTGGCATGGTTTTTAAAAGCTTTCGTTATAAGATTTGTGTTTATTAAGTCTTTGCTTTTGCCCAAATTATGCTTACATACAGGATCACTTGAAGGATCACCTGTCATTTTTTCACATTGGTTCTTAGGAAGGGAAGCACCTCACCAGTAAATGCTAGAAACCACCCTAATGTCCTGAGCGATATATATGGTAATACCAGCATGTTCACGCATGCAAAGGATCAGGGGGGAGCCCTTCCAAATAGGAAGGGAAATGTCCCTGCTTTAGTTCTTGGATACAAAAGGACGAAGGGCGTGGATGTATAACTACTTTGTTGTTCCCACTTCTGTGCTAAAAGGAGCACACATTAGCTAGACAGCATTTAGAGTTTACAGATCAGTGTGACATTTTGAATTTTGATTATTTTTAATGAAAGGCAAAATCAGTATAAAGAGTCATTGGAAGTTTGTCGTATATTTTAATCTGTTTTAAGCCTGGTCAGAATGCTTTAAAAGCCAAAGTTAGGATGGAGAGAGATTTAGGCTGTGATAAGTATTAGGAATTTTAGTTCCATAAAATTCTTTGACAGTTGCATTCACAGTGCTTGTAAGCATACATATGAAGTTCACTGGCAAATCGGTAAGGACAGACAGAATCCATATGTTTAATGCCATGAGCAGATATTACCCTCACTAATGTGACTGGTGGTTAATTCAGAAGCTTAAATACTGGCAATCAGAATTACATGTTTTGGAAGTTATTCCCTACTTACTACTTAGCTTGTCATGATTTTTTAAAATTATTTTTGAAAATTTTTTAAATAACCGGATTCACAAATACTTTGGGAAGCTTCTCCTTGAAAAGCTGAAGTCTGCCAAGTAAGTGACTGGTTCTCATCGTGCATTAGAAGAGTGGCCTGATTTAATATGAGAAAGTAGACACTGTTAATGAGGCATGTCCTCAGTTCAACCCCTTTATCACTGTAAAGTATAGAAGTTACAGTGCACTCTAAATAAAGGTGAAGCCAGTAGCTGACACTTTCTGGAAGATGACCCTCTTTCAGTTTCCTGTGCTTTTGCCAGACTATTCAGCATGAAATGTTCTGTGCTGAATAGTCACCTGAGAAGCATTTCATTTGTTTACTCTGAGCTTCACAGAGACTGTCCAGCCATTTCAGAGAGAGACTGATTTGCAATTATTTTATGGAAAAATTTGCAGTCTCTCTGCTCAGAGTGAAGAGCTTGAGAGTTGGCTGCAAGCTTTCTCATATCTGAAGGATATTCTTTTTTTGTCTATACAGAGGAGGAAAAAAGAAAGGAAGAGGAGCAACTTCAGTTCACCCCCCACAGCTCAGGGGTTACATTCTCTGCCAAGTCAGCGCATCTCTCAGAGTAGAGAGAGAAGGAAACTATACCATCTTTAGGCAGGGAAGCCAGAAGCAAGCTAAAGCACTAGATACTCCCTGGCCTGCTCCAGGAGCATTTGCATTGCTCGGCTGTAGGATTTCCATAGTTTAACGTGTTGTGTACACATTGCTGTGACAGTAGGTAGTCTAAGCTGAGGTTGCTTACAAATCACACGGCAGGAGGAGCCAGGGCTGAAAAACACACATAGGGAAGACACAGAGGTCTTTCCAAAGCCAGGGATGATGAACATGGTTCAAGGAGGAACTTACACACACAAAAACTGTGTTGAAAGAATGTCATCAGTAGCAGAGAAACTGTGATGTCGAAGTTGCACGTTCAGAAGCATCAGCGTTAACAGGACGCGTGCATATCTGCACTGTATTAAGTCATTTATTAACGTGCTCATGTAAGATGTCTGTCATGTAAGATGAACAAAGTTATGAAAGGTAAAGTACATTTATGCAAGAAGGGGATTCCTATAAAGAGCAAAGTTCTGTCTCAAATGGGTGAAGAGTTGCAGAGCGGTATCAGAGGGTGTTAAGGTTAAGAAACTCAAATTCTGCGCTACAAGACTGAATCCTTCACATCACAGAGATTGGGGTCATTCTGAATGGTGATATAAAATGTTGAGGAGTCTGAAAAATGAACTTCTCAAATTGCTAGTTTGCCCCTAACTATTATTCATATCCTCCGCTGAACATGCATTGTTGTGCCATGTTGTTCAGCCAGACTTTTTGGACAATCCTCCAGCTTTTGGTTTTCACCCAGAGCTGTTTAGTGCCTTAGAAATGAAACTGCTTTTCCACTGACAGAATCTCATTGCCTTATTTCACATTCATGCTGCGGTGAAGTAATGTCTTGCAGTGTTACAACTGTGGGCAGTTTTGGGACATTAAATACAAAAGCATTCTTCCTGCAACCTTTAAGCATAGAAGCTGTCTCAGAGAAGGTTGCTATAGTGAGACTTAGGTCAAACAGCATGGTGTTTCCATGCTTGCTGGGCTGATTTTTTGAAAATAGTTCTGTATAATTGATTGGTAATATATGCATGTTCAAGTGTACGGATTCAAGTGACGTAGAATAAACCAGCTGGAACCCCTGGACAGCTCTGCAAAGCGGTATGCCTGCAGTCCTGCTGTAAACGGGGAGCTGCGCCGTGTATTGAGGGGTGTGTCAACAAAAACTAGGGGATGGGGCTAAAGCCCTCTCTAGTAAATGGTTACTTAAGTTAGCAGAACACTGGTGAAACATGCTACAAGGAGTTATTTAATGTCAGCAGAAAATGGTTCTAGTTATATTACTACTAGGCATATGTTGAAGTTCATTAACCTGTCAGCTCTGCTCATAGTTCTCAGATATGAGGTGTGACCAGGTGCCATTTAGTGCATTAGCACGAATACAAGCTTAGCGATAACGCTGCGTAGAATGGCAGCCAAAACCAACATCATCTTTGTGGTTCCTGAAGGCACGTGCTGTTGGAGTCTAAGACTTTGGCGAAGCCAGAGGTGGTTCTCATTGGCACAGTAGCTGCTGGTTCATTAAATGCTTGGCCTGTGACACTTCCACAGAAATTACTCTATAGGTTAGAAGTGATGCACTGATTATTTGGTCACTCTGTCAGAGCAATGCATCTGTTTGAAATAGTAATCTTACTAGTGAGTTACTTTGCTCAGCATCAGCATTTGGCTTAAATAAACAAAGATGTCATCTCTTGCGAGCAAGTATTTATGTAGTGCTGTATCAGCTTGAAACTTGACATGTACCTACTGATACTCAGTCATGTCTCAGTGCAGAATAAAAATACATTATCTGGCCTATATATAGTAAGAATTGCCAAAGGAAAGTGGTTTTATCTATCAGAAAAAAAGTCCAAATCTTGCATGTAAAACACAGGCATGTAATTAGACATGCCTGCAGTATGAAAGTTTGATTCATTATGTTTTTGCAGCAATGTACTTGTGATATGGCATTGCAATAGCAATTAGCAACAGCAGTAACGGGGAAAGGAGTATTAACTCTCATCAGTGTTAACCTAGGTTCCTTGAAGAAATTCTTACTAGCATTTATAATACTACAGGGCCTTTTATTCAAATAGTGGCCATATTTCAATGATGTTGATAAATGTGTGCACATCACGGGAAGAGAGGAAAAAAAGATGCTCTCTGCCTTCTCCTTCCTACCCCCTCTCCAGTGGGGATTCAGCAGCTGCAGAAGACAGACTGGCTGTTCGTGGTCATCACTTGTACAACTAGAAGGGATAGATCGAGGTCCTCTTGTCAGTTTTCCTGTACCTCTATCCCTAGGTCAGGGACCCAGGGACTGAAGCTGCCAGCTGGTGGCTGGCTTCTCTCACAGGCCAGAAACCTGCAGCCATAACGCAGGCTCTGGTCAGATAGCTGCTTTCCTAACCTCAGATAGACCTCGACAGGGAGTGCTGCCTCCATCTCTTTCCTCTTGGCTGCTCACCCAGAGTAGATGAAGACAACATAATAGAAAGGTTATATAAGGCCAATAGGTAAAATTTGCTGATTTTCTTCTTTTAAAGCCTGTAGGCATCCTGAGTAGTTTGCAGACGAGACCAAATTGGGCGGGAGTGTCGATCTGCTGGAGAGTAGGCAGGCTCTGCAGAGGGATCTGGACAGGCTGGATCGATGGGCCGAGGCCAACTGTATGAGGTTTAACAAGGCCAAGTGCCGGGTCCTGCACCTGGGTCACAACCACCCCATGCAATGCTACAGGCTTGGGGAGGAGTGGCTGGAAAGCTGCCCAGCAGAAAAGGATCTTGGGGTGTTGGTCAACAGCCAGCTGAACATGAGCCANCAGTGTGCCCAGGTGGCCAAGAAGGCCAANGGCATCCTGGCTTGTATCAGGAATAATGTGGACAGCAGGAGTAGGGAGGTGATGGTGCTCCTGTACTCGGCACTGATGAGGCCGCACCTGGAGGACTGTGTTCAGTTTTGGGCCCCTCACTACAAGAAGGACATTGAGGTGCTGGAGCGTGTCCAGAAAAGGGCAATGAGGCTGGTGAGGAGTCTGGCGAATAAATCCTATGAGGACCGGCTGAGGGAGCTGGGATTGTTTAGTCTGGAGAAGAGGAGGCTAGGGGGGACCTTATTGCTTTCTACAGCTATCTGAAAGGAGGTTGTAGTGAGGCAGCTGTTGGTCTCTTCTCCCAAGTAACTAGCGATAGGATGAGGGGAAAAGGCCTCAAGTTGCATCAGAGGAGGTTTAGATTAGATATTAGGAAAAATTTCTTTACTGAAGGAGTGGTCAGGCGTTGGAACAGGATGCCCAGGGAGGTGGTGGAGTCACCATCCCTGGAGGTGTTTAAAAGATGTGTAGATACGGTGCTTAGGGACCTGGTTTAGTGGTGGATTTGGCAGTGTTAGGTTTGCAGTTGGACTCGATGATATTAAGTGTCTTTTCCAACCTAAATGATTCTATGATTCTGTTCTATTATTGTTATTGCTGTTGTCATGCATATTACTATGGATATCAGAATATGATATCCTGCCATCAGTGTCCCTGCTTTTGTAACGTTTCAGCTAGTCTACAGAAAGTTACACCAAAACATGAAGCCAGTGGTACCTAGAAGACTTTCAGTTGTTGCAGAATAACACAAATAGTCTTTTCAGCCATGCAGGCTATTTGAGGGCATCAGATTTATTTCTCTGCAGTGGATTTGATGGGTGGTCTTTGCCCTTATCATTAAAGCATTCTTGGTCTAGCCCTGGATGTCTGATTAATCATTTCCTAGCCTAGCTTGAAGACTGTGAGTGTTAAGTTCAGGCTTGAGCTCCCTGCAGCTTTGGTTCCTATTCGGTCTTATCCCTCTTGGGTAGTAAATTGGCTGTGAGATGGATATCCAATGTGGGCATGGAAATTAAAGTTAAACCTGATGTTTACAGAGGGAGCAAAGTGTGTTGCCTGCAATCTAGTATTGTATTAATGCCCAGAGACTAGAATGTGGGGATCACTGAACTACAGAAAAGGTTACATGCACTTATAGGAACTCATCTAGCACTGAACTGAATGCCCCTGGGCATTAAGGATTTTTGCAAGTTCTGTCATGTGCTGCTTTGTATGCACATTGTTTTGTGTTCTGGAGTATAAATATCCAATATGATACACATTTAAAATAAAACACAGCAAAACTAAAACCCTAACAAAAAAAAAAGACTAAAAAGCACCCTCCCACAGAACAAGGCACTTGACATGGAAGAGACTATTAGAAAACATTATTCAGATTGTTTGATGTGTCATAGAGGGTACTCACGCTTCAGAAAGGAGTGCACTTTACATACACTGTGTTTCGTTGCTCCATAAATACTAGCTTTTTTGTCCATTTAGAAAGATATTGTAGCATCTGTCTAGAAAGTTGCAGAACATCTTTGTAGAGTGAAGAATTAGTCTTTCTTGCTGAAGATGATTTGGAAAAACAGTAAGAACTAAATTGTTGACTAATACAAGTGAGTCCAGTTCACTTTAGTCGTCATCAGGTTTCAGTTAGCACAGTTCGATGACGTGTCAGCTGATGGCATTACTTCCCTGCTGTATGTAATGGTGTAAACTGTCACAGCATTTCTGTCTTCAAGCAGAGATACCACGTTTCAAGTGGCCTGCTTTGGGCTGCTGTTCAAAATTTGAGAAAGGATTATACAATTCATTTTACCTTGACGGTGAGTTCCAGCTGGTAAACTCTGTTATGGATAGTCATGAAATTTTATTTATTTGTTTCATTTCTGTAGGGCATTTGCTTGGGCTTTCCCATGATGACTCCAAATTTTGTGAGGAGAACTTTGGCTCCATGGAAGATAAGCGCCTGATGTCCTCTATTCTGACTAGCATTGATGCTTCAAAACCCTGGTCCAAATGCACTTCAGCAACTATAACAGAATTTTTTGATGATGGTCATGGTATGTATTATCCCACCTCGTGTCAGCTACGTGCTGGTTTTTACTGTGATAAATTTTTTTAATAAGAACATTTTATACCAGCTTGTTCATTCCTTGCTCATCTTCAGGACTGTCTTGGAAGTGCTTGCAAAACAAGGCAAAGGTCTAAAAGGCTGGCAGAGTCTTGTCCTCCCTTTGCATGGTTCAAATGCAAGAGAAAAGGAAGAACTGATGGAGAGTGTGTTGGCAGTAATATGGTTTGGAACATGGAGAGGTTTTTTTAAAAGCATGAAATTAGTCTAGTCTTCCCAAATGCCACAGGTAACGAGGTCAGAGAGTACTTTACCAGAGGACACAAGGAAATGGCTTTTTCTTCGCAGAAATCAAAATAGCTGATACGGTCTACTTAGCGTTAGACTACAGATAAGAGCAGAGTGTATGTGTTCTTGTTACCATTAATGACATTTATTATGTTTATAGTGGCATTGTATTTATTACGTTTATAATGCCATTGTATTTATTTTGTTTGTGTAGAGGGGCTGTAGGCAAGAATTAAGCAGTATATTGTAAAAGATTCCTTCTGCCCCAGGAGCTTACCTTTCAAGTCATGTAACTAATATTTGTTAAACATGTCATTTAACCTTTGGAGAATAAGTGCAAAGCATTCATTTCTCAAAAGGAGTAATAAAAAAGCGTAGTCTTCACTTGTCTTCATTGTGCTCCCAAAGCAACTGCAGTTCTTAAACAAACCATTTGAATTCCAAAATGCTGAGATAAAAATTACATAATTGAGTGAATGTATCAAGTTGTTATGGTAACCGAAATGCTTATGTATAAAAAGTACGGTATGTCTGCTGAATGTAAACGTTTTTTTTTGGTTTTAAATATTCTGTGGGCTAATTTCGGTGCTCTCTGAAATATTTTCTCCTGTTTTCCGCTATTGGAGAATGACTTAATTTTTTCTCTCAATTTTATTAGATCCATTAATCTGTACTGTCCTGTTTTATTGTCCATATTGCCCTAGCATTGACTTAATATTACTAAGTTAGTTTCCACATATGAAGAGAACTTTCCTTTTTGAGTTTAGTTATTGAGGTGCAGTTCACTGGGGTAAAAAAAAGCAACCTCCCTCACCATCCATGAAAAACCTCTTTGAGAGCCCAAGGAACTCTGTGTTGCTTCTCCTGTTCCTCTCCTGCTGCAGGCGGGTAGAAAGGTTGTTCTCACTTTTTCCCTTTTTTTTGTCACCTGACTCCTCTTTACTGTGCATCCAGCTAGCTAGTTTCTCCAACCGTAAAGAAAGCAAAGACAGCATTTCTCCCACCCACCTCGCCTTTGGCTGTTACAAACCTTAGGGGATGCTTGAGATTTGGACCCTTTTCCATGAGCTGGACCCAGTCTCGATGTGGAAGTAAGGAGGGGCTGTAACCATCAGTCCTACGGGTCCAAGAATATAACTCTGACAGTTTTTTTCAGTAGAAGTAGGTAGGAGCTTCAGATCCTTCAGAACTGCGTTACAGTCTCCTTGTTCAGCATGAGTGCTGTTTTACTGTACACGAAGTTCAGCAGTCCTCAACTGCTGACGTTTGTTTCACAAAGTCATGTATTCCTTGCTGCATGTAAAGGGCTTAGGATCTGGTAATGCATGGGTTAGGATACATTGCCCTTTCTGATACACGTGAGTAGTTACCACTCAGGCATGCAGTCTCAAAGAGTTATCGCTGTGATGATGTAATTCACAGAAAATTTGAACTTATTGTCATAGAGGTCCATAGTCCTCTGGGAATTAATTTTATTACTGATGCTACTGGTGTGATTTCAAATATGCAATGTTTAGGGAATCTCTTTTCTTGATAAATCAGGCCTTCAGAGACCTTTTCTAAGTAACAATCTTCCTTTGCTGTTTATCATTTATCAGTTACTTATTTTAAATCAAAGATTTGTCTTAACAGAACATCAAAACTATCTATGAAGTGAAAACGGAAGTCAATGATTTAAATTGCAGTTTCTTCAAAGTATTGTGCTGAAAGGGCATGCATTATTTTAGGAAAGGAATTTCTTCTGGTTTTATCTTCTTCCAGTCAGTGAATGAATCGATAGCTCCATAATTCCCATTTGTAATGTTCACAGAGTGTACCAGAAACCACAGGATCCTAGTAGAGCATGACACTGCTTTGGGCTGATAATAAAACAGTGCAAATGTGCCGTATTTCTGTGTTACCTTCAGAATAAGCACATTTCTGGGTTTCTGATTTTTTTCTTTAGCTGGGGCAGATGTGCTGTTGTGTAGTTGCAGTGTTTTCTCTCCCTTTTTCTTTTCAACAAGGTGGTCCCCCACAATCTTCCCATAGAAAGGAGAAAATCCTATCTCTCGCAAGCGCTGATAGGCAGAGGAAAAAAACTTAACCATTCCAGTGTAATTCTGAGCAGTGCTTCAGGCATAACGTAGACGAGGAAAGCAGAAAATAGCAGTTGCAATGAGAGGAGACTCTGCTGTTCTCTGATAGGCAGCATAGGCAGTTTGCACCAGGCTTTTGCTCTGAACAGGCAAGAGTTTATTATGAATTGTGTTTTGGCAGGGGGACCAAAGCATGGCATGGCAGCACTGGTGTGGGGAAATAAATAAAACGCTTCATCTGCTGCTCCTCATGGCTAAGTATAATGAAATGTGAATGAAGTCCAGAAGTTTGCATCTGTGAGCAGTATTCTGCTAGAAAAGAACAGTCCATATCTTACTAAAGCTATAGATTTAGGTATTCACTCCATACTGCCATAACAGCAAACATCACAGTCTTGACTCTAACTCTTTAACATCACGTTATCAAGTACCAATGTTCCTATTTTCTAAATTTGGAAAGCAGTATTGGGGACTCATCTTATAAAATGTGGGTATTTACTATGTAGGTAGCTACTCCTGAACTGGGGATTTAAGTTCCCATCGTAATGCAGAGGGGTCTAATCAATCAATGGCATCAGTGTTTTGACTGATCTCATGAGTTGCAGTAGTGGTGGTGAATTACACCATAACCTCGTTTGCCTGAGTAGTGAAACATCTGACAGCTGTCTGAATTGCAGACACCAGCATTACATACGGTTAAAGTCAGCTCAATAAATCTCAATATAAATGTCTTGTCCAAGGTCAACCAGGAGGTCTGGGGAGGATCAAGGTGCTGATTCCCTGTCTCCTGAGGCCCACTCTGACAACTGTAAACATCATCGTCATGATATCACCATTTGTTTTACGCTCATCAGATGACCCCAGACATCAGTTTGACATTTAGGAAGAAGAGGCTGAGTTAGTGTCCAGAAGACAGTGACATTTATTTCTGTCTGCTTTTAGCCAGCCCTCTCCTAGGATACTAATTGCCTTTATTGTCATGCCAGCCACTAGGCTGTGGTATGATTGTTTGTGATTTACTGTGTTTGTCAGAGTCCTCGGTGATCTGTGCAACCTGAAACAAGGCTATTTCTATTTTAATTAATTTATATCCTGGTTATCTGCTTCCTGCACACATCTTATTTTGCCTGGTTTTCCCCCACATATATTGCACATAACATTGAGGAGAGATAATGGGATGGCTTAATTAATGTTATCATCAGACAGCAGTGGTGCTCTATTGCAGGGCACACAGATGTTCTTTGGTACTCAGGCCAAAAACTGGGAATAGCGGTGTATACATGCTCTGTACATTGCAGTGTATTGCAGTGAACTGAAGCCCTCTCTGCCCTCTCAACCAGGGGGCCCAGGGCAAACCATTCTCCAATTTCTTAACGTGGCCATTTCTGACCGTTACAAGTAGGAGGTTGGACTAGCTGATGGTGAAAACACATGCACTTCACTGCAACCTGTCTAAACATAGATTACCACTGCTACTATCTATAAATGTAAAGATTTTTTTTTCCCCTGTGGGGAAGCCTCGGGTGCCTTTCCTCTCTTCAGTTGTGAATTTATCATGTGAGATCAGCTGGAACACCTGGCTTTATAGACATTATACGTGTTTCCTCAGAGCAGTATCAATTAAGGAGAACTTTAGATCTCATTCCACTGTATTCTGAAGGGGAAAAAATGCAATATTTGCTATGTAAGCTTGTGGAACCTGTTTGTTATTCATGTGTGAAAGATACCCAAATAGGTGTTAACTAAAATGCTTGACAAAGCAAGTATATGTGAGGATGTAACTTTTTTTTCCTTTTTTCTCTAAATTTATATTTCCAGTCATGTCAGTTGTCATAGATATCAGGGATGGGCAGCAGTGTTATTTTGAGTAACTTATGTGTTATTACGATGTTTTAAAATACTGAGTAATGGTTGCACTTGGGAGTTTGATTAGTGCTGCAGTATATATATAATAGTAGTGTATACCACTAGATGTTAACATGTTACTGCCTTCCCATCACTGCCCTAATACTGTGTTAGCTTCCTCCCTCATCACAAGGTATGTGAAGTAGGGCTTCCACTGTGCTTTGCTTTTACAGCATGTGTTTTTGACAGCAGCTTTTGCCAGTGATATCCTTTTCAGAAACCCCAGAAAAAATATCTGTGTTTCCTCGCTCTCCACCGTGACTTTAAGATTTTACACTACACCAGGCCTTGAGTGCTAGGGTACTTTTAATTATCTTTATCTGATGGCTTTCAGCTCATCATTTAGTGCTGGCACACCTTGTCTTCATTAAAAAAGTGAGCATAATCCAGATTGAAGATACGGCTAGGCTAAGTCAGGGTCAGTAAAGGAAAAATGGAACAAGTTTAACAAGACAGAGAGTTTTTTGGTAGTAAGTGGTGATGCAGAAAGAATTCTTGGCTGATTTGGCTAATTTGCCTTAGTCTTTAGAGGAGGAAAAGAACAGTTGCCGTAAATGTGTCTTGTAGAGGGAAAACACAAGCCATTGAGAGATGGAATATTTGGGTTTTTTAAGTTCATTGCCCTCACTTGAAATTCTGTCTGATTTTTGTGTAAATAGTGAGTATTTTATAGATAGCCCTTTTTCACCCATGATACAGATGAAGTACACTAGTGTAGGTTCCAAAGTGAGGTAAACTGTGGTAAGTTATTTTGGCCAAGGATAAGTAAAGCTTGCCCAGACCACATATCCCTTTCATGAAGTGTAGAAGAGGTTACACTGAATAAATAGTTCTGCATGTCAACAAGTAAGTTCTTCAACGTTAAAAAAAAAAATCTATCAGTAGATTTTCTAGACCCTAAATGTGAATTCTCATTTTTAGAGTGTGCCAGACAAATCTTGACCTCAGCAATATATCTCAAAACACGTATTCAGTTCTTTATGTTTATGCTATTTTTTTCTTTTCTTTCTGTTATTTATGTATTTTTGTATAAAATGGATAGCCCTCTTCAAACTAATTCCAGAAGCAGCCAAGTATCATTCTTTACAAGGAAAGCCCAGTCCAGATTTACTGCCAACCTTATTTTCGATACGCAGCTTATATTTTTCGTTTGATCTGTTGGGGTTTTCTTTTTTTTTTTTTAAGTGCATCGTTGGCTACAATTCAGGCTTTTTGTGATTTTTCTGGCACCCCTTTAGAAGCTTCACCATTTCTGATGTTCTGGCTCAAAATTCAAATGACAGCTTTGCATACTTTGCCATGAGAGCTGATCATTCCTTAAATCACAGATTGATAAATGAAGTAGAATGTGTTCAGAGTCAATTCAAATGAAGGAAACAAGGATGAAAGGCCAGAGGGACCTGAGTAAAATTCATTTACACCCTCGGATTGGAAATAGACAGCTCAGCACCTGGTGCACTGCTCAGTGAGAACATAGTTGCAACAGTATGACCTTGTCCAAAACCTGATGACACCTCAAAGAGCCTCTCCGTTCACGTCAGCATCCTTTGAGTGAGGTTCATCGTTATTATTAGTCTGCCTAACTTGAGTGGCAGAGTTGCAGCACTGTAGAGAAAACTAGGAAAGGAGTAATAATAGGTTGGTTTGATCTTCTAGGCAACTGTTTGCTGGACCAACCAAGAAAGCAGATCCTGGGCCCCGAGGAGCTCCCAGGACAAACCTACGATGCCATTCGTCAGTGCAAACTGGCGTTTGGACCTGAATACACAGTGTGTCCCGGTATGGATGTGTGCTCTCGCCTCTGGTGTGCCGTTGTTCGCCAAGGTCAGATGGTGTGTCTGACTAAGAAGCTGCCTGCTGTGGAGGGAACACCGTGTGGAAAAGGAAGGATCTGCCTCCAGGGAAAATGTGTTGACAAAACCAAGAAGAAATACTACTCAGTAAGTTACCGGCTGTGACCCTAGGGAATTCTAGAAGGCGTGCTGCTCAAAGGCACTGATTTCTGTGAGAGTGAAAGGGACTTTATGGAAGTCAGTTTGAAAGCTGCCTTAATTTTAGAATGTAAATGGAGTGTTAATGGTGAGGGATATAGCAAAAATGCTGCTGAGTTTCAGGAAACATGTTTTCATCTTGGAGTATGAAAGCCTTCATTCCTGGAAAACTAGGAGCATCCCTTTAGAGCAGAGGATTTGCCCGTTCAGTGAATGAGGTCTCAGGACATACAGCAGGATTGTCGATGACCTATTCTCAGCTTTCTGACTTCTTGGCAATGGACTGGCAGGTAAATTAAATCTGTAAATTTAATATACAACCCTTATCCGAAAGGCACTAGGGTGCTAACTGTAGCGAAGATCGATGAAGTTCATCCTTAATACAATTCCCTGAGCAGAAAAGTTTGTACCTCCAGTGACAGAGTCCCCTCTGTCAACTTTACACATCTGAAGAGTCCCCAGGCTTATGGGAGTCCCCAGGCTCATGACAACTGTCAACTGCACAGTTCAGCTACTTCTAAATGTAATGGGCAGGCAGTAGCACTGCCCTTTCTGTTGTACACACAGGAGAGCTACAGACTTGTAGAGCTTTGTGAAGATACTTGCAAGCTATGAGAGTCATTCAAATCAAGCTACAGCCCTTATAACACCCTTCTTTATAGAATTATGTAGTTCTTCATGCAGTACCTGTAATTGGTTGTAGTGCTCTTCTTAGGGAGCCAAATTAGCAATGTTGCAAACTGTATCTGACAACTCCATCTCTTGCCAGTAATACAGAGCAGTACCTATGCATCACAATAATTGCATGTAATTAATCATAGATTATCCTTATGAACATATCCTGGGAGCCAAATCCCCAGAATCTAGTTTGAGAGGGCCTATTGGTGGGAATAGCAAAAAAAAGCGAGTAGCACATGAGAGTATGGGCACTATTTCTGGTGGATGTGTGTCTTCTGTGAAACAGGCTGAAGGCAGCTGTGCAGATCAAGGCCTAGTATTGCCTTTGCACGCACAGTGCCTAATAAAATGTCATCAGTGTGCAGAGAAAAGACAGAAGTTAACTCCGATGGGAGAAAGAAGGCTCCTAAGGCCTTTACCCTGGTTAAAATGACCAAGGAAACGCCTTCAGCTGAGGAAAGCATTAACAGTGTCTTTGAGATGTAGCACCTTTATTCACATGTGGATGATGTCCTCACCTCCCACTGTTCCGTATATTTCAGGCTTCAAGCCACGGTAACTGGGGGTCCTGGGGACCTTGGGGACAGTGCTCCCGTACCTGCGGTGGAGGAGTTCAGTTTGCATACCGTCACTGCAATAACCCAGCTCCCAGAAACAACGGCCGTTACTGCACCGGCAAGAGGGCCATCTACCGCTCCTGCAACGTCGCACCCTGCCCAGCAAATGGTAAGTGACGTCGCTGCCAGAGGGCCTTCGTGCTCCAGCCTCTGTGTTCATAGACAGTAAATATTGAACTTCAGCTGAGAAGGAAAACAACAAAGGTCCGTTGTAGTTTCTCCAATACGTATTTACCAACACAAGGCATTCGGCATTAGTACAATACCGTGATTCTTCCCACATCCCCACTGTGACGCCATACAGCAAGGACACTTGAATTAAAAGAAATTTCAGTCCTGGAAGATTAACCATAATGCAAACTTTAGTACTTTAATGCTTATTATTTCATGGGAAGATTTCCAAGCTAAAACAGTTGGAGGATTTGAAGGCCAATTCTAAGTAAAGAGATGAAGTGATGTACCTTAAAAATTATGTAAAAAAGAAAGTGGAATAATAGATGGGCATAATGATTTTTGCAGCGTGGTCTGAAATAGTCACTAATGATGTGAACAATTCTGCAGCTAAATCTTTTCGACAAGAGCAGTGTGAAGCAAGGAATGGCTATCAGTCTGACGCAAAAGGTGTCAAGACATTTGTTGAATGGGTCCCTAAGTACGCTGGAGTACTTCCCGGAGACGTTTGCAAGCTCACCTGCCGGGCCAAAGGAACTGGCTATTATGTGGTATTTTCTCAGAAGGTAACAGCATCTCCAGTCATGATTTCATGCTCCAGTTTAGAAGTGTCCTGTATCTTGGAAATCTTTCCCTACAACAAGGGAAGAGAGGTGAATCATATGACTCAAAGATTTAACTGCGTGATTAGATTTAATGGTTTGGTCCATTGGTTATACATTAGGACCAGAATTGGCCTCTAAAATAAGTTTTTCCACATCTCAGTATGTGGATTTGTGAAAAATAGGAGCCTCTTAGTGCACTCTGCATTAGTTTTTTTTCAGTAATGGATAAAGGAGCTTCTGCCTGGAGAGTCATCTGTCATTCTGGGGTTTTCTGGAGGAGAAAGAGTACTATGACTAGAAGAATAAGTTTTACTCTGAATTAAGTTAAGGGAGTCCAGAGTAACTCTTATGGAGCCAATGAATACAGAATAATTAGCCAATTAGTATAGATGTGACTTGTGGTCAGTTTGTTACATCAGATGCAATTCTAACTGAAATGACTCCCACACACTTGCAATTTTCTGCCTCTAAATGTTACAAGGGTAGTGTTTAGATGTGGATAGCTCAAATGCAAGGCTGCCTACAAGTACTGTTGTTGTTGTTATTAATAAGCTGTGAGATCATCATTAAAGCCAGGGTCATTTTAGTGTCTTACAGTGGAGTTATCTGTCATTGAGCCCTTTGCTCAATTTCATCTTCTTTTGTGCTGGGAATGTTAGAGAAACTGAGTCTGGGCTGTCAGGGTAGACACTCTTTTCTGTGTAGGTGATGTAAATAAGTAACTGGGTTTTGCCAGTCAGATTCACAAAAGCAAATCTTTTCCATGCTAGTTTTAACTAACTGTCATTTGATTGCCTAGGTAACTGATGGTACGGAATGTCGACCGTACAGTAATTCAGTCTGCGTCCGGGGAAAATGCATCCGAACTGGTTGCGATGGCATCATTGGTTCAAAGCTTCAGTATGACAAATGCGGGGTGTGTGGAGGAGACAATTCCAGCTGCACAAAAGTCATGGGCACCTTTACCAAAAAGAGGTATTGATCTTGAGTATCGGTTAATGTATTGTGTTGTGCAAATAGTAACTCTGCTATGTGCTTGCTTTCTTTCTGTCTCTAAATGCAATTTACTTTCATAAGAAGATTGAGCAAAGAAGTACATTGCTTGTGCTTTATTGCACTTTCCAGATGTTTGCAGCTGGCCTCTTAACAATACTCTGAAACTGGCAAATAATCAACGTGCAAAACACTGTACCCAGTCCATTTCTGACACAAAGTGCCAGTGATACAGGTGAGCACCCAGTAATAGGAAGTTTGCCTGGAGTAAGACATAGCGTCTTGTGCTACTTGCTAATCTTGCTGGTCAGGTGGCTTGTACTTTCTAGAGGAGAGAAGGAGGGGAAGACTGCTCTCAGAAAGCTGGATTAGAAAGTTGTTGGCGTTAGAATGATCTGGGTGTATCCGAAATTCTGAATTCCCCAATTGATGCTGTTTTAGCAAGTAACACACTGAGAATGTGTTTCATCTCATCTAAGTTTGAATGACAATGAGGACATCCCACGTGATTTAGTGACATGCGTTGCGTATGTAGTTAGTGGAGAGAAGCAGACAGCATTCGAGCACAGCTATAAAATAGTTGAGAGGGATTATACCCTAAAAATACCTTTTCACGCTGCTGAGTACACGTGGAGCTTATATGACTAGATGAGATGTCAGAAGTAAACATAAGCTTAAACATGGTATTTGCTATATCCCTTTGTGTCCATTTGCACAACAGCAATCTCCAGGTGGATTTTTTTTAAGTCAAAATATTTATATCAGTTATCTATAAGACATTTTTCTGTCAGAGTTCAGCTTTTAACTGTAGTAAAACTTAATACAAGTAAAATAAAAGGAACCGCCCCCATCATTTACCCTGACCTCACTGAGGCAGCAGTAGGCTTTGAACTGAGATACCAACATCAAGTGAGTCTTCCTTCTGTCTGAACTCTTGTTTCCCTCCCTCTTGAATTTTTAAGATTTATAGAAAAATGAAATCTTAATTTTGTTTATATAGATTCCAGGCTCTCACAGGACTGCTGTAGTGATCTGCTCTTAGAAACTTTCAGTTGATGATTGCTACTCAATATCTGTGAACTGCATTGGTGTACCATCTTTTCAAATGTACATAAATTTGATTTTGGCTTTTATCTTCCAAATTCTTACATGGCATATTGAAAGCTACCACAAGTTGAAATCTGGCTCCTGAAATGACCTTCTATTTCTATGCATTCTTATGTACAGATTAATAGCAGTCAAAATGGCTTTGAGAGTGAATTTATTCTAAAAATAAACATAACTAATCTTCTTCTTGGTAAACCAATGATTACTCACCTAAGGATGCCAAAACACCTCTGCCAAAAAGAATCACTTTGCATCCAAATTAGTAATTATATAAACTAGGTCTTTTCCAATTTGTAAATATTGAAATGTCCAGGATGTCTAAATGAAGAAGACAGTGTGAGATATACTTCCTGTGGTTCAGTAATGCACCTTGTGCTGGAATCCAGGCTCCAGCAAAAATATTAAAAGGACTCCATGAATTTCAGTGAGGCCAGATTTGTAGCATAGAAACACTTGGAAATGGTGAGATTCTGTTATAATTATTCCTGTGAAGTTACCATCTTACTCCTCAAATCATGCCTGTAACTGAAATGAGACTGGTCAGAGAGTAAAATATTAATTCAACCTCAATGCCTACAAAAAGTTGTCCCATTTAGAAAATAATAGTCAACCTATAAGTAACAAGTATGTTCTAACTTCAGTTTGATTGAATTTTGAGGTGACGAGGATTTATTTTTTTACTGGAAATACTGTTTGAGACAATTCCCTTGTGTGAGTAATTGACACTGACCCCTCATCAAAATAGTGAAATCTTAGTTGTCTGTAAACTCTTTTTACACATGAAAAGGCAGTGGCTGTAGTAAAATTACCTTCTGTCCACTGAAAAACAGCAGCTCCTGTGTAGCTCTCCATTATAAACCAAACTGTAGCAACCCGTACATTAAATGTACTGGGAAACTACTAAATGTGCAAGGGGAAACTAGTATTTCCCGTTGCAGACAATTGCCATAACATTTGTTTGTACTTTTTTCTTTTAAAGCAGTCAAAACATAATCCACTGGAAAGTTTCCTAACAACTTTTTTAAAAGGCTGTAATGCCAAGCAGTCAGAAGTTGGGAAACAGGAGAATTAAGGCTGCAAGTGCTTCTTTGTGCACGTGGAGTGTTACAGTTCTTTATGCAGATGACTTGAATTCTCCAGCATTGCTTTTAGTTTTTGAACAAATAATTGTGTAACTTTAATAACATGTTTTAACAGAGTTATTTTGGCAACTGTTATGTAAAAATATTTGTGCAGTGCTGTAGAGCAGAGTCCCCCCCAGCCTGTTTTTCACACCATATTCCTTCAGCTTTATGGAGATGCTAAATGAGCTTCAGTCATTGTCCTGTAACGGTTGAAAGTAGCAGAGGGATGGCACAAGTGTTTAATCTGTAGTCTGTGCAGTCTCTACTTGTACAGCCAAATATTCTCAAAATTAGAAGTCTGTTCTTTAAACAATCCCATGGAAATCCCCTTCACTTTTAAATACATTTTAGTGTATTTTTTCATCCTTTTTTTTTTCTAGAAGTTTCAGCACTAAACTTTTCAGATATCAGATACTTGCAGAATGGTTTTGTCACAGGTTTAGAAATGAAAATGCACGTCTCCAAAGTCCAGCTGGTAGCTTATAGCTATGTACAGTCTTTAGATTTTTTCTTTATATCAGGAAAGTTTAAATAAATAACATACTTGAGATAGTGATAAGTTCCAGCACACCTGCCAGTTTTGAATGCTTGTCACTTTTGGTGGAAAAGTTAAATATCTCTAAATGTGAATTAAGATACTTCATAAATCGTGACTGAGAGAACTCTGCAATGGTACAGATTAAACATTTGGGTGCACCTTGTATTAAGACACTTGACAATTAATCTTCGGCTTTATGAATTTCAAATAAACAAATTTTTTCTCGGTGATCAAGATTATTTTTAAATGTTCCCAAGGTACCTCTGCCCAGCTGTTACTCTGCTCATGCTTTCCTTAATCATCATTACAGCAAGGACAGCAAGAAACAGCTGTAACCAATGCATATCTCATTATCTTTACTTGGCAGGCAAAGCGTGCATCATATTTCATACCTCCCACCCTTTGCTGAAATATATAAGCTATCTGTTATTTTTCATTCCTCTTGTATCTGACTCACGTAAAATCGTTACTAAAGCTAAAGATTAAGCAATTTGAAAGAAGTGTGGTAGATTTGTCTTCAAGAACATAGAGAACAATACAATAGACAAACAGCGGAACCTGGTCAAGTTAATCTTAGATGACCCTCAGGCCAGATGAATTCAGGGCCTGGACTAAAACAAGCCAAGATTCGTCAGGCCAGTGACTTCGTTAGGCTTTGCAGTAAGATTTGAGGCTTGTTTCACACTAGCTACTGAACACTCTTTCTTTTCCCTTCATTCAGCAAGGGCTACACAGATGTAGTGAAAATCCCAGAAGGGGCAACCCACATCAAAGTTCGGCAGTTCAAGACTAAGGACCAGAGCAGGTTCACTGCCTACCTGGCCCTGAAAAAGAAAAACGGTGAGTACCTTGTCAATGGAAAATACATGATCTCCACTTCAGAAACAATCATTGACATCAACGGGACTGTCATGAACTACAGCGGCTGGAGTCACAAAGATGATTTCTTGCACGCCATGGGACACTCTGCCACAAAAGAGGTGCTTATTGTGCAGATACTCGCGACCGATCCAACTCAGCCAGTGGACGTCCGCTACAGTTTCTTCGTGCCAAAGAAGCAAGGGCAAATGACTAACTCTGTCACCAGCAGTGGCAGCAGCAGCAGCAAAGTAACTCCACAGCTCACGCAACCCCGCTGGGTTACGGGGCCGTGGCTTTCTTGTTCTCGAACGTGCGACACAGGGTGGCACACCAGGACTGTCCAGTGCAAAGACGGGCATGGAAAATTGGCCAAGGGATGTCTTCTCTCTCAGAGACCGTCAGCATTTAAACAGTGCTTGTTGAAAAAGTGTTAACCTGTGGTTGTGATCTTCTTGAAAAGAGGTTTGATTAAGCCATTGTTGACATACTGGTATTAGGTCTGCCCAGACAGAGAGAAGCAAAGGCTTCAATGTACTTACATACAGTCTCAAATTATGGGCAGAATCTGCCTATTTGGACCAAATGAAGATGTGCACTGCTTTAAATAATAGTAGGGTGATCTTAATATGTCAAAAAAACTAAGCATTAAAGTTGTTATAAGCCCTCTGTGTCTGCAAAAATATAAAATAAAATAATGCAAAGGAAGACAAAACTATTGAATGGAGGATCCTGGGATATTTGAAGGTTACAGAATCATCTCCCCTTTTTCACCTACCTCTAATACGGTATGTCCTTAGAAAACGTCACATGTACCCACGACACCACAGTAGCTTATTTTATACTGTTTTGTAAATATCTTTCATTTGGTATGTCACTTTATAGCACTTGGTTCTGTTAAAAAGTCAAAAGACAAACTACATAAGCAAAGTGGTTGACCAAAGTGTACCTGTAGCCCTTGTGGACTTGGTCCATTCTTCAGAAAGGGCTGCAGATGTTTTACTGGAAAATGAAGAGCTTGCTGCTGGTTTTAAAAAGTAATACCTTTTGGTTTTGACAAAAGGAAATGCATTTTCATGCTAGGAATTTCCTGACAACAGATCATTATTCTATGACAGATACTGTGTTTCCACCAAGAAGTTCTCAGAAGGAGCATTGCAGCAGCTTGCAGACCAGGGATCCCCACATGTACATTGCTCAAATAGCAGCGCCACCAGCGACTCCTCGCCTTGTGTACATCAGACACACACAGAAGGAGGATTTGGCTGCTAGGAGGAATTTGTGTACGCTTTGCATGTAAACCTTCCACTAGTTCCCGCTGTGTCACAGCTTGGGGTCCTTGTTGTCGGTGAACAATAGCTTCCAGCTGCTTCTTTCCATAAAACAAAGGCATACTGTATTTTGTAGAAACTAGTTAGAGAACCAAAAATCACCGGTAAGATAATCAAGTGTCTTCTAACTCAGATATTCTGAGGCTGTGTTCAACTGCTTTCTCTGTTGTTTTCTCTATGGCTTCCACCTTGAATCTTAACAATGTGTAATGTACCTACATCTGCTGAAGCGGCTATAAAGGTCAAAAAAACACAGCAAGCAGTTAATATTTTATCACTGTTTTGTCCATCGTGTCTAACTCTGGTATTCATCTTACCAGCAAAAGTTTGTAACTATTTGTCTTTTTTGATTGTCTTGTGTGTGTTTTGGGGTTTTTTTTAAAGCTATGGAAGGCATTCATGTTTTGTGTGTCTAATGCGTTTGGGAGGAAGAGGGGTCACTAGGAAGTCAGACCACATCAGGATGTGGAGGACTTGCCCAGTACCAGTAAGACTGTTTCCACAGTACAGGCAGTAGCTGGTAATGGTTTTCATTGGCAGCAACTTCTGAATCCCAGTATTGTCTGGCAGAAGTTCTGTGAGCGAGGATGGGCATTCCACCTTCCGCAGGTAACAGGTGGAGGCCTGACAGCAACCCTGTTGGAATTGCTTCTTTTTATGTCAGCGGGCTTTCCATTAAGCCCTAGGACAACAGGTGCTGAAAGAAAGGGTCACAATACGCTAATGAAAATAGAATCCCATCTGTCTTTTATTCCTCCGTTCGTCTACATAGGAGAGTGTGAGACTGCAGGAGGATTTTCAGACAAGCCTCACAGCTGTCAGTCAGTGGTACTCGAGCACTGAAGTACCCCCGGCTCTTCTGAAAGTCCCAGTCGTGAAATCAGTAGAGAAAAGTTGTTGGTGTGTGTAGCAAGGGCAGGTCTCGCTCCAGGCTGACACAAACGTGTTTTTGCAACTGTGGCATGTTTGTATGAACTCTAAGAAAGCATGTGATGATTTCAAAACAGCGTGGAGTTGCTACATCCACAAGTATGAAACTCGGAGAAGTATCTATTTTTGTACCCTGTTGTAAATAAGCAGTAACAGGGGCAGGGCCTCCTTCTCTGTGAAAATGAATTACCAAGGAACGTTACAAGTCCTCTTCAGCTTTCAAAAATGGTGTGGCCTTCTTATTAGGAGTAGTCCTATGCAAAACTGAGGATCTTGAAGAAAATTCCCCACTTCCTTAATCTGCGATCCCACCCTAAGAAGTGCGAGCGAGGCTCTGAATGTTTGCAGAGTTCTGGAAAGTTAATATTTATGCCTTTTCGAGTTCTGGAAAGTTGATATTTATGCCTTTTCTACCTATTAACAGAAGATCACTTTGAAGTGTCTTATTTTCCTTTCAATAATCTAATTTTTATACTTATATATGTATTACACATCTTCTAGAACCTCCCCAGAAAGTTCGTAACAAGTAGAAACCATCATGAGAGGAAAAGTAAGGAGGCTTAATGTGTCTCAGTGTAGACTTGACATTTGCCTCTGCATACAGCTGCTGTATTAAGTGGCATTTGTTTTTCCTGTGTTTTATCATAATAGAGAGAGAATGTGCAAGTATTTGTGTTCGCACCATAGTAATAATTTATTATATATTCAACAGGATGTGTAAAGTTTTTGGATGCTGTTCAGGCTCCAGAAGAGTAATACCATATGCGGGTATAAATTTAAAGCTTCCTTAGATCAAGAGTATCTTTTTCATAGAAGAAGTTTATTTATAAAAAATAAGTAAGTAGGAGAACAAACCACTGTAGAGATTTTTCCCTTCTCGCTAGTGTAGTAATGAAGCAAAGCAGCGTAAGCAAAAAGCAGTTGCCTTTATACAGTGAGAGGGCAAAGGGGACAGACCAAGGAAGCAACCCTGAAAGTGTACGATAGACTAGGTCAACCTGCTCTGGCTAACGTTTGCTTTTTAGCTATTCGTTGTAATCAGACTCCAGTTCCAAACCTTACTTTTGTCAGTCATAGCTATCTCGTGTAGCTGATGAATGAAAAATTGGTGCAAGGTATGTGAATGTTATTTCAGCTTCTGTTCTCAACGAAATTCCTTGTCTCTCACACTGCTGTGTCATTGTTTACATTACTACCGAGTGTTGACAAGCAGGATTCATAAAGTGCATCTAGGGGATAGAAACCTGGAGTATTGCTCTTTGCATAGAGATCAGCAATCCTCCCTGTTAAATTCACTGCTGACTTTTTGGGACACATCTCCACTGCCCTTAGGTGGAGTTGGACCTCTAAGCATCAGTGCTTTTTAGAGCATGTGCTTCTCAGATAAGACATTCTGACTAGGAAAAAGCCTACCATCTTTGTTTTGACTGTATACAAGAAATTAAATTTAGCTGCCCGCCTGTGGAAACAGTTTTATCACAAGGGGGAGAGGGAATAATCTTGTGGATTAATCACAATTGTAAAAAAAAGCAAAAAAAAAAAAAAGGGCAACACAGCACTGAAAAAAATAAAATAATTTATTGTTTTTACAACTGGTATGTGAATGGATGTAACGAATTTATTTATTCTTATTTAACAAAAATACCAATTGTGCAAATTCTATATTTAAAATGTTTTGCTGTCATCTCTGTCTCTCTTTCTCGCTCTCTATTAATTTATGCTTCGAATTTATGTTGAAAGTATGCCTTGTGAGTTTACATAATGTATGGCACTGGTTATTTTTTGTATGTTTTTATTTAGAAAGCTTTCTGCATGGAACAGGAGTATATGTGTATACATGTGTGCGCACTGTATAGATGTATATTCTTTTTCTGCTACCATCTATTTCTTAGAGAAGTTGTAGATTTTTAATATTTGTGACACCTCAGGCTCAAAACTCCTTGTTACACTTCACTTCTAAAATCTCTCGATGAGCAAGTCATAAAGGTCTGTGAACGGAAAAAGCCCATACCAGCTCCGAAAGCAGTCAGACGACAGACTCGCTTTGCAGAGGTGCGCACAGTTCACGCCATGTGCCTCAGTGCTTCGCCACTGGAGCTGGCTGGGGTCTTACCCTGTTCTGCAACGGGAGCAGGTCCAGGCTTGTAGTAAATACGAGTCCTTTATATGTGAATGAAGTTTCTCTGAGTTGTCAGGGTGGCAAGTGAGTCTCCTCTCATGCAGCTTCTTATGTTTAAGTGAAAACACTACAGTGTGCCTCTTTAAAAATATAGCTGAAACAATGTTGGATTTGGTTTAGGAAGACTGAACCATTAAAAAAGCTACTTTCCATCTTTCCACTGTTTAAATACATACATAAATATGTATATTTGTCCATGAATAGTCAAAAGCCCCATTTGGAAGTAATTGCGATGTTTTACTTCATTGTATTCTTGCTCTTTGCGCTACATCAGGCAAAGGTAGATGCAAAAAAGCCAGCAAAGCATGCGTTCCCAGTGTTTCCTTGAAAGTCCGCAGTATCTGTTTGATTCCACTTTTCATCCAGTCCAACTACTGCTGAAGTCAAGGGAACTTGTATTGGGTCCAGCGTCAGGAAAAAAAACGCGACGTAGACAAACCTACAGCTTTTCTGCAGTCATTTTATTTGACAAATGACTTCTGTCGCCACTCCGCCGTAAGGGCAGTACTGCAGACTGCAAGCGATCTGTTTCACACTGTTGGAAGCTACCTTGCCGGTCAGTGCCCACGTTCACACCAGCTGGATTCCAGCTCAGCCCCTCAGCCCAGTGCCTGCTGCCGCCCAGGCACTCCCCCTGACCCCGAGCCAGCCCCAAGACTTTAGCTGAAACTCTGATGGCCGGTGAGTGACTGTTCCTCACTTGAGGCCCACTCCAGAATGCCAGGAAGTTTCTGCAGGCCTTGACGCTGACGATCTTTCGGGCAGGCTTCAAACGGGATTTGTAAGGATGAAGCATGAACAGTTGTGGGGTTTCAGCAGTACGTTCAGGCGAGTGTTTCTCCTCGTGCTAATGAATGCCATGCTGGTCTGTGTCACGAGGGAAGATGGAGCCTATAGCAAGAGCCAAAATTAAATGCTCTGAGCATGGGCTGCAACTTTCAGGAAAAAAGTTGCTGGTTTGGAGGGGTTTGTTCCTCTTTTTAATTATGTGATTAGTTTTTACAGGGTTGCCAGAGTGCATCCTTGCATTCGTACTTGTCTTTGGTAACATTTTCAAGAGGGTTTTTTACTGTAGGTACACTGATACTAGCTTGTATAGTAAAACCAGTTCAACATTCTTGTTCTGAATAATGTTGCAAATGCAGGTACTTGTGGTTTGTCGTATGTACTGGTGATAACTCCTAAGAGAAATCGTCAGGTCCTCAGCTGGCACCACAAAATGTAGCTTTGGGGTTTTATTACAAATGCAAGTTTTCAGTGATAGCATGCAAAATTTGAAATGCCCCAAGCATATTTGTAGTCCTCCAGATGAGTGGTGTAAGAGCTTCCCTCCAGACACAGCGTACCAAGCATCCTGACACTTCCCCGCTGCTCTGCACGCTGCAGCAGAGCTGCAGGGCGAAAACAAAACTCACAATGTCGTTTGCCCTGAAAGTTGCCCGTAGAGGCTCACGCTCACTGCAAGGACACTGAAAGCATTTCCTTGTACATCAGCCTGGCGTAGTCCGCGTTGACACACGTATGTGGGCACAGGTAGAACTTCACCGTGGCTAAACACAAATGCGTATTTTTGTGTGTGTATGTGCATACTTGTGTATATATAAACACGTATGTGTACGTATATACACAAATGACTCTTTGGGTCTCCATTACTCCCACTCACAGGGCAAAAGAGTTACACGGGTTTTAGTTACAGCTAGGTAAATTCAGAGTGACTTCATTACATCAGTTGGCTTTGCAGGAGCTGCTTCAGACTTATACCACTGTAAGTGACAGCGTAATTTGTCCTTTAATTTATAGGAACTGGTTTACACAATTTATCATATGAACTGTGAAATTTTCAGATAGTTTATCGTCTGAAACAGTGACAGTCAAGCATATATACATTGTTAAAATCCCATCAGATAACAGCAAATACACTGAATTCAAGTAAGTTGGAGACAGCATAATACTCTTCTATAGCAATAAATCCATTTGATTTCTATTGCCAGGTCATCTGCCTAGCATCAGATAAGATAAAACGAGAGAGGTATCGTAGGGAAGACTAACAGGAAAGCACAATATTTGGGTTTGCTTAGTTTATTTCATGTGCCTCTTTACACACTCTATGGGTGTCAGCGTATGCTGGAAAGTGTCACTTTGCATTAGAGATAACTTGGCTGAAATACCAGTACCCATTGAGAAACCGAGATGTGTCACAAAACTTTTTTTCATACTAGTATGTGTCTAATGGAAGAGAGTTAACATTTTTAGAGCACTACTATGTCAGCCGGTTTACACATAAATAATATGTTAAGCAAAATATAAATTCATCTGAACTGAATTGTACAAGGTCTACACTGTACTATGACACATTGAAGGCCAATATTTTTTGTAAACTATTACATATGTATAATTTACCAGTTGTAATCTTAAACACTTGATTCTGTGATTTCAGTAAAAGTAATAAATACAAACTGTATCATAGGTCCAAAATACTTGTTCTATATGGTATATTTGTGGGCTACTCTTTGCCGTTTGTGCCCCACTAGAGATGGACGAGCAAAAAGAGGTTGAGCTGATCCCTACATTAAGGCATAAGTATTCATTCTATACGTAAACATTGTACTGTAGTTGTGGTGGGGTGGTGTTCTGTCAAAGTGTTCTTTAAGAGTCATGAAAATATGACAGGAAGGTGCAGCAAGTGGTGTTCAGTGCCTCTCCAGAGCCCCCGATGGAGTTCCTGTTTGCTACACTCCAGACACGTGGTCTGTACCGGCGATCTCCTGCACCACTCCAAAGCCCCATGAAATCCGTGGGATCTGTCCCAAAGCAATGTCCGGCAGAATTAGTGGATCAGATATTCAGAATGAGGTTCATAATTGGCCAGATAAGCCAATCTAAGAGTAGTAAAAACCTGCCAGAACAGGTAATGGCTGTGTCCGAAGTGTGCAGCAGTGGTGGCACAGCGTACTTGGTGGGGGAAAGATAAAAGCAGCAAACAGGACTGGGCCGGTGAGACAGAGTTGTGTAGACACTCCAGCTGAAGTGTGGCTCTTAAGATACGTTATTGCCAAGATTTACTTTTCTAATAGAACCATATTATTATGCATTATAATTCAATTTTTGTGCTGATTTCTTGCTTATCCTTTTTCATTTCACAACACTAATCTGGAGTTTTTCTTGTTCCTCAAGACAATGCTTTCTTTCCCAAAGTGAAAGCAAACTTGACCTGTCTAAATCTTACCCCATGTGTGTGTCTGATCTATTGATTGCTGGCATTTTGATGAATTTCAATTTTTTTTGCCTTTTTTTTAATGTGGATTTACAAATTGTAAATTAAATTGATTGTTATTTACAGAAACAATTTATATATGCCTAGGAATAACTTTTCTTCCTAGGTTGTTCAAACAACGGTAGCGAAGCTTTGCAGAGCTGCCAGTATCTATAGAGAGGCCCAAGGTCTTCAGAAAAATTTGTCTAATTATCTGTTACACTACACAGAAATCTGCTTGAACCACGTTACAGGAGAGCTGTCCTGCTTGTGCTTGGTACAGTATAGGTCTATATATATATCCACAATATTACATATTTGTAATATTACTATTACACAGTCTATATATATATAAAGAAGTTTCAGAAAACCTTGCTTATACATATACATTAGATGGTTATAAGGCTGGTTGCTGCCCATCAGTAAGAATACAGCGGTCAACATCCGTGAAGGGTGCGGTGAAAACCCTGCGCTAGAAGGTGTTTTTACCATTTGCCCTGCCTAAAGGCCTTAGGGGGTGAGTCAGCTGCTACACTCCTCGGTAAACATTGACTAACAGGTTTTCGTCCCTCCCCGCATCTTTCCTCAGCCAGGATGCTGGAGCAAAGCAAAACCTTCACCAACTCCTTGTCTCCTCCTGCCCACCTGCAGGTAGAAATAGCAGCCACGCAAACTACACCACAACTTTGTCCTCTGCTTCCAGATGGTTTTTGTCTCTTAGAGGACTCCACAAGTGTTGCCACCCAGTGCCTCCTCTGTGTTTGTGTCTGCATAGCAAGCTGCAGTGTCACTGATTATGACAGGTCCTATCTTCCCAAAATTCCATTTTTATTTCCCATTTTAGAGTTTGCAGTAGCTCAGAGAAAGCCATTACTGGGTACAGAAATCCATTCATATACAAATCAAATTGAGCAGAGACAGCAGTACAGACTTTCTCAAATGTCCAACGCTGTCATAGTCCCATTACTGTGCAGGGACTGTTCTCTATCAGGAAGAGGAACTGATTCTCCCTTAATGTATTTTCCATCTCTTCATAATGTGACATTTCACCTCTTCAGAAACTATATGTAATTACATGTCAAGAGGGAGACGTCTTTTCCCAAGACTCTGAACTTGTAGACCCAAATCTCATTTTTAGGTGGGGATGCAAGACGGATTTGATCCAATTTCAGTCCTCTAGCCAAACTTTAAAAAAAACCCTATAAGTTTTGGAAACCTCAAAATATGTGCAATAATTAAAGTAGAACATGTTCAAGTCTTTCTACATTGCTTACACCGCTACCTCACTCTCCTTAATGCTGTGCTTTGCGAAGTTTAAAGTAATAAATTCATCATACTTAGACCACTTGGCATTCTGAGCTGACCCAAGGATAGGGTGGAAGAGTAAAAGCGTGGGAAAAATGATTTAACAAAAGCCAAGGAAAAATTATTGTTTTCCATGCTTGGAGGACCAGGGCAGCAATCTCTTTGCTTTCCCTTGATTATTCTGGGAAAAGTATGTCTAAGTGAAAGAGCACGGAGGTTTTCTTCAGCAGCTGCTCAAGAAAGCTTTGTTGTAGCCGTCACGTGCAACCTAGGGATGAGCTTATTCAGATGGCCACTGTGGCCATTGCCACCATGGTCTCGCTGCTCCAGGTGCTGCTGAACAAATACAGCAAGACAGAGTAGTCGGATGAAATTCTGGAGAATGCATGTGCATTTAGGTATAGGGGAGAGAGGGGTGCCTCAGAGGGCGTAAGGGGTAAGAAGCATTGCATTCTTTAATCCTTATTAGCTTTAACGCCCGTTGCCACAGGAAGCTCGTAAGCATGTATTTTTGCCTACCTGTAACTTGGTTCACTGGTGTGTCTTTAACCCTTCCACCTATTCCTCTGCCTCAGTAAGCCTTTACCTAAAGGACCCGGATCTGTAGAATTAAAGCCAAACCCTCCTGTACGTTTGGCATGCCTGAGTTCTGCCAAAGGGACCCAGGTGAGGAGCGACGCTCCCTGGCGCGCCATGACTGCTGCCAGAAGGGCGATGGAGGAGTGGCGCCCACTCCCCTGGCCGCTGCCGGCAGAAGAGAGGGGCCGGGAGTGAGCTTGAGGGGTGAAGCTGGCCGAACTTCCAGACCCTGCGTTGTGCCAGGACTTGCCTACCTCGGGCTCATCTGAGCACCTCACGCAGAAGTTAATTAATCCTTTTTATAACGCTGATGCTGCTAGTCGCCTTTCCCCCCCTTAACGTTTGTGGTGTTATTTTGAGAGAGTGCAGTCAAAAAGGAAGTCACGTTTTTTTGCTCTGGAGGCGCTGAGCCCTTACTCCTTCCAAGCTCCGGGCTGCTGCAGCAGCAGGTGCCATGCCCAGGCCCTCTGCCGATGGGAGCCGGGACAAGGGGCAATGGGCACAAACTGAGGCACAGGAAGTTCCGTCTGAACATGAGGAAGAACTTCTTCCCTCTGAGGGTGACAGAGCACTGGCACAGGCTGCCCAGAGGGGTTATGGAGTCTCCTTCTCTGGAGATATTCAAGACCCGCCTGGACAAGGTCCTCTGCAGCCTGCTCTGGGTGACCCTGCTTTGGCAGGAGGGTTGGACTAGATGACCCACAAAGGTCCCTTCCAACCCCTACCATTCTGTGATTCTGTGATTCTGTGTCCTCGT